>Ga0082212_10000158_pt1 | contig 99794 bp, 86 predicted proteins | sample TergutNt197P3_FD_71548 | JGI IMG/M metagenome (GOLD analysis project Ga0082212, IMG submission 71548) | Neocapritermes taracua P3 segment gut microbial communities from Petit-Saut dam, French Guiana - Nt197 P3 | ecosystem: Host-associated > Arthropoda: Insects > Digestive system > Gut ...
GCGGCCCCCCCGCCCGCCCCCCCCCGTCGACTCGCCCCCCGTCGCGATGGCGCTCGGGTTCGCCGCGCAGCAGGCCGCCGCGTGCGCGCCCGCGGGCTCCGACGCCGAGCACGTCGCGGCGCGCGCCTCCGCCGTCGCGGCCTCCAGCCGCACGCTCTTCCTGGTCGACTCGCTCGACCACCTGCGCCGCGGCGGGCGGCTGTCGGCCGGGGCGGCCGCGCTCGGCACGGCCCTCGGCGTGCGGCCCATCCTCGAGATCACCGACGGGCAGATCCGGCTGGTCCAGCGCGTGCGGACGCGCGCCGCGGCCCTGGAGCGCCTGCTCGCGCTCGCCGCGGAGCACGCCGCCGGGATGGAGCGACCGGGCGTCGCGGTGCACCACCTGGGCGCGCCGGACCGGGCTGCGGCCGCGGCCGCGCGGCTCACCGAGCTGCTCGGGGTGAGCCCCGTGGTGACGCCCGTGAGCGCGGTGCTCGGCGCGCACGCCGGGCCGGGTGCGGTGGCCGTGGTGGTGGCGGAGCTCGGCGGCCACTCGCACTGAGGCTGCCCCCAGCGCCTCCGCGTCCGCCGTCGTGCACAGGGCTGGTTCCTGGCGCACCCGCGCGCCTCGGCGGCTCCTAGCGTCCGGGGCGTGGACGAGGACCAGGAGACCGTGCCGTTCGAGGCGGCGGTGGGCAGGCTGCGGGCAGCGAGGCTCAGCGACGCGGGGGTCGCGGAGCCGCCACGGCCCTTCGTGGCCGGGGTACGGGCGGAGCCGCCACGGCCTGTCGTGGTCGAGGATCGCGTGCATCGCGAGGAGCCCGCCGACGGGGCCGACGAGCTGCGCGCACGACTTGCCGACCGGCGGGACGCGACTGCCGCGGCGCGCCAGGCGGCCGCCGCGTACGCCGCGCTCCAGGGGCACGTGCCCGGCGAGGAGGAGCTCGCGTCGCCGTCCGGGCGGCGATGGGTGCTGCGGCCGCGGTTGGCGATCGTCGCCGTGATCGCGGTGCTGGTGGTCGGGGTGGGGCTGGCCGTGGCGGCGGGGCGGCCGCACGCGGGGGTGGAGCCGCTCGGGGCGGTTGCCGCGCCCTCTGGTGCGGGCTCGGCCCCCGTGCCGTCCGATTCGGCGCCGCCCTCCGAGGCGCCCAGGCCGTCGCCCTCGGGGCCGGGCGTGGTCGTCGACGTCGTCGGGCAGGTGCGCAAGCCCGGGCTGATCACGCTCCCGGCGGGGTCCCGCGTCGCGGACGCCGTCGCGGCGGCCGGCGGAGCCGCCGACGGCGCCGACCTCGGGGCCGTGAACCTCGCCCGGCCGGTCGTGGACGGCGAGCAGCTTCGCGTGCCGGCGCCGGGGGAGGCACCTGCTCCGGCGGCTGCCGCGGGGCCTGCGACGGCTGCGCAGCCTGGCCCAGGCGGCCTCGTCAACCTCAACACTGCCGACGCCGCCACCCTCGACACCCTCCCGGGGGTCGGACCGGCGATCGCCGCGCGGATCGTCGCGTGGCGGGAGCAGAACGGTGCGTTCGCGTCTGTCGACGAGCTCGACGAGGTCGCGGGTATCGGCCCCGCGATGCTCGCGAAGCTGCACGACCTGGTGACGGTGTGAGGAGCGACCTGAGGCTCCTGCCGGCGGCGATCGCCACGTGGGCGGCGGCGTGGGCGCTGACCCGGTGGACGGGCGCGGCGCCCGCTGTTCTCTGTGGTTCGGCTGGCGGCGTCCTCGCGAGTGCGGTCGCCCTGCTTGCGGCCAGGGCGACCGCGCGCCGCACCGCGCGGGTCGCGGCCCAGGCGCTGCTGGTGGCCGGGGCCGTCGCGGCGGTCACGCTCGGCGCCGTGGCGCACGTGGCGGCCCGGGAGCCGGTCGCTGTGCTCGCGGCCCAGTGCGCGGACGCCGTGCTCGCGGGCCGGGTCGTCGCCGACGGCACGCCGAGCCCCTTCGGCGCGGGGCAGGTCTGGTCGCTCGACGCGGACACGGTGACCGCCCGAGCGGTGACGACGGCCGTGCGCGCCCGCGTGGAGGTGAGCGGAGCGGAGGCCGCCCCGCCGTACGGGGCACGGGCCGTCGTGCACGCGCGGCTCGCTCCGGCGGACCCGGCCGTCGAGGACGCGGCCCGCGCCACGGCAACCGATGTCGAGGTGGTCCGCAGACCGCCCGCCGTGCTCCGGGCGACGAACGCGCTGCGGGCGGCTCTGCTCGGCGTCACCGCAGACCTGTCCCCGCAGGCCCAGGGCCTGGTGCCCGGGATCGCCGTCGGCGACACGTCGCGCATGCCCCCGGACCTGGGCGCCGCGTTCAAGGCCACCGGGCTCACGCACCTCACCGCGGTCTCGGGCGGGCACTTCGCGATCGTGCTCACGCTCGTCACGGCGTTCGCGGGGATGGTGCGCGCGCCGCGGTGGGTGCGGGTGCTGCTGGTCGCGGCGATCGCCACCGGGTTCGTGCTGCTGGTGCGGCCCGAGCCGAGCGTGCAGCGGGCCGCCGTGATGTGCGCCGTGACCGTGCTCGGCGTGGCGCTGGGCAGGCCCGCGGCGTCGATGCCGTCGCTCGCTGCGTGCACGATGGTGCTGCTGTGCGCCGACCCGTGGCTCGCGCGGTCCTTCGGGTTCGCGTTGTCGTGCGCCGCGACGGGTGGGCTCGTGCTGCTCGTCACTCCGCTCGTGCGACGCCTGACGCCGTGGCTCGGTCGGGCGGGGGCTCTTGCGCTCGCGGTGCCGCTCGCCGCGCAGCTCGCATGCGGGCCGGTGCTGGTGCTGCTCTCGCCGGCCGTGCCGACCGTGTCGGTGCTGGCCAACCTGCTGGCGGCGCCCGCCGTCGCGCCCGCGACCCTCCTCGGGCTGGCCGCGACGCTCACCGCCCCGTGGTGGCCGTGGGGTGCGCACGCCCTGGCGTGGACTGCTGGCGGCGCGACCTGGTGGGTCGCCGCGGTGGCGCGGTGGTGCTCGGCGCTGCCCGGAGCCGCGCTGCCGTGGCCGGGTGGGCCGTGGGGTGCGCTCGCGATGGCCGGCGCGACCGCGCTGCTCCTCGTGCTCGTGCTGCGCCGTGCACCCGGCGAGGGCTGGCCGCTCGCGTGGTCCGAGGGTGGCCGGCAGGCGCGTCGCGCCGCGGGCGCCTACGTCCGCGCGGCCCTCGTCCGGCGGCGTCACGGCCTGCTCACGCGGCGGGACCGCCGTCTCGCGCTCGTCGCTGCGGTGGCGGTGATCCTGCTGGTCACGGGCACGACGACGGCGGTCGTGCGGGTGCTCCCCACGCGCGGTCGCGTGCCCGCCGACTGGCAGGTCGTTGCGTGCGACGTCGGGCAGGGCGACTCGATGGCGGTGCGGACGGGACCGGCGTCGGCGGTCGTGATCGACACCGGGCCCGAGGGCGACGCCGCCGGGCGGTGCCTCGACCGGCTCGGCGTCACGCGCATCGACCTGCTGGTGCTGACGCACGAGCACCTCGACCACATCGGCGGGCTCGCCGCGGTGCTGGCCGGCCGGGACGTGCGGGCGGCCTGGGTCTCGAAGCTCGACCAGCCGGCAGCGAACGCGCGCCGGGTGTCCGACGAGCTCGCCGGCGCGGGCGTCACGCGCCGGGTCCCCGATGTGGGCGAGACGGTGCATCTGGCGTCCGGCGGCTGGCAGGTCGACCTGCGGGTGCTCGGGACGGGCATCGCCTCGGGCGGGAAGCGCGCGTCGGTCTCCCGCGGCTCGGCCGAGGGCGACGGCATCAACGACTCGAGCATCGCGCTCGACGTCGTCACGAGCGGACCCGGCGGCGGGATGGACCTGGTCGCGCTCGGAGACCTCGAGCAGCCGGGGCAGGACGCGCTCCTGACGTCGCTGCAGGCGGGCGGCCCGCCGGGCGTGCTCGACGGCGTCGACGTCGTCAAGGTGGCGCACCACGGGTCGGCGTCGCAGTCCGCTCGGCTCGCCCGCCTGCTGCACCCGCGCGTCGCGCTCGTCAGCGTGGGCGCGGGAAACACGTACGGGCACCCGACGGCCTCGATGCTCGACCTCTACGCGGGTGTGGGGTCGCGGACCGTGCGCACCGACCGGTGCGGCTCGGCGGTGCTGGTGGTGAGGGGCGGTGCGATGGCCCTCGCGTGCACCTGAGGGTGCACGGGCGGCACGGGTCGGCGGCCGCGTCGGCGGCGCGTGGCAGAGTGGGCGCGTGCCCCCCGCCTCCCGAAGCCGCACCGGCCGGCCCGCCGGCAACGTCCGCTCGTGGGACGAGCCGACGCTCGCCCCCGTGGTCCTCGTGCGAGGCCCGGAGGACTTGCTCCGCGAACGTGCCGTCGACGCGCTCGTCGGGCTCGCGCGCGAACGCGACCCCGAGACGGAGAAGGTCGAGCTCGACGGCACCACGTACGGGGCCGGCCAGCTTCGGGTCGCCGCGAGCCCGTCGCTCTTCGGCGAGGCCAAGATCGTGGTGGTCACCGGCGCGGAGTCGGGCACCGAGGAGCTGTACGGCGACCTCATCGACCACGTCGCGAACCCGGACCCGGAGACGACGGTCGTGGTGGTGCACGGCGGCGGCCAGCGCGGCAAGAAGATGCTCGACACCGTCGTGGGTTCAGGCGCGCCGGTGCTGCAGTGCGATGCGATCACCCGCGACGCCGACAAGGCCGAGCTCGTCGCCCGCGACCTGCGGGCCGCCCGCCGCCGGGCCGAGCCCGAGGCGGTGCGGGCCCTGATCGACGCGGTCGGCGCCGACCTGCGGGAGCTCGCGTCGGCCGTGGCGCAGCTCGTCGCCGACACGCCCGGCACCATCACCGTCGGCGTCGTCGACCGCTACTACGGCGGACGCGTCGAGGCCACGGGTTTCAAGGTCGCCGACGCCGCCGTCGCCGGCGACGCGGGCGGTGCGGTCGCCCTGCTGCGCCACGCCCTGGCGACGGGTGCCGACCCGGTTCCGCTCGTCGCCGCCCTGGCCATGCGGCTGCGCACGCTCGCCAAGGTCGCCGCGCTCCGCGGCGGCACGGTGACCGCGCGCGAGCTCGGGCTGCAGGACTGGCAGGTGCGCAACGCCCAGCGCGACCTCCAGCGCTGGACCCCGGAGGGCCTGGCGACGGCGATCAGCGCGGTCGCCCAGGCCGACACGGACGTGAAGGGCGCCGGCCGAGACCCGGTCTACGCGGTGGAGACGGCGGTCCTGACGATCGCCCGCTCGGCCCGCCAGACGTCCCGCCGCTGACCCACCGGGGCGAGATAGAGCCCCAGCTCGCGAGATAGGACCCCACCCGGCGAGATAGAGCCCGGCCCGGCGAGATAGCGCCCGGCCCGGCGAGATAGCGCCCCAGTCCGCGAGACCGAGGTCGTCTGTCTTGCAGCCCGGGCTCTATCTCGCGGCCCAGCCCTCTATCTCGCACCCCCGCGCTCTATCTCGCGAAGCGAGGCCCGGCATGGCGAAGGGCGCCGCTCCCGTGGTGGGGAGCGACGCCCTTGCGATGCTTGCCCTGCGAGGGGCGTCAGACCTGGCTCAGAGAGCCGAGACCAGCTTCGCGATGGCCGACTTGCGGTTCGCGGCCTGGTTCTGGTGGATGACACCCTTCGAGACGGCCTTGTCGAGCTTGCGCGACGCGGCGGCGAGGGCGGTGCCCGCGGCCTCCTTGTCGCCGGCGGCCACGGCCTCGCGAACGCGACGCACGTAGGTCTTCAGCTCGGACTTGACGGCCTTGTTGCGCAGACGAGCCTTCTCGTTCGTCTTGATGCGCTTGATCTGGGACTTGATGTTTGCCACTGGTGGACTTCCTGGTGTGTTCGCCTGCCGGCGAGCGGATAGGTCGTAGAGGGCGGCCACAGCTCCGGGACTGGGGGTGGGGAACCCTTGGAGAGGAGTTGTGGCAGTGCCCGCCGACCTGGGCGGACACGCAACCACCAAGGGTAACAGAGCCGGTCGGCGGTTTCGACGGGCTCAACCGCCGCCGGCGGTCAGCGGCGCGCGGCGCCCATCGCGGCCACGACCTGCCCGAACAGCACCTTGGGCATGACGGCGCCCTCGCGCCGCACGGACGCGGGTGCGACGCGGATCACGCGGTTGAGCCGGACCTCGCTCGGACGACCCTGCTTGTCCCAGGGCCCCGAGCCGATGTCCATCCACAGCCGCCCGGCGCGGGCCTCCTGGGCGGCGTCGCGGTCGTGGTCCTTGCTGGTGAGCTGCAGCGCCAGCAGCCACGGCCCGTCGTGCCCTACGAGCAGCACCGGCCGGTCCTTGCCCTGGGCGTGGTCCTCCTCGAACGGCACCCACGTCCACACGACCTCGCCGGGGTCCGGCGAACCATCGGGGTGCGGCGAGTACTCCGCGCGCACGGTCCCGCGGAAGTCGCCGGGATAGGCGCCCGACGCCGTCGCCGTCGCCCCAGGCCGCACCGGCGCTCCCGGCCGCACCGGCGCCCCCGGCCGCGCGACGGACGCCGTCCGCGACGCCGGCCGCGACCCCTGCCGCGTCGTCGTCCCGCCAGTCCGGCGGCTGCCGGACAGCACCGTGCGCGCGACGTCCACCAGCACGTTCACCCATCGACTCGCCACGGCCGACAGCCTACGGCCCGGCGCGCTCCGGCACCGCAGAACCGTCACCACGCCGAAACACGGCGGGAACCCGTGCGCCACGGGCCGCTCCTAGGTTGCGGTCATGGCGGACCTCTTCGACGACTACCCGCTCGGCGCGGCGTACGACGAGATGCTCGACCGGGACAGCGGGGTGCGCCCCCGCTACGCCCCGGTCCACGGCACGCTGGCGGGCCTCACGGCGGACGAGGTCGCGGTGCGGGCCGACGCGCTCGCCCGCTCCTACCTGGCGCAGGGCGTGACCTTCGACTTCGCGGGCGAGGAGCGGCCGTTCCCGCTCGACGTCGTGCCGCGCGTCATCGAGCCCGACGAGTGGGACGTCGTCGCGCGGGGCGTCGCGCAGCGTGTGCGGGCCCTCGAGGCGTTCCTGGCCGACGTCTACGGGCCCCAGCAGGCCGTGCGCGACGGCGTCGTGCCCCTGCGGCTGATCCTGTCGAGCGCCGAGTTCAAGCAGGCCGCCCACGGGATCGAGCCGCCGAACGGGGTGCGGTGCCACGTGTCGGGGATCGACGTCGTGCGCGACGCCGTGGGGGAGTACCGCGTGCTGGAGGACAACGTGCGCGTGCCGTCCGGCGTGAGCTACGTGGTGTCCAACCGGCAGGCGATGGTGCGCAGCTTCCCGGAGCTCTTCTCGAGCATGCGCGTGCGGCCGGTGGTCGACTACCCGCAGCGGCTGCTCGCCGCGCTGGTCGCGGCGGCACCCGACGGCGCTGCCGACCCGACCGTCGTCGTGCTCACGCCGGGCGTCTTCAGCTCGGCCTACTACGAGCACGCGCTGCTCGCCCGGCTCATGGGGGTGGAGCTGGTCGAGGGGCCGGACCTGTTCTGCTCGGGCGGGCGCGTGTTCATGCGGACGACGCGGGGCTCGCGGCGCGTCGACGTCATCTACCGCCGGGTGGACGACGACTTCCTCGACCCGGTGCAGTTCCGCGCCGACTCGGTGCTGGGCGTGCCCGGTCTGGTCGGCTGCGCGCGGCGCGGCGGCGTCACGCTCGCGAACGCGATCGGCAACGGCGTCGCCGACGACAAGCTCGTCTACACCTACGTGCCGGACCTGATCCGCTACTTCCTGGGCGAGGAGCCGGTGGTCCGCAACGTCGACACGTGGCGGCTGCAGGAGCCCGAGGCGCTCGCGGAGGTGCTCGACCGGCTCGACGAGCTGGTGGTCAAGCCCGTCGACGGGTCGGGCGGCAAGGGCATCGTCGTCGGGCCGGCGGCCAGCAGGGCCGAGCTGGACCGGCTCAGGACGCGGCTGGTGGCCGACCCCCGGGGATGGATCGCCCAGCCGGTGGTGCAGCTGTCGACGGCGCCGACGCTGGTCGACGGCGGGTTCCGGCCCCGGCACATCGACCTGCGGCCGTTCGCCGTCAACGACGGGGACGACGTGTGGGTGCTGCCGGGAGGCCTCACCCGCGTCGCGCTGCCGCAGGGGCAGCTCGTGGTCAACAGCTCGCAGGGAGGCGGGTCCAAGGACACGTGGGTGCTGGAGGGCCCCAGGCCGGCCTCCCGCGCTCAGCAGCAGCAACAGCAGCAACAGACGACAGACCCCGCAGGAGGTACGACGTGCTGAGCCGCATCGCCGAGTCGCTCTTCTGGATCGGCCGCTACGTGGAGCGCGCGGACGACACCGCGCGGCTCCTCGACGTCCACGTCCAGCTCCTGTCCGAGGACCCGTGGGCCGAGGAGGAGTTCGCGTGCCGCAGCCTGCTCGCGATCATGGACCACCCCGCCCCGCCGTCCACCGAGGTGGTCGACCGTGAGCTGGTGGTGCGCCTGCTCGCCCGCGACCGCGCGAACCCGTCGTCCATCGCCGGCTCCTTGGTCATGGCGCGCGAGAACGCCCGCCGGGCCCGCGAGATCCTCTCGACCGAGCTGTGGGAGACCCTCAACACGACCCGCAACGAGGTGTCGGCCCAGAGCCTGGCGCTGCTGCCGCACGAGTTCTTCACCTGGGTGCGCGGGCGCGCCGCCGTCGTCGCGGGGATCACGGACTCGGCCACGAGCCGGGACCTGACCTGGCACTTCATGGTGCTCGGCCGTTCGATCGAGCGCGCCGACATGACGGCGCGGCTGGTCACGACACAGGCCCGGCTGGGGCCGGCCGGCCCGGGCTGGACCACGCTGCTGCGCTCCTGCGGCGCGCACGAGGCGTTCCTGCGTGCCTACCGCGGCCGCGCGGACGACGACCGTGCCGCCGGGTTCCTGCTGCGCGACCGGCTCTTCCCGCGCTCGATCGTCGCCGCCCTCACGCAGGCCGACGCCGCGCTGCGCGACCTCGAGCCTCCCGAGGCGGGTCGCGGCGCGGGCGACGAGGCCCGGCGCGAGCTCGGCATCGTGCGCACCGAGCTGGAGTACGGCCACCTCGACGACCTGCTCGCGAACCTGCCCGACGTGATGGAGCGCGTCCAGCTCGCGTGCTCCCGCGCCAACGACGCCGTCCGGCGGCGTTACTTCCCGTCGGTCGCGGCGACCGCGTGGGTGAAGGAGGCACTGTGACCGTGCTCCAGGTGGTGCACACCACCCGTCTCGACTACGCGGGCCCGGTGACGGCGTCGTACAACGAGGCCCGCATGCGGCCGGTCGACGACCGGGGGCAGCGCGTGCGCTCCGCACGGGTCGACGTCAACCCCCACACGTGGACCGACGAGTACACCGACTACTGGGGCACCACGGTGACGACGTTCGAGGTGCTGCGCCCGCACGACCAGCTCACGATCGTGGCCGAGGCCGTCGTCGAGCGCGCGCCGGTGCCGGGGCATCCCCTCGTGTGGTCGTGGTCGGAGCTGGGCGGCGACGTCGTGCTCGACGCCTACGCGGCCTTCCTCTCGCCCACCCCCACCACGCAGGTGCCCGACGACGTCGCCGCGCTGGCCCTGGCGACCGCCGCCGGGCTCGACCCGGTCGAGGCTGCCGAGGCGATCTGCCTCGCCGTGCGCGACCGGCTCGAGTACGTGCCGGGCGTGACCTCGGTGCACACGGCCGCGGCGGAGGCGTGGACCGCACGGAAGGGGGTGTGCCAGGACATGGCGCACCTGGCGATCGGGGCGCTGCGCAGCGTGGGCATCCCCGCGCGGTACGTCTCGGGCTACGTGCACCCGCGCTCGGACGCCGGCGTCGGTGAGGCGGTCCAGGGGGAGTCGCACGCCTGGCTGGAGTTCTGGACGGGCGACTGGGCCGGGTACGACCCGACCAACCGCCGCCCCGTGGGCAACGACCACGTCGTGGTCGCCCGGGGGCGCGAGTACGGCGACGTGCCGCCCCTCAAGGGCGTCTACGCGGGGGCGGGGTCGAGCGCGCTCGACGTGACGGTCGAGATCACGCGCGTCGCGTGACGTCGCGTCTCAGGGGACGATGCCGGCCGCCAGGGCGTCTGTCAGCGCCGTCGGGTCGCCGTCCACGACGGCGCCCGCGGCGGCCGGGTCGACCCGGCCCCACAGGAGGAGGTCGAGGGCTCGCGCGTCCGCGGTGACGGTCGCCGCGGCCGGCTCGGGCTCCCGCCCGTCCTCCGCCCCGCCCAGCACCCACACACGCCCCGACCCGGCCTCGCGCAGCCCCACCAGCCGGGCCAGCGGCGTGATCCGCCCGAGCCGCACCTGTCGCGGCTCGAACACGGTCACCACCTCGTCGACGCCGTCGGCCCAGAGGGCGGGGTCGACGTCGACGACGCCGTCGAGCACGTCCACGGTCCACGCCCCCGAGCGGGCGGCGGCCAGGTCGCCGAGGTGCACGAGCGTCTCGTGCACCTGCCGCCGGAACCAGAACGACGCCGGCCCCGGCCCCACGAGGGTGCGCGCCGGAGCGTCCGGCCCGACGCCCGCCAGCGTGTCGCGCAGCGCGGCGGCGTGCTCCGAGTACGACGCCGCCAGGGCGGGGACGGAGAGCCCGGCCACGTCGAGGTCGTCGTCGCGGCCGCGGTCGCCCTGGGCCATCCCGGCGGCCCAGCGGTGCACGCCCGCCAGGTGCCCGACCAGCGCGCGGACGCTCCAGCCGCCCAGGCCTGGGATGACGGCGTCGGGGTCGGTCACGGTGATCAGGCGCGCGAAGGCGGCCTGGAGCCGTGCGAGCTCGGCGAGGTACGCGGCGGGCGTCATGGCGGCACGCTAGCGGGACGACGCCGCGCGCGGGCGTCCCAAATTCAGGCATAGGGGATTTCCTGACCAGATCGCCGCTGCTACGGTGCGGGCGATGACGACGACGGCGCAGCTGCGGCACGCCCCGAGCCCGGTCCGCCGGGCGCGCGGGTTCCGCCGGCCGACCCGCGGGGTGCTCGCCAGGGTCGTGCTGCGCGCGGCGGTGCCGCTGGGCGCGGTGGCCGTGGCGGCGTTCTGGTACTCCGGGGCGCGGCCGCAGACGACTCCGGCGGTGCTGTTCGCGAACGGTGGCGAGCTGTGCGGCCTGCTCGGCTCCTACCTGGTGTGCGTGCTGCTGGTGCTGGTCTCGCGCGCCCCGTGGGTCGAGCGGGTGTTCGGGCTCGACCACCTGGTGGGGTGGCACCGCAGCCTCGGCACCACCGTGGTGCTGCTGGTCGGCACGCACGTGGTGCTCGCTTCCGTGGGCGGGGTGTTCCGCGACTCGAACCCGCTGTGGGCCGAGGTGCCGCACATGCTGGTCACCGTCCCGGACCTCGAGGCCGGGTGGGTGGGGACCGGCCTGTTCCTGCTCGGCGGGTTGGCGAGCTCGCGGGTGCTGCGGCGCGTGCTGCGGTACGAGACCTGGTGGACCCTCCACCTCGCCCTGTACGTGGGCATCTACCTGGGGTTCTGGCACCAGCTCACGGCGGGGTTCCACTTCGTGTCGAACCCGGCGGCACGCCTCGCCTGGATCCTGCTGTACTCGGCTGCGGGCGCGACGGTGGTGACGTGGCGCGTGATCCGGCCGCTGTGGCGCCTGCGCCGGCACGTCTTCCAGATCGAGAAGGTGGTCGCCGAGACGCCGCGCACCACGAGCGTGTGGCTGGTGGGCGACCACGTCGAGGAGCTCGGGGTGCGGGCCGGCCAGTTCTTCCTGGTCAAGTTCCTCACCTTCGGGCACCTGGTCACGGCGCACCCGTACTCGGTCTCGGGGACCATCGACGGCCGGATCCGGTTCACGATCGGCCACCTCGGCAACCACTCGTCGGCCGTGGGGCGGCTTCGCGTGGGAACGCACGTGCTGCTCGAGGGGCCGTTCGGGCGGTTCACGGCCGAGCGGTCGCGGGCCGAGAAGCTGCTGCTCGTCGCGGGCGGCGCCGGCGTCGGGCCGATCCGCGCGCTCGCCGAGGAGCTCGACCGGGCGGGGCGCGACGTCGTCGTGCTGCACCGGGCCAGCACGCCCGAGGAGCTGGCGCTCGGCGGTGAGCTCGGCATCGCGCTCGAGCACCGGTACATCCCGCTCGTGGGCCGCCGCAAGGAGCTGGGCTACGACCCGCTGGGCCACCGGAACGTGGCCCGCCAGGTGCCCGACGTCGCCGAGCGCGAGGTGTTCTTCTGCGGGTCCCCCGGGATGGCGGACACCCTGCTGCGCACCTGCCGCAAGCTGCGGATCCCGCCGCAGGCCGTCCACTTCGAGGAGCTGAGCTTTTCATGAGGTCACGTTGGCGCGGGACCCGGATCTTCCTGGTGACGTTCTTGCTGATCGCGGGCCTGGCATGCGGCCGGTACGAGCTCTCCGTGGACCCGGCGGCGCCCTCCCAGGCGGTCGGCTGGCTGCAGGCGCACCTTCCGGGCCGGTGAGGCGCGCTCGCGTGAAAGAATGTCTGGGCCATCCGGCAGAACAGTCGATCCAGAAGCGAGTACGCGTTGCCCATCCCCGGACCTGCGCTCCGCGCGCGCATCGAGCCGAACGCCACGGCGCCCGAGCTGATCCGCAACTTCTGCATCATCGCGCACATCGACCACGGCAAGTCCACGCTGGCCGACCGCATGCTGCAGCTCACGGGCGTCGTCGAGGCGCGCGCGATGCGCGCCCAGTACCTGGACCGGATGGACATCGAGCGCGAGCGCGGCATCACCATCAAGTCGCAGGCCGTGCGCATGCCGTGGCAGGTCGACGAGACGCCGTACGCGCTGAACATGATCGACACGCCGGGCCACGTGGACTTCACCTACGAGGTGTCGCGCAGCCTCGCCGCGTGCGAGGGCGCCGTGCTGCTGGTCGACGCCGCGCAGGGCATCGAGGCCCAGACTCTCGCCAACCTGTACCTGGCGATGGAGAACGACCTCGAGATCATCCCGGTGCTCAACAAGATCGACCTGCCCGCCGCCCAGCCGGAGAAGTACGCGGAGGAGATCGGCAACCTCGTCGGCGTCGACCCGGACGACGTGCTGCGCGTGTCGGGCAAGACGGGCGTGGGCGTCGAGGAGCTGCTGGACCGCATCGTCGCGAAGATCCCGGCCCCGGTCGGCAACCCGGACGCCTCGGCCCGCGCGATGATCTTCGACTCCGTCTACGACATCTACCGCGGCGTGGTCACCTACGTGCGCGTCGTCGACGGCAACCTGAACCCGCGCGAGCGCATCGCCATGATGTCGACGGGCGCGACGCACGAGCTGCTCGAGATCGGCGTGATCTCGCCCGAGCCGAACCCCACCAAGGGCATCGGCGTCGGCGAGGTGGGCTACCTCATCACGGGCGTCAAGGACGTGCGCCAGTCCAAGGTGGGCGACACCGTGACCACGCAGGTCAAGCCGGCCACCGAGGCGCTGGGCGGCTACGAGGATCCCAAGCCCATGGTGTTCTCGGGCCTGTACCCGATCGACGGCTCCGACTACCCGGCGCTGCGCGACGCCCTGGACAAGCTCAAGCTCAACGACGCCGCGCTCAACTACGAGCCGGAGACGTCGGTGGCCCTCGGCTTCGGCTTCCGCGTCGGGTTCCTGGGCCTGCTGCACCTGGAGATCGTGCGCGAGCGCCTGGAGCGCGAGTTCAACCTCGACCTCATCTCCACGGCGCCGAACGTCATCTACGACGTCGACCTCGAGGACCGCACCACGGTGGTGGTGACCAACCCGAGCGAGTTCCCCAGCGGCAAGATCCGCGAGGTGCGTGAACCGGTGGTGCGTGCCACGATCCTCACGCCGTCGGAGTTCGTGGGCACCGTCATGGGCCTGTGCACGGAGCGGCGCGGCTCGCTGCTGGGCATGGACTACCTGTCCGAGGACCGCGTCGAGCTGCGCTACACGCTGCCGCTCGCCGAGATCGTGTTCGACTTCTTCGACCAGCTCAAGTCGCGCACGCGCGGCTACGCGTCGCTCGACTACGAGACGACGGGCGACCAGGCGGCCGACCTCGTGAAGGTCGACATCCTGCTCCAGGGCGACAAGGTCGACGCGTTCTCCGCCATCGTGCACAAGGACAAGGCGTACGACTACGGCGTGCGCATGACGGAGAAGCTCAAGGAGCTGATCCCTCGCCAGCAGTTCGAGGTGCCCATCCAGGCCGCCGTCGGCGCGCGCGTGATCGCCCGCGAGACCATCCGCGCCATGCGCAAGGACGTGCTCGCGAAGTGCTACGGCGGCGACATCTCCCGCAAGCGCAAGCTGCTGGAGAAGCAGAAGGAGGGCAAGAAGCGCATGAAGACCATCGGGTCCGTCGAGGTCCCGAAGGACGCCTTCATCGCCGCGCTCTCCTCGGACGCGAGCGGCGGCAAGGACAAGAAGTAGCGCATGCCGCAGCTCCCCGAGGGCGTCCCCGTGCCCGACGACGGCGCCCTGCCGGCCTGGGTGGTCGGGTCGCACCCCACGCGGTTCGGCGTGTACGTCCACGTGCCGTTCTGCTCCGTGCGGTGCGGGTACTGCGACTTCAACACGTACACGGCCAGCGAGCTGGGCGGCGGCGCCTCCCAGCATTCCTACGCGACGACGGCGCTGTCCGAGGTGACGCTCGCGCGCCGCGTGCTGGACGACGCCGGGCTGGGGGAGCGGCCCGTCTCCACGGTGTTCTTCGGCGGCGGCACGCCCACGATGCTCCCGGCGTCGGACCTGGTGCGGATCCTGGGCGGCGTCCGCGACGCCTGGGGCCTGGCCGACGACGCCGAGGTCACCACCGAGGCCAACCCGGACTCGGTGACCCCGCAGTCGCTCGCGGAGCTGCGGGCCGGCGGCTTCACGCGGGTGTCGTTCGGCATGCAGTCGGCGGTGCCGCACGTGCTCGCCACGCTCGACCGCACGCACGACCCGCTGCGCATCCCCGACGTGGTGCGCTGGGCGCGCGACGCCGGCCTGGACGTCAGCCTCGACCTCATCTACGGCACGCCCGGCGAGACGCTCGACGACTGGCGCGCGTCCCTGGAGGCGGCGATCGCCACCGACGTCGACCACGTCTCGGCGTACGCGCTGGTCGTGGAGCCCGGTACCAAGATGGGCGCCCAGGTGAAGCGCGGCCTGCTGCCCCTGCCCGACGAGGACGACCAGGCCACCAAGTACGAGCTCGCCGACGCGCTCCTGGCGGCGGCCGGGTACGAGTGGTACGAGGTGAGCAACTGGGCGCGCGGCGGCATCGAGGGCCCGCACGCCTGCCGGCACAACCTCGCCTACTGGCGCGGCGACGACTGGTGGGGCGTCGGCCCGGGCGCGCACTCGTACGTCGCGGGTGCGCACCCCGAGCACGCGGGCGTGCGTTGGTGGAACGTCAAGCACCCCCGCCGCTACGCCGCGCTGCTCGAGGACGGCCGCTCCCCGGGCGCGGCCCGCGAGCTGCTCACGCACGAGGACGGCGAGCTCGAGCGCGTCATGCTGCAGGTGCGCCTGAGCGAGGGCCTGCCGCTCGACGCGCTGACGCCGTCGGCCCGCACCGCCGTCGCCACCCTGGTGGGGCAGGGGCTGCTGGACGGCCGCGCGGCGCTCGGCGCCGACGGCCGGGACCGCCGCGCCCTGCTGACGCTGCGCGGCCGCCTGCTGGCCGACGCCGTGGTGCGCGCCCTGACCTGAGCCGGGAGCGGGTCAGCGCACGAAGCGGATGCACACCGGGTAGCGGTACGGCTCGCCGCGGTAGGCGCGCACCGCGCCCTGGATGCCGAACACCAGGGAAAGCACCAGCGCGGCCAGCAGCACGAAGGCGCCGATGATCAGCACGATCGTGGCGAAGCCGACGACCACCGCGATGAGCACGGTGAGCTGGAAGTTCAGCGCCTCCTTCGCCTGGTCGTCGACCAGCCAGCTGCGGTGGCGGAACACCAGCCAGATGACCAGCGGCGCGACGAACGACAGGCTGCCGCCGCTCACCGCCCAGATCACCAGCGGCAGCCAGTGCGCGGCGGAGGCCCACATGCGGGCGTCGCTCTCGAGCATCGGGGCGGGGGGCGGTGCGTAGTACCCGCCGCCCGGCGGTCCGGCGGGCGGCTGCTGCTGGTTGCTCACGGCCCCACGCTAGAGCCCGACGGCGCCTCCCGCCTGCACACATGTCGCTCCTGCACTAGCGCCGAGGCGCCCGGAGCGGAACGCTGGGGTCATGAGCGACCCCTATGCCACCCCGCCGCCCGCCGACCCGGACGAGCCGAAGCAGCCGACACCGCCGTCGGAGCCGGAGCAGCCCCAGCCCGCCGCGCCCGCCGGCCAGCCCGAGCCGACCCGGCCCGGGCCGCCCGCGGCCCCGCCGTACGGGCAGCCCGCGCAGCCGCAGCCGCCGTACGGCCAGCCGCAGCAGCCCGGCTACGGCCAGCCCGCGCAGCCCCAGCAGCCCTACGGCCAGCCGCCTCAGCAGCCCGGCTACGGCCAGCCCGGGTACGGCCAGCCTGGCTACGGTCAGCCTGGCTACGGTCAGCCCGCCGCCCCGCAGCAGCCCTACGGCCAGCCGCGGTACGGCCAGCCCGGCCCCACCCCGCCCGGGTACGGCCAGCCGCCGCAGGGCCCGCCCACCTACGGCCAGTACAGCCCGTACCCCGCGGCGCCGGCGAGCCCGTACGCGCCCGTGGCCCCGCAGCTGCGCGTCGGTGACGCGCTGCGCTTCGCGTGGTCGAAGTTCACCCGCAACTGGGTCGCGTGGGTGGTGTTCTTCCTGGTCCTGTTCGCCATCTCGGTGCTGTTGTCGGCGCCGCTCAGCGGTCAGTACGGGGACTGGGTACGCCGCCTCACGAGCACCCCGGCGGGCGAGTCGCCCAACCTCACGTTCGGCTTCTCGGCCGGCGCGATCCTGCTCGGGCTGCTGGGCGCGCTGGTCAGCGCGGTGCTCGAGGTGTTCGCGTGGAACGGTGCGCTGCGCGAGGCTGACGGCGCCCGCCCCTCGCTCGGGTCGTTCTTCAGCGCCCAGCGCGTCGGCCCGGCGATCCTGACCGCGATCATCGTCTCGGTCGGCGCGGCCATCGCGAGCTTCATCCCCCTCGGCGGCATCGCGTGGGCGATCTTCACGGTGTTCACGCTGCCGTTCGTGCTCGACCAGAACCGCCCGCCGTTCGGCGCGATCGGCGAGAGCTTCCGCACGGTGGGCAAGAACTTCGGGTCGGTGTTCCTGCTGCTGCTCACGCTCGTGGGCATCAACATCGTGGGCGCGATCGCGCTGGTGGTCGGCCTGCTCGTGACGGTCCCGCTGTCGTTGCTGGCGATGGCGTACGCGTTCCGCCGCCTCGCGGGCGGCACGATCGTCTGACGACCGTCAGGCGGTCACGAAGTCGATGAGCTCCTCGACCCGGCCCAGCAGGGCCGGGTCGAGGTCTCTGTAGTCGCGCACGGAGCGCAGGATGCGCTGCCACGCCCGCGCCACGTCCTCCTGGCCCTCGGCGGGCCAGCCGAGCGAGCGCAGGATGCCGCGCTTCCACTCGACGCCCCGCTCGATGACGGGCCACGTCTCCAGCCCCAGCCGCGATGCGCGCACGGCCTGCCACACGTCCACGTAGGGGTGGCCCAGCACCAGCACGGTCCCGGCGGGCACGGTGCGCAGGGCCTCGTCGGCCAGGCGCCGCTCCTTGGAGCCCGGCACCAGGTGGTCGACGAGCACGCCGACGCGCCGGTCCGGCGTCGGGCGGAAGTCCGCGAGGGCGGCCGTGAGGTTGTCGACGCCGTCGAGCAGCTCGACGACCACGCCCTCGACGCGCAGGTCGTCGCCCCACACCTTCTCGACGAGCTCGGCGTCGTGCTTGCCCTCGACCCAGATGCGCGACCCGCGGGCGACCCGGGCGCGGGCCCCGTGCACGGCCACGGACCCGGACGCGGTGCGCGTCGGCGGGGCGGGGGCGCGCGAGGTGACGGGCGCGGTGAGGACGACGGGCGCGCCGTCGACCCAGAACCCCGGGCCCAGCGGGAACGACCGCGTGCGGCCGTGCCGGTCCTCGAGCACCACCAGGTGGATGCCGCCCGACTTCTCGACCCGCACGACGGCGCCCACCCAGCCGGTCTGGACCTCCTCGACCACCAGGCCCGGGTCTGCGGGCTGGGGTCGTGACGTGGGTCGGGCGCGGTGGGTGGGCGAGGTCAGGGCGTCCGGGCCGTAGCGGTCGTGCACGCCCGGGACTCTATGAGGGGTGTCAGTGGGTACGGCGCTTCGCCACGCCGACCAGGCGGCGACGGCGGTGCCGGCGGATCTGCTGGGCGGGGCGCTCGGCGGCCTGCCGGCGGTGCTCGGCCTCGATGGCCCGCTGCTGCTCCGCGGCGCGCCAGGTGATGACGTACGACTGTGCGTCCATGGGGTGCTCCTTCGTCGTGCGGACGGGGTGTGTCCGCCGTGTCGTCCGGGACGACGCTGTGGCGTCGTCGCCGGGCCGGCGACCTCGCGCCGGCACCTCCATTGTGCCATCCCCAGAGGCCTCTTGGCGCGCTCCGACGCCACATGTTGATGCAGGTCACACCGCGTTTCTGAAGCCACGATTCAGTCTTGCTTAACCCTGTCCGAGAGCACCGCCGGGGCCCGCACGGCGGCCTCCGTGCGCGACGTGACGCCGAGCTTGCGCAGGATCGCCGAGACGTGCACCGACGCCGTCTTGACGCTGATGAACAGCCGCTCGGCGATCTGCCCGTTGGTGAGCCCCTCGGCCACCAGGGCGAGCACCTGCGCCTCCCGCGCGGTGAGCGCGTCCGACGTCGCCCGCACGGGCGGCGCCTCGAGCCCGGCGCGCGCCAGCAGCCTGCGTGCCCGCGCGACCACCAGCCCGGCCCCGATCTGCTCCGCCTCCGCGGTGGCGGCCTCGAGGCGCTCGCGCGCCGCCGCCCGGTCGCCCTCGTCGACCAGCCGCTGCCCGTCGCGCAGCAGGGCGTACGGGCGCAGGTGCGCCGGGCCGTGGGCGTCCGCGACGGCCTGCCAGGGCCCCTCGCCCAGCTCGGCGGCGAACAGCGCCGACCACACCGGGTAGAGGGGCCAGGGCTCGGCGCCGGCGAACGCGTCGCGGTAGGGCCCGACGTCGGCGGCGATCCCGGCGGAGCGGGCCGCGGCGAGCGCCCGGCCGGCTACGCCGAGCACAGGCAGCCGGTACCCGGGGCCCAGGGCGTGCGGCCCGACGGCGGGCGTCACGGCCTCCAGCGCGGCGGGGACGTCGCCGCGCTCGAGCGCGAGCTCGGCGAGCGTGCGGCTGGCCCCTGCGACGATCTGGGTCTCGTTGGCGCCGTGCCGCAGCCACAGCGACCGCCGCGCGGCCGCCGTGGACTGGGCCCGCTCGCCGTGGCCCTGCCACAGGCTCAACCAGGCCCAGTTCACCGTGAGGTAGACGGCGAACGTGGAGGGCGCGACGGCGGGGACGGCGCGCTCGTACCAGTCGGCGGCCTCGTCCCAGCGGCCCAGCGCGAGGTACGCCTCGGCGACGTTGCCCTCGAGCATGGCGCGCGTGGCCCAGCCCGCCCCGACGCGGCGGGCGGCCTCCGCGCCCTCGGTGGCGAGCGCGAGCCCGCGGGCGTAGTCACCCGTCTTGAGGGCGCTGTCGCTGGCGTTGGTGTAGTAGTGCCCCAGCGCGCTCCAGACGCCGTCGGCGTACTCCCGCCCCAGCTCGAGGTCCGCGAACCCGGCCTCGAACCGGCACGCGTTGACGCGCGCCGTGCCGCGCGCGTTGGCGGCGTTCGAGGCGGCGAAGCGGTTGCCCGATGCGAGGCCGGTCTCGATGCCGGCCGTCCCCGCCTCGTCGGCCTCCTGGAAGTCGCCGCGGAGCATGGCGCCGCGCGCCTTGGCGGCGAGCAGGTCGGCGCGCCCGGCGGGGTCGTCGTCGGGGATGACGGCGAGGGCGCGCTCCAGCAGCCGGGGCGCCTCGTCGGAGGCGGCCTGGCGGGCGGTCCGCGCCACCTGCCCGAGGGTCCGTGCGAGGCCGGAGGGGTCGTCGGCGGGCCACTCGTCGAGGGCCTGGCGTCCCATGGCGAGGGCGCGGTCGAGCTGCGCGGAGTCGCGCAGGGTCAGCGAGACGCGGGCCAGGAGCTCGTGGTGGCCGATCCCCGTGAGCGCCTCCGGCTCGGGCACCATCTCCCACAGCTCCAGCGCGCGCTCGCCCAGGATCACGCCGGTCGACGTCGCCGAGTCGATCTCGGCGGCGGCCTGCGCCGTGACGGCCGCGACCAGCGCCTTGTCGACCACGCGGGCGCGGAACCAGTGGTCCGCGACCTCGGCGAGCGCGGTGATGGTGGGCCGCCGCAGGGCAAGCGCCTGCGCGTAGGCGGTGTGGAGACGGCGGTTCTCGGACGGCAGCAGCTCGGCGTCGACGGCCTCGCGCACCAGGGCGTGCCGGTAGGCGTACCCGTCGCCGTCGACCACCAGCACCAGCGCGTCGACGGCCTCGCGGGCGGCGGGCTCGGCGTCGTCGAGGCCGGCCTCGCCCAGCGCGGCCACGAGCAGCGCGCGCGTCGCGGTGTGGCCGGCGGCCGCGACGGCCCGGCACAGCTCCTGCGCCGCGGGGCTCAGCCGGGCGTAGCGCAGCAGCAGCAGGTCGCGCAGCGAGTCGGGCAGGTCGGTGCCGAGGAACCCGACGAGCTCCTCGACGAAGAACGGCACGCCCTCGCTGCGCGCCACGAGATCCTCGAGCTCCGGCCCGGCGGCCACGTCGTCGCGCAGCGCCCGCGCCAGCTCGCGCACGCGCGGGCCGTCCAGGCGCTGCAGCACGAGCCGCTCGGCGACGCGCGAGCGCTCGAGCTCCGCGAGCACGGGCCGCAGCGGGTGCAGGCGCCCGACGTCGTCGCTGCGCACGGTCGCGAGCACCAGCAGGCGCGCGCCCGGCGCCGTGCGGGCGAGACGCGCGAGGAGGGCACGGGCGGCGTCGTCCGACCAGTGCAGGTCCTCCAGCACGACGACGACGGGCCGCTCGACCGCCAGCGCGGTGAGGGCCCGGGCGAGGATCTCGGGCACCAGGCCGTCCTCGACGGCGCGGGCTCCGGTGGCGCCGAGGTCGGGGGACAGGACGCCGAGCACGTCGGCGCCAGGACCGGCGAGCTCGCGCACGCGGTCGCTGCCGACAGTGGCGACCAGGTCGGCCGCCAGGCCCGCGAGGGCGGCGAAGGGGACGGGGCCGGTGCCGGAGTCGGCGCACTGCCCCTGGAGCGCCACGGCCGCGTGCGCGGCCCGGGCGACGAGCTCCTCGGCCAGCCGCGTCTTGCCGATACCGGCCTCGCCCGTGACGAGCACGGTGCGAGTCCGGCCGGCCAGCGTGTCGGCGAGGGCCTCCTCGAGGGCGGTGAGCTCGGCTGCCCGGCCCACGAGGGGTGGTGCGAGGTACGCCATGGGCCCATCGTGCCCGACGGGGCCCACCCTGGCGGTGACCTGCAGCGTCATGCGAGACGCACGGTGCGGCGCGGGCCGTGGAAGAGGTCCGCGAGGCGGCGGCGCGGGCGAGCCGCGGGGTGCGAGGCCGTGCCGGCCTGGTCCCGGCGCTCGGCCCGGACCTGGTCGGCCAGGCGACGCTCCGCCAGGCGCGCCTCGAGCTCGGTGGTCTCGGCGCGGTAGAGGGTGGCGTATGCCAGCGAGTCCATGATCGTGCTCCGTCTGCTCGGTCCCGGTGCTCCTGCTGCTCCCCGGGCTGTGCAACCAGCCTCGGCTCTGAGGTAGGGGCGGGGGATCGGGCAAGTGCCCTATCTTTCGCGGGACCGGCGTGACGCACGCGTAAGATGGCACTCTGAGGTACCGAGTGCTAATCGGGAATGGGAACGCCTGAGGGGAGGGGACCGTGAGCGAGGACCGCCGCCTCGAGGTGCTGCGAGCCATCGTCGAGGACTACGTCTCGACGCGCGAGCCCGTCGGGTCGCGCGTCCTCACCGAACGGCACCGTCTGGGCGTCTCGCCCGCCACGATCCGCAACGACATGGCGGCGCTCGAGGAGGCCGGGCTCATCGCCCAGCCCCACACGTCCGCGGGCCGCATCCCCACCGACAAGGGCTACCGCCTGTTCGTCGACCGGCTTGCCGAGGTCAAGCCGCTGTCCAGCCCGCAGAAGCGCGCCATCGAGACGTTCCTGTCGCAGGGCGTCGACCTCGACGACGTGATCGGCCGCGCCGGGCGCCTCATCGCCCAGCTCACGGGCCAGGTCGCCGTCGTGCAGTACCCCTCGCTGCGCCGCTCCGGGCTGCGCCACCTCGAGCTCGTGCCCGTGGGCAGCGACCGGCTGCTCGTCGTGGTCATCACCGACACCGGGCGCGTGGAGCAGCGGTTCCTCGAGGTGCCCTCGGCGCCCGGCGCCGACCCGCTGGTGCTCGACGACGTCGTCCTCGCCGAGCTGCGCGCGCGCCTCAACGCCGCCGCCTCCGGCAAGCGCCTCGCCGAGCTGCCCGCGGCGCTCGCCGCGGTCGCGGCCCGCGTGGAGCCCGCCGCGGCGCCGCTCGCCGCGCTCGTCGCCGCGACCGTCGTCGACACGCTGGGCGAGGAGAACGAGGAGCGCATCGTGCTGGCCGGCACGGCCAACCTCGCCCGGTCCTCGATGCGGTTCGAGCAGGGCCTGCGCCCGGTGCTCGAGGCGCTCGAGGAGCAGGTGATCCTGCTGGGCCTGCTCACCGAGATGGCCCTGGAGCCGGGCGTCGGGCCGGTCGCGGTCCGCATCGGGCACGAGAACGGGCTCGAGGGGCTCACCGAGACCTCCGTCGTCACGTCGGGCTACGGCCCGTCGTCGGACGACGGCGGCGACGCGGTGGCCATCCTCGGCTCCATCGGGCCGACCCGCATGGACTATCCCGGGACGATCGCGGCGGTGCGGGCGGTGGCCCGGTACCTGTCGCGGGTGCTCCCTTCCTGACAGACTGCACGCATCACCACCCACGAACCTGAGAGAGCTGTGGCCGACTACTACGAGATCCTCGGCGTCGCGCGCGACGCCACGCCCGAGCAGATCAAGAAGGCGTACCGCCGTCTCGCCCGCGAGCTGCACCCCGACGTCGCGGGGGAGGCCGGCGAGGAGAAGTTCAAGGACGTCGCACGCGCCTACGAGGTGCTGAGCAACCCGGAGAAGCGCCAGCAGTACGACCTGGGCGTGGACCCCACCGCCCCGGGCGGCGGCCAGGGCGGCTTCGGCGCCGGGTTCGGCTTCCAGGACATCTTCGAGACGTTCTTCGGCGGCGGCCAGGCCGCGCAGGGCCCCATCCCGCGCGCCCGCCGCGGTCAGGACGCCCTGGTGCGCATGGACGTCGACCTCACCGAGGCGACGTTCGGCGCCAAGCGCGAGCTGCAGGTCGACACCGCCGTCGCGTGCTCGACGTGCGGCGGCAACGGCGCCCGCCCGGGCACCTCGGCCCGCACGTGCGAGGTGTGCCAGGGCCGCGGCCACATCCAGCGCGTCGCGCGCTCGTTCCTGGGCCAGGTCATGACCACCGCGCCGTGCACCGCGTGCAACGGCCACGGCACCGTGATCCCGGAGCCGTGCCCCGACTGCGCCGGCGAGGGCCGCGTCCGCTCGCGCCGCACCCTCACGGTCAACGTCCCGGCCGGCGTCGACACCGGCACGCGCATCAAGCTCACCGCCCAGGGCGAGGTGGGCCCCGGCGGCGGCCCCGCCGGCGACCTGTACGTCGAGATCCGCGAGAAGCCGCACGAGGTGTTCGTGCGCCGCGGCGACGACCTGCACGCCACCCTGCCCGTGCCGATGACGGCCGCCGCGCTCGGCACCGTGCTCGACCTGGACACGCTCGACGGCGCCCAGCAGATCGACCTGCGCCCCGGCACGCAGCCCGGCCAGATCATCACGCTCAAGAACCTGGGCGTGGGTCACCTGCACTCGGGCGGCCGCGGCGACCTGCACGTCCACATCGAGGTCACCGTGCCGGCACCCGCCGACGACGAGCAGGCCGACCTGCTGCGCCGCCTCGCCACCCTGCGCGGCGAGGAGCGCCCCGAGCCCCGCCTGGCCGCCGCGAACCCGGGCGTCTTCACCCGGCTGCGCGACAAGCTGAGCGGGCGCTGACGCCTTGAGCGCGCCGGTCTTCCTCGCCGACGGCACGTCGCTCGCCGCGCTCGCGCCCGGCGCCACCTACGTGCTCGACGGCGCCGAGGGGCGCCACGCGGGCGTGGTGCAGCGCAAGCGCGTGGGCGAGCGCGTCGACGTGGTCGACGGCGTGGGCACCCGGCTGGTGTGCGTCGTCGCGTCCGTCGAGGGCAGCGAGGTGCGCCTCACGGTCGACGACGTCGTGGCCGAGCCCGCGCCCGACGTCGTCGTGACGCTCGTGCAGGCGCTCGCGAAGGGCGACCGGGACGAGCTCGCCGTCGAGGCCGCCGTCGAGGTGGGCGCGGACGCCGTGCTGCCCTGGCAGGCCGACCGGTCCGTCGTCGTGTGGCGCGGCGAGCGGGCCGCCCGCTCCCGCGGCCGCTGGATCGCCACGGTGCGCTCGGCCGTCAAGCAGGCCCGGCGGGCGTGGCTCCCGCCGGTCGGCGAGGCCGTGACGACCCCGCAGCTCGCCGCCCGCGTGCGGTCCGTGGTCGACGCCGGCGGCGTCGCGCTGGTGCTGCACGAGGAGGCGACCACGCCCATCGCGGCCGCGGCCCTGCCCACCCCCGGCGACGCCACGCCCGAGCTGCTCGTCGTCGTCGGGCCCGAGGGCGGCATCGCCGAGAGCGAGGTGCAGGCGCTGACCGGCGCGGGCGCCGTCGCCGTGCGCCTGGGCCCCCACGTGCTGCGCACCTCCACCGCCGGCCCCGTCGCCGTGGCGTTGCTCAGCGACCGGCTGGGCCGCTGGGCATAGCCTGGGCCGCATGACGAGCGAAGCCGCTGCCGACTGCCTGTTCTGCAAGATCGTCGCCGGGCAGGTCCCTGCCGACGTCGTCGCGTCGTCCGACCGCGTGATCGCCTTCCGGGACATCTCCCCGAAGGCCCCCGTGCACGTGCTCGTGGTGCCCAAGGAGCACCACGGCGACGTGTCCGTCCTCGCGGCAGCCGACCCGTCGCTGCTCGCGGACCTGGTGGCGCTCGCCGACGAGGTCGCCACCGAGCTGTCCGACGGGCAGTACCGCCTCATCTTCAACAGCGGCCCGCGCGCCGGTCAGAGCGTGTTCCACGTGCACGCCCACGTGATCAGCGGAGCCAAGCTGGGGTGGACGCCCGCGTGAGAGACTGAACCTCAGCATGACTGCCACAGCCCCCACAGAGCGCCCAGCGGAACACCGCATCGTCGTCCCCGCGCACATCCCCATGGTGTCGCTGCTGGGCAGCCGCGACGCGGTGCTCCGCGCCGTCGAGGACGGCTTCCCCCGCGTGGACGTGCACGCGCGCGGCAACGAGATCGCGGTGAGCGGCCCGGCGGGCGACGTCGCCCTGGTGTCGCGCCTGCTGGACGAGCTCATCGAGGTGGTCGAGGGCGGCACGCAGCTGACCCCCGACGTGGTGCGCCGCTCGGTCAAGATGCTCACCTCCGAGCAGGACCACCGCCCGGCCGAGGTGCTGACGTTCAACATCCTGTCCAGCCGCGGGCGCACCATCCGCCCCAAGACGGTGGGCCAGAAGCACTACGTCGACGCCATCGACGCCAACACCATCACGTTCGGCATCGGCCCGGCGGGCACCGGCAAGACGTACCTGGCGATGGCCAAGGCCGTGCAGGCGCTCCAGGCGCACCAGGTCAACCGCATCATCCTGTCCCGCCCCGCCGTCGAGGCGGGGGAGCGGCTCGGGTTCCTGCCCGGCACGCTGTCGGAGAAGATCGACCCGTACCTGCGCCCGCTGTACGACGCGCTGCACGACATGGTCGACCCCGACTCGATCCCGAAGCTCATCGAGGCCGGCACCATCGAGGTCGCCCCCCTGGCGTTCCTGCGCGGCCGGTCGCTCAACGACGCGTTCATCATCCTCGACGAGGCGCAGAACACCACGTCCGAGCAGATGAAGATGTTCCTGACCCGCCTGGGCTTCGGCTCCAGGATGGTCATCACCGGCGACGCCACGCAGATCGACCTGCCCGGCGGCACGGCGTCGGGCCTGCGGGTGGTGCAGGACGTGCTCATGGGCGTCGACGACGTCGAGTTCTGCAGCCTGACCTCGTCCGACGTCGTGCGCCACCGCCTGGTGGGCGACATCATCGACGCCTACGCTCGCTGGGAGCCGAGGGCGCGCGCCAACCAGAAGGGCGACCGCAGGTGAGTGTGGAGGTCAACAACGAGTCCGGGTACGACGTCGACGGGCTCGACGAGCCCGAGTTCGCCGAGCTCGGGCGCTTCGTGCTGGACGCCATGCACGTCCACCCGCAGGCCGAGCTCTCGATCCTGTTCGTCGACACCACGGTGATGACCGACCTGCACGTGCGGTGGATGGACGAGCCCGGCCCCACCGACGTGCTCAGCTTCCCCATGGACGAGCTGCGCCCCGGGCGCGAGGGCGACCTGACCCCGCCCGGCACGCTGGGCGACATCGTGCTGTGCCCGGAGGTCGCCGCGAAGCAGGCGCTCGCCGCGGGGCACTCCACGGTCGAGGAGATGCTGCTGCTCACGACGCACGGCATCCTCCACCTGCTCGGCTACGACCACGCGGAGCCAGAGGAGGAGAAGGAGATGTTCGGCCTGCAGCGCCGCCTCCTTCTCACGTTCCTCGCGTCGCGATGACGGGCGTCCTCGTCCTCGTCGCCGTCGTCGGCCTGGTGCTCGCGGGGCTCCTGTCGGCGGGGGAGGCGGCCGTGCTGCGCGTCACCCGCGCGTCGATCTCCGACACGCTCGCCGAGGCGGAGCAGGGCGAGGGGTTCCAGGCCGAGACGCGAGCCGACCGCGCGCGGGCCGCCCAGGCCCTGGTCGCGGACCCGACGGCGACCGTCGCGGCCGTCGCGACCGTGCGGCTGACGGCCGAGGTGCTGGCCCTCGGCGCGATCGCCCTGCTGCTGCTCGAGATCTTCCACGACGCGTGGGAGGTGCTGGTCGCGCTGCTGGTCGTCGGGCTGGTGGCCGGCGTCGTCATGGCCCGGCTCAGCCCCCGCCAGCTCGGCTTCCGCCGGCCGCTGCGCGTGGTGCTCGCGCTGTCCGGGCTGCTCACGGCCGTGCGCCGGGTCACCGGCTGGGCCGCGCGCCGCGGCACGCGCGAGGAGGCGCCGCCGTCGGAGGAGGAGCTGCGCGACCTGGTCGACCGCGTCGGCGAGTCCGACGTCATCGAGGAGGACGAGCGCGAGCTGCTGCGCTCCGTCTTCGAGCTGGGCGGCACGCTGACCCGCGAGGTCATGGTGCCGCGCACCGACATGGTGGTCGCCGAGGCCGGCACGCCGCTGCGCAAGGTCATGCGCATGTACATGCGCTCCGGGTTCTCCCGCCTGCCCGTGGTGGGCGAGTCCGTCGACGACCTGCTGGGCGTCGCCTACCTCAAGGACGTCGCCCGCCTGCTCGACGCCGACCCGTCCGCCGCGAAGCGGCCCGTCAGCGGCGTCGCGCGCCCGCCCGTGTTCGTCCCGGAGTCCAAGCCGGTCGACGACCTGCTGCGCGAGATGCAGCAGAAGACCACGCACATCGCCGTCGTCATCGACGAGTACGGCGGCGTCGCCGGGCTCGTGACCGTCGAGGACATCCTCGAGGAGCTGGTCGGCGAGCTGGTCGACGAGCACGACCGCGTGGTCGAGGAGGAGCCCGAGGAGGTCTCCGAGGGCGTGTTCCGCGTGCCCGCGCGGCTGCCCGTCGACGAGCTGGGCGACCTGTTCGACCTGCGCTTCGACGACGACGACGTCGACACCGCCGGCGGCCTGCTCGCCAAGGCGATCGGCAAGGTCCCGCTGGCCGGCTCGAAGGCCGACGTCGGTGGGCTGCACCTCGAGGCCGAGCGCGTCGAGGGCCGGCGCAAGCAGGTCGCGACCATCCTGGTGAGCCGCGCCCATCCCGAACCTCCGGCGGCCGAGCCCGTCGACACCATCTCCGCCCCGCCGCGTGGCCTCGACAGGCTCGACCACCGCGGCTCGCACGACAAGGACGTGACCCCATGACCGACACCCACCGTTCCGGCTTCGCCTGCCTCGTGGGCCGCCCCAACGCGGGCAAGTCCACGCTGACGAACGCGCTGGTGGGCGAGAAGGTCGCGATCATGTCGGCCCGGCCGCAGACCACCCGGCACACCATCCGCGGCATCGTGCACCGCCCCGACGCGCAGCTCGTGCTGGTCGACACCCCCGGGCTGCACCGCCCCCGCACGCTGCTGGGCCAGCGCCTCAACGACCTGGTCAAGGAGACGCTCGGCGAGGTGGACGTCATCGCGTTCTGCCTGCCCGCCGACCAGAAGGTGGGCCCCGGCGACCGGTTCATCGCCGCCCAGCTCGCGCCGCTCATGACCGGTCGCCGGGCCGTGCCCGTGGTCGCCGTCGTCACCAAGTCCGACCTCGTGGACCGGGCCCGCCTGATGGAGCACCTGCTCGAGGTCGAGCAGCTGGCACGCGAGGTGGAGCGCGAGTGGGCCGACATCGTGCCCGTCTCCGCCAAGGGCGGCTTCCAGGTGACCACGCTCGAGGACGTGCTGGTCAAGCACCTGCCTGAAGGCCCCGAGCTGTACCCGGGCGGCGAGCTGACCGACGAGCCCGAGCAGATCATGGTCGCCGAGCTGGTCCGCGAGGCCGCCCTCGAGGGCGTGCGCGACGAGCTGCCCCACTCGCTGGCCGTCGTGGTCGAGGAGATCGTGGAGCGCGAGGGCTCCGCCGACGTCGAGAAGGGCCGCCCCCCACTTCTCGACGTGCGCGTCAACCTGTTCGTCGAGCGCGAGTCGCAGAAGGCGATCGTCATCGGCCGCGGCGGGTCGCGCCTGCGCGACGTCGGCACCCGCGCCCGCCAGGGCATCGAGAAGCTGCTCGGCGCCCGCGTGTACCTGGACCTGCACGTGAAGGTCGCCCGCGACTGGCAGCGCGACCCGAAGCAGCTGCGCAAGCTGGGGTTCTAGCTTCCTGATTCGCACCGGTGCTCCGATCGACGGGAAGCGCTAGCATCCGCTTGTGATGCGCGACAAAGGTGATGTGCGGGCACGCGGGTGCAGGAGCTCGCGGAGGTCGGTGGTCGCCATTACTGGCGTGATCGGAGCCATGGCCGTGGTTCTGCTGCCGCGCATCGAAGCTCACGCCGAGGGCTGCGGAACGTTTCAGAACCTTCAGGTGGGGAACTGGTCAGTGGGGGCGGCGGTTGGGGCATACGAGGGCGCGTCGGCGAATGTGAGCTTCCCTGCCGAGCCAACCCTATGTTCGACGGACACGGCTCCAGGTACAAACTTCTCGACATCTTGGACGATGGTCTTCGAGTCGGAGGGCTAGACACCAACGGTTATGTGCAGTCCGGACTGATGAAGCGATACGGAAGCTGTACACGGCTCTGGGCAGAACAGAACGAGACAGGAAGTCTCACGGACTTCGGAGATTACTAGTTGGGCGGATGTGCCACTCCGGGCACGACCTATCATTTCTGGCAGCAACTTGTGTGGACAGGAACACAGTACGTGTACCGCAGCAACGTTGGTTCGACTGTCATCCACCAGAGCGGGTGGTCGCCGATCACGGAGTGGACGCAACCGTTCACCCCAGAGTTCTCGTCAGAGACGTATTATGCGCAGTCGCATGTCATAGGGAATTTGGCAGCGCCTCGGCAAGTGTCGTCGATCCAGGCTCAGTCGTACGCCAGCGACGGCTGGATCTCGGCATGCGGAGGCTTCGGGTTTCAGACGTACAACAGTAACCCTGGTCGATGGTCGTCCAGTACGCCCGGTTGCGATCAGTTTGAGTCCTGGACCCAGTGATTCCCGCGGATGAGAGGTGAGGAATGATGCGTGATCGGCGACGATCGAGCGCGGCTCTCGTGGTCGTGACCGGCGTCGCGGCGGCCATGTCCGGCTGTGCGAGCCAGATCAGCGTCGGCGCGGGAGCCTCGCCGACGTCGATGCCTCCTGTGGCGTCGGCGCCGCCGACGCAGGCTGGGACGGCAACGTTCGAGTATCTGGGCGCTATCACTGCGCCAGAGGCGTTCACACGGTCTGGCATCGTGCTCTCTGTCCCGGACAGCGCGTCGGTTCCCATTGTCGGGCTCTCGGCGGTAGACGTCTCGTGCGCTTCGGGCGAGGCGATCTGCGCGAGCGGCGCCGCGGCCGTCACGCTCGCCCGTGCGACGAGCAAACTGGCGGGTACAGCCAGTGAGTCAGGCATCCTCGAGCCGTTGATGAAGGACACGCTCGTCTATGTGGTGCGCTGGACTGGCGTTCCGTGCGCCCCGACGGGCGGGCCGGCGCGCTCGACGAGCGGGACTAGTGGTCTGACGACGACCTGTGAGCTGGTGGACTTCCTCGACGCGCAGACAGGGAAGGTCCTGTACGCGATCGAGGCGACGTCGCTCTAGACACGCATCGTCGCCGCGCGGGTGATCGACCACACGTGCGGGTTATCCTCCGGACGTGGTTCTGCGGACGATTGCCTCCAGCGCGGCGTTGCTGGTCGGCCTGGCGATCATCGGGTCGCTGGCCGGCCCGGCCTGGGATCCCGTCCCCAACTCGGACCACCTGCGGCCCACGGCGGCGTCGACCGAGATCGGCGGCCAGGAGGCCGCCAAGGAGGCCGGGCTGATCCACCCCGTGGGGTCGTTCGACGTCCACGAGACGACCGTGCACATCCAGCTCGACGGCTACGACGTCAGCGGGATCCTGCGCCAGCCCGTCGGGGCCGGCACGGACCTGCCCGGCATGGTGTTCGTGCACGGCGCCGGCACAGGCAAGGCGTACGAGGCGTTCGTCGAGCAGGCGTCGCAGCTCGCGTCCGCCGGCGTCGTCACGCTGGTGCCCGACAAGCGGCTCGACACCTACTCGACCTGGCACCGCGACTACGTCGCCATGGCCTCCGACTACCTCAAGTCCGTGGACTACCTGCGGGGCGTGCCCGGCGTCGACCCCGCGAAGGTGGGCGTGTACGGCGAGTCGGAGGGCACGTGGATCGTGCCGATCATGCAGGTCAAGGACCCGAAGATCGCCTACACGGTGCTGGTGTCGTCGCCCGTCGTGGAGCCGCGCCGGCAGGCCGCGTTCGCCGTCGACAACTACCTGCGCGCCACGGGCGTGCCGCAGCAGGTGTTCCGGGCGATCCCGCGCGCCGTCGGCATCCAGCTGCCGCGCGGCCTGCTCGACTACGCCGACTTCGACGTCACGCCGTGGCTCGAGCAGCAGACGGCGCCCATCCTGGTCGTCTACGGCACGGGCGACCCGTCCATGCCCATCGAGCAGGGCGCGCGGCAGATCATCGCCAACGCCGCCGTCTCGGGACCCAGCGCCCCCGTCACGGTCCGGTTCTACAAGGGCGCCAACCACGGCCTGCGCATCGACGACGTGGTGGTCCCCGAGCTCGCGCGCGACATCGGCGCGTGGGTGCAGGGGCTGCCCGGCACGGCCGGCGCCGACCCCCACATCGCCGGCGACCAGCCGCACCAGGTCTACCTGGCCTCGCCCGTGCCCAAGACGCGGTGGTGGGGCAGCAGCGACGTGATCCTCGGGTCCGTGATCGGCGCCGTCGCGCTGCTTCTGGTCGGGCCGCTCGTGTGGGGCGTGGTGGCGGTGGTGCAGCGGATTGCGGCCGTCGGGCGCGGGACGCCGTCGTCGCGGCCTCGCGCGCGGCTCGCGCCCGGGATGCGGCCCCTGCTGCTCGCCCTGGGGCTGACCTCCGTCGTGACGCTCGTCGCGCTGGTCGTCTACCTCATGGCCGTCGCGCGGCTGGCGCTCAACTACATGACCGACGACCTGGTGGTCCAGGGTGGCTGGATCGGCGTGCGCCTGCTGGGCGTGGGGGCCGTCGTGGTGGCCGCGCTCATCATCGGGCGCGTGCGCGACGTGCGGCAGGCGCGGCGCGAAGGCGACGCGGGCTCGCGGGTCGCCGTGGCCTGGCCGGCGCACCTCACGCTGTGGTCGGCGCTGGCCGGTTCCGCGCTGCTGCTGCTGTGGCTGACCTACTGGGGCGTCTTCCAGCTAGGGATCTGAGCCGCCCGACCTGACAGGGTGCGGGTGAAAAGGGTAGAAACGACCGCGGGAGACCGCCGAGAACCACCGAGGGAGCACCTGCCCATGAGCGACGCCAGCGCCACCACCGAGCGCAGCCCACGCGAGCCCTTCGCGGACGTGCCCCTGCGCGAGCTGGTGCGTGACGTCACCGCAGCCGCCGCGCTCCTGGTGGGGCTCGCCCTGCCGTGGACCGCCACGTCCCGCGGGTCCGACCGGATCGAGATCGTGCTGGCCACCGTCGTGGCGCTGCTGGGCGTCGCGCTGCCGTACGCGCGGCGCGCCTCGCTGGCGCCCGCGTGGTCGGCCAACGAGTCGCTGACGCGCCTGGTCGCGGCCGCCCCGCTCGTCGTGGTCGCCGTCATCCACCTGATCGCCGACGTGATCCCGGGCGGTGCGCACGGCGTGGGCGCCGGGCTCGGGCTCGGCCTGGCCGGTGCGCTGCTGGGGGCCGCGATCACGTGGCCGCGCACGGCCACGGTCGTGGCCGGCATCCTCGCCCTCGGTGCGGTCGCCGCGCCCGTGCTCGCCGCGACCGGCGGGGACGTGTCCGGGTGGGGCCTGGTCGCCGTCGTGCTGACGGCGCTGCTCGTGCTCGGCCTGCTGTGGCTCACCGTCGTGCGGTTCGAGCGCGGCGACCAGGCGGCCGGCGTGCTCCTGGTGGGCGTGGGCATCGTGCTGGCGCTCGGCGCCGCGCTCGTGGGCGGCAACGCCCGCGCGCCCTGGATCGAGAGTGTGCACGGCGCCGAGTTCGGCCTGGTGCTGCTGCCCGTCCTGGCCGCCGTCGTGGCCCCCGCCGTGGTGCAGCAGACCGTCCTGGCCGACGCGCAGCCCCGCCTCTGGTCGGCCACCGCGTCGCACGCCTTCGAGGTGGGCCTGCTCGTGGCCGGGTACGTGGTGCTGGCCGCCGTCGTCGGGCTGGCCTCCACCGGGGCGTCCGTGCAGGGCGTGCTGCGCCTGGTCCTCGGGCTGATCATCGTGGGCGTCGCGTTCTTCGCCCGCCGCGCGCTGCTGCGCGACCTGGTGTCCGGGCACGCGACCGCCGTGGTCGGGGCGTTCGTGGTGCTGGTGCTCGGGCTGGTGCTGCTGGCCGTCCGCGCCGACGGCACGACGGCGGCCCACCCGCTCGACGTGCTGCTCACCTTCGGGGTGCCCGCCATCGTGCTGTCCGTGCTGCTGGTGCCCCGCTCGGTGCGCGAGCTGCGCGACCAGCTCGCGGCCCAGCCGGAGACCGCCGCCGCCGGCGTCCCCGCGGTCCAGACGACGTACACCGAGGCCGCGTACCCGCAGGCGGCCCCCTCCGGGCCTGTCTACGGCGCGGCCCCCACCACCCAGGTGGCGGCCCCGACGCAGTACGTCCCCGCGGAGGCGCCTGCCGATGCGACCCAGATCCTCGCCCCCATCGGGCAGGTCGAGGAGCCGCCCACCAACGGGCAGGCACCCGGCGGCGGCGCCACGCAGGTGCTGCCGCCCGTGGCCGACGTGCCCGGCTCGCGGTGGACGGTCGCGCAGGCGCTCGACCCGGCGACGCCGCTCGCTGACCTCGCCGTCATCGTGCAGGAGGCCCCCCACCTGCGCCCGATGGTCGCCGCGAACCCGTCCACGTACCCCGCGCTGCTCGACTGGCTGGGTGCGCTGGGCGACCCCGACGTCGACGCCGCGCTGCGCACCCGCTCGTGACGGTGGCGTAAGGTGAGCCCGTGCAGCGCACGGTGAGCCTCCTGCTTGTGTGCCGCGGTGGGGCCCTCTGAGGCCGGTTCCCCTGCCGCGGCTGATCTGGTGTGCCGGCCCCCAGACACCCAGCGCGAAGGAACCCCGATGACGATCCACGAGACCACCCGAGGCATCGCCGCCCGCAACCCGCAGACGGCCACCGCGATGCCCGTGCACAAGTACGTGCCGTTCCACGAACAGATCCAGGTCGAGCTGCCTGACCGCACGTGGCCCGACACCCGCATCACCAAGGCGCCGCGCTGGTGCGCGGTCGACCTGCGCGACGGCAACCAGGCCCTCATCGAGCCCATGAACGCCGAGCGCAAGCTGCGCATGTTCGAGCTGCTCGTGGCCATGGGCTACAAGGAGATCGAGGTCGGCTTCCCGTCCGCGTCGCAGACGGACTACGACTTCGTGCGCCTGCTCATCGAGTCGGGCCGCATCCCGGACGACGTCGTGATCCAGGTGCTGACCCAGTGCCGCGACCACCTCATCGAGCGCACGTACGACTCGATCCGCGGCGCCAAGCAGGCGATCGTGCACATCTACAACTCGACGTCGGTGCTGCAGCGCGAGGTCGTGTTCCGCTCGGGCATGGACGGCATCGTCGACATCGCCCTGCAGGGCGCGCGGCTGTGCCGCAAGCTCGAGGAGACGATCCCCGAGACCACCGTCTACTACGAGTACTCGCCCGAGTCGTACACCGGCACCGAGCTCGAGTTCGCGGCGCGCATCTGCAACGAGGTGCTCGAGGTCCTGGAGCCCACGCCCGACCGCCCCGTGATCATCAACCTGCCCGCGACGGTCGAGATGGCGACGCCCAACGTCTACGCCGACTCGATCGAGTGGATGAGCCGCCACCTCAACCACCGCGAGAACGTGGTGCTGTCGCTGCACCCGCACAACGACCGCGGCACCGCCGTCGCCGCCGCCGAGCTCGGCTACCAGGCCGGCGCGGACCGCATCGAGGGCTGCCTGTTCGGCAACGGCGAGCGCACGGGCAACGTCGACCTGGTGACGCTGGGCATGAACCTGTTCAGCCAGGGCATCGACCCGCAGATCGACTTCTCCGACATCGACGGCATCCGCCGCACGGTCGAGTACTGCAACCAGCTGGGCGTGCACGAGCGCCACCCGTACGTGGGCGACCTCGTGTTCACGGCCTTCTCCGGGTCGCACCAGGACGCCATCAAGAAGGGCTTCGAGCACATGGCGGCGCGCGCCTCGGCCGCCGGCGTCACGGTGGACGAGCTCACCTGGGGCGTGCCCTACCTGCCCATCGACCCGCGCGACATCGGCCGCTCCTACGAGGCCGTGATCCGCGTCAACTCCCAGTCCGGCAAGGGCGGCATCTCCTACCTGCTCAAGGCGGAGCACAGCCTGGACCTGCCGCGCCGCCTGCAGATCGAGTTCTCGGGCGTGGTGCAGAAGACCACCGACACCGAGGGCCACGAGGTGACGGGCGAGGACATCTGGCGCATCTTCACCGACGAGTACCTGCCCGTCGAGGAGGGCCACGCCGCCGGCCTGGAGCCGTGGGGCCGCCTCAAGCTCAAGGAGACGCGCACGGTCTCCGGCGAGGACGGCACCACGACGATGTCGATCGACGTCGTGGACCGCGGCGAGACGCTCACGCTCGAGGGCACCGGCAACGGCCCGGTCGCGGCGTTCGTCGACGCGATCGCGCACGTGGGCGTGCAGGTCAAGGTGCTCGACTACACGGAGCACGCGCTCTCGGAGGGCGGCGACGCCTCCGCCGCCGCGTACGTCGAGGCCCTGGTGGGCGACGACGTCCTGTACGGCGTGGGCATCGACCCGTCGATCACCACGGCGTCGCTCAAGGCGATCGTCTCGGCGGTCAACCGGGCGGCGCGCTCCTGAGGTCCGTGAGGCTCTGAGGTCTCGACGGGCTCGGCCACCGGTGGCCAGGCCCGTCGAGGCCTCTTCTGCTGTGAGCAGAGCCGCGCGCGAACCCGCCATCCACGTGCGTACCGTCCAGGCATGGCCTACGACGACCGGGAACCCCTCTGGCGGCACGCGCTCGGCGAGCACCTGCGCGGGCTGCGCCACCGCAAGGGCAGCACGCTGGGCGACGTCGCCCGGCGGGCCGGGGTGTCCCCGCAGTACCTGTCCGAGATCGAGCGGGGCGTCAAGGAGCCGTCGAGCGAGATGATCGCGGCCGTCGCGGGGGCGCTCGACGTCACGCTCGTCGACCTGACGCTCGGAGTCGCCGGTGCGCTGGGCGCCGGCGCCACCCCGGAGCGCACCCCGGTGGGCCCGCGGGCGTTCGCGCTCGCGGCCTAGGACCCGAGGGGCGGGACCCTCACGGGCTGGAGCCCCACGGGCTGGACCCCGACGGGCGCGAGCCCGCGGCAAACGACGTCGAGCACGCGCCCGGCGTCCTGGCCCTCGGCGGCGAGGCAGCCGGCGACCAGCGCCTTGACGTCAGCGAACGCCACCGCGGGCTCGACGGCGCCCGCCTGCTGGGCCGCGGCGAGCAGGCCACGCAGCCGCTCGGAGACGTTGACCCCGGCTGCGGTGGCAGCCGACTCGATGTCGAACCCTCCGCCTGCGAGCGCCTCGGCGAGCCCGCGGTGCGTGGAGCCCTCCCGGACCAGGGCGCGCAGCAGGCCGAAGAACGCGTCGCCGGGCGGCTGGGTCGCGGCAAGCTGGTCGGCGTGGCCGGCGAGGTCGCGCATGGCGTCGAGCAGCACGGCGGCGTAGAGCGCCTGCTTGGTGGGAAAGTGCCGGCCGACGGTGCCCGTGCCGACGCCGGCGCGCCGGGCGATCTCGTGGACGGGCACGGACAGCCCCTCGGCGGCGAAGGCCTGCGCGGCCGCGTGCAGCACGCGGTCGCGGTTGCGGCGGGCGTCGGCCCGCATCGGGCGCTCGTCGGGTTCCACGCTGGCGCTCCCCATCCGTTGACAACCGGGACGCCCATCCCGGATGCTAACCGGGACGGTTGTCCCGATTGTAGGAGGGAACGGACCATGAGCACGCACTGGACCGAGCACGAGGCGCCCGACCAGACCGGCCGCACGGCGGTGGTCACGGGGGCGAGCTCCGGGCTCGGGTACGAGACCGCCCGCGTGCTCGCCCGGCGCGGCGCGACAGTGGTGCTCGCCTGTCGCAGCCCCGAGCGGACGGCGGCGGCCATGGCTCGGATCCGGGCCGAGTCGCCCGGGGCGTCCCTGCGCACCGTGACGCTCGACCTGGCCTCGCAGGCGTCCGTGCGGGCGGCGGCCGACCGCCTGATGGCAGAGCACCCCCGCATCGACGTGCTGGTCAACAACGCGGGAGCGCTCGTGCGGGACTACGCGCTCACCGAGGACGGCTTCGAGCGGACCCTCGCCACCAACCACCTCGGCGCGTTCGCCCTCACCGGGCTGGTGCTGCCGTCGCTGCTGGCCACCGAGGGGTCGCGCGTGGTCACGGTCAGCAGCGTCGGCCACAAGCAGGGCGAGATGCACTTCGACGACCTGCAGTGGGCGCAGGGCTACCGCTCCCACCAGGCCTACTTCCAGTCGAAGCTGGCCAACCTGCTGTTCATGTACGAGCTCCAGCGGCGCCTGGCGGCGTCGGGCGGCCCCACCATCGCCGTGGCCGCCCACCCCGGCAACGCCCGCACGGGCTTCGGCGGGGACCAGGTCCACATCCGGGTCACCACCGACCCCCGCCTCCGGTTCCTCACGTGGTGGCTGCTGCAGAGCCCCGTGACGGCGGCGCTGGCCACCGTGCGCGCCGCCGTCGACCCGGCCGCGACCGGCGGCGAGTACTTCGGCCCCGAGGGCCGCAACGAGTGGACCGGCTACCCCGTCCGCGTCGAGTCGTCGACCCGGTCGCACGACGTCGACGCCCAGCGGCGTCTGTGGACCGAGTCGGAGCGGCTGACGGGCGTCACCTTCCCGCTCACCGTGTCTCGATGACGTGGTCGACGATGCCGTAGGCCCGCGCCTGGGTCGCGGTGAGCACGCGGTCGTGGTCCGTGTCGGTGCGCAGCGTGGCGACGGACTGGCCGGTGTGCCGGGCGAGCACGTCCTCGAGGTCCGAGCGGATCCGCAGCACCTCGTCGGCCTGGATGATGAGGTCCGGGATGGCGCCGCGGCCCTGTGCGGCCGGCTGGTGGAGCACCACGCGGGCGTGCTGCAGGGCTGAGCGCCGCCCCGGCGCGCCGGCCGCCAGCAGCACGGCCCCGACCGCCACGGCCTCGCCCACGCACGTCGTGGCCACGGGAGCCTTGACGTACCGGAGCGTGTCGTAGACGGCGAGGCCCGCGCTCGGGTCGCCGCCCTCGCAGTTCACGTAGAGCTGGATCTCGGCGTCGGGGTCGGCGGACTCCAGGAACAGCAGCTGGGCGATGAGCGCGTTGGCCACGCCCGCGTCGATCGCGGTGCCGAGGTAGATGATCCGCTCGGTGAGCAGCTGCGAGTAGACGTCGAGGATCCGCTCGCCGCGCGGGTGCTGGGCGATCACGTTGGGGATCGTGTAGCTGCCGCTCATCGCCCGAACCCCACCAGGTCGCGCCGCTGCGGGGCGACGTCGGCGAACGAGCCGACGACGGCGTCGACGAACCCGTAGTCGCGGGCCTCGACGGCCGTGAACCAGTGGTCGTGCAACGAGTCCTCGAACACGCGCTCGACTGGCTGGCCCGTGTCCTCCGCGATGATCCGCAGCACGGTGTCGCGGGTGTGCCGCAGGTCGACGGCCTGCAGCTCGATGTCCACGGCGGGGCCGCCGATGCCTGCCGAGCCCTGGTGCATGAGGATCCGCGCGTGCGGCAGGGCGCGCCGCTTGCCGGGCGTGCCGGCCGAGAGCAGGAACTGCCCGGCCGAGCACGCGATGCCCAGGGCGAGGGTGGACACGTCGTTGGGGACGGTGCGCATCAGGTCGCGTATCGCGAGCATCGCCGGCACGGAGCCGCCGGGGGAGTGGATCCAGAGGCCGATGTCGGCTGCCGGGTCCTCGGCCGCGAGGGTGACCAGCTGGGTGGCCAGGAGGGTGCCGTTGTCGTCGTCGAGGACGCCGTCGAGCACCAGCACGCGGCGCTCGTAGAGCGCGTGCCGGGCCGTGGCGTCGAAGCGGGGTGGGGTGGGTGCGTCGCTCATGCCTCCACGGTGCAGCGTGCCGGGCAGGGAGCGGGGCCTGTGCTGCCGACGGCGGATCCGCTCACGGCAGCGCTCCGGGCGCCGGGCCGGATCTCCCACGCCGCCGCCGTCGCCACGGAGTGTCAGTCGGACGGGGGAGAATGGCTCCGTGCCCCTGTACCGAGACGACGCGATCGTGCTGCGTACCCAGAAGCTGGGTGAGGCCGACCGCATCGTCACGCTGCTGACGCGCGAGCACGGCAAGGTCCGCAGCGTCGGCAAGGGGGTGCGGCGCACGTCGTCGCGGTTCGGGGCCCGGCTGGAGCCGTTCATGGCCGTGGACGTGCAGCTGCACACGGGGCGCTCTCTCGACACGGTCACCCAGGTGGAGACCATCGGGGCGTACGCGCGCCCGATCTGCGAGGACTACGCCCTCTACACGGCCGGTGCCCCGATGCTCGAGGCCGCCGACCGCCTCGTCGAGGCCGAGCACGAGCCCGCGGTCCAGCAGTACTGGCTGCTCGCCGGCGCCCTGCGCGCCCTCGCCCAGCGCGACCACGCGCCCGCCCTGATCCTGGACTCCTACCTGCTGCGCGCGTTCGCGGTGGCAGGCTGGGCGCCGTCGTTCACCGACTGCGCGAGGTGCGGCGAGCCCGGGCCGCATCACTCGTTCAACGTGGCCACCGGCGGGGCGGTCTGCTCGCGCTGCCGCCCGCCGGGCTCGGCGTCGCCGGCGCCGGAGACGTTCGCCCTGCTCGCCGCGCTGCTCACGGGCGACTGGACGACGGCGGACGCGTCGGGGGAGCGGCACCGCAAGGAGGCGTCCGGCCTGGTCGCCGCCTACACCCAGTACTACCTGGAGCGCACGCTGCGCTCGCTCAAGCACGTGGACCGGAGAGAGGCCTGATGCCCCGCACCTACGCCGAGCCGTACCCGCACCCGTCCGGGGCGACCCCGCCGCAGATCCCGGCGGAGCTGCTGCCCAGGCACGTCGCCGTCGTCATGGACGGCAACGGGCGGTGGGCCAACCAGCGCGGCCTGTCCCGCATCGAGGGACACAAGCAGGGCGAGAAGTCGCTGCTCGACGTGGTGGCCGGGGCCGTGCAGCTGGGCGTCAAGAACATCAGCGCGTACGCGTTCAGCACGGAGAACTGGAAGCGGTCGCCCGAGGAGGTCAAGTTCCTGCTCGGCTTCAACCGCGACGTCATCCGGTCGCGGCGTGACGAGATGGGCTCGTGGGGCGTGCGGATCCGCTGGGCGGGGCGGCAGCCGCGCCTGTGGGGCTCGGTCATCAAGGAGCTCCAGGTCGCGGAGCAGATGACCAAGGACAACGACGCCTGCACGCTGACGATGTGCGTCAACTACGGCGGCCGGGCCGAGCTCGCCGACGCCGCCGCCGCCATGGCCCGCGACGTCAAGGCCGGCAAGCTCAACCCGGAGCGGATCTCAGAGAAGACCATCCAGAAGTACCTGTACGTGCCCGAGCTGCCCGACGTCGACCTGTTCCTGCGCTCGTCGGGCGAGCAGCGGACCAGCAACTTCATGGTCTGGCAGTCCGCCTACGCGGAGATGATGTTCATCCCCGAGCTGTGGCCCGACGTCGACCGCCGCCACCTGTGGAAGGCGTGCGAGGAGTTTGCGAGCCGCGACCGCCGGATGGGCGGAGCGGTCGACAAGCCGACGGCCTGAGCGGGCCCGCCGGTGGTTGAGCCGGTCGAAGACAGGACGTGGTTTCGACAGGCTCAACCACCGGGTTTCGACAGGCTCAACCAGCGAGCGTGGCCGCGATCTCCGTGATCAGCTGCGACAGGCCCTTCGAGTAGTCGAAGGTGAGGGCCGTCGGCGGGCTCACCGAGCTGACCGTGACCGGGTCGGTCACCTTGACCACGCGCCCGGCCTTGACGGCGGGGATGGCCTGGAGGGCGGGCTTGGCGAGCGAGGCGTCGACGTCGGCCTCGCTGGCGCCGTAGACGATCACGAAGTCGGCGGTGAGCTGGTCGAGCTTCTCGTAGGACAGGTTGTAGAAGAACCCGCCCTTGGACGTGTCGAGGGCGCTCACGGACGGCGCGATCTTGAGGCCGACCTTCTCGAGGATGCCCACGCGCGAGTCCCGGGGCGTGTAGACGGAGACGGACCCGTCGCCGTCCCAGATGCCCGCGAACGTGACGCCTGCGAACTCGGGGTGCGCCGCCTTCTGGTCGGCGAGGAACGTGTCGATGTTCGTGAGCACGGCGTCGCCGGCGGCGGAGCGGCCCAGGGCCTTCGCGGTGATGCGGATGACGTCGTCCCAGCTCGTGGTCCACGGGCCGTCCGGGTAGGCGACCACGGGGGCGATCGCCTTGAGGGTGTCGAACTGCTCCTGGGTGAGGCCCGAGTAGGGCGCCAGGATCAGGTCGGGCCGGGCGGCGACGATCTGCTCGTAGGGCACGGTGGCGCCGGAGGCGTCGTCGGTGAGCACGGCGGGGTGCGCGACGCCGGCCTTGTCGTAGGCGTCCTTGACCCACGGCACCAGGTTGCCGGCCCCGGCCGTCCAGCGCTGCTCGCTCACGGCGACGGGGTACACGCCCACGGCGATCGCGGCCTCGGTGGAGCCCCAGCCCCAGGTGACGACGCGCTGCGGCTCGGACGTGATGGTCGCATCGCCGAGGGCGGAGGTCACGGTGATGGGGAACGCGTCGGTGGCCTTGCTGGCGGCGTGCCCGGACGGGGCGCCGGAGGCGGCGTCGTCACCGGACGACGCGGTGCAGGCGGCGAGCGCGAGGGTGGTCGCGACCAGGGCGGCCACGACGGTCAGAGGGCGGCGGAAGCGCACGAAGACTCCTCAGGAGGGACGGATGTGAGGTAAGCCTAACCTGACCAGCGAGCATTAACGCAACGCCGCTGTGCCCTAACTCTGGCGGCGGGTCCGCCCGACCGGGACCACCAGCGGCGTGCCCGAGATCGGGTCGGGCACCACGCGCGCCTCCAGCCCGAACGCGCCGCGCACGGCGTCCTCCGTGAGCACGTCGCCGGGCGCGCCCTCCGCGACCACCGAACCCCGCGCCATGACCACCAGGTGGTCGGCGTAGCGCGCCGCGAGGTTGAGCTCGTGCAACACCATCACCACGGTGGTGCCGCGCTCCTCGTTCTGCGTGGCCAGGAGGTCCAGCAGGTCCACCTGGTGGGCCACGTCGAGGTACGTCGTCGGCTCGTCGAGCAGCACGACGTCGGTCTGCTGGGCCAGCACCATCGCGATCCAGACGCGCTGCCGCTGCCCGCCCGAGAGCTCCGCCACGGGCCGCTCGGCAAGGTCGGCGACCCCGGTCGACTCCAGGGCCCGGGCGACCACGGCGTCGTCGGTGGACGAGCGCCGGCCGAACCACCCCTGGTGCGGGTAGCGGCCGCGCGCCACGAGCTCGGCGACGCGGACGCCGTCGGGTGCGATGGACGACTGTGGCAGCACGCCCAGCAGGCGGGCCAGCTCGCGCCGCGGCATCGCCGCCACATCCCGGCCGCCCAGCAGCACGCGACCCGCCTCGAGGGGCAGCAGGCGAGCCATGCCCTTGAGCAGCGTCGACTTGCCGCACGCGTTGGGGCCCACGATCGCCGTGACCCTGCCCGCGGGCAGGTCGAGGGTCAGGCCGTCGATCACGGTGCGGCCGTCGTAGCCGAGGCGCACGCCCTCGGCGCGCAGGGCCGTCGCGGGCTCGCTGGCGGGTGCACTCACTGGGGCGAGCTCCTTCGGTCGGACCGGCCGCTGAGCAGCCACAGCAGGTAGGGGGCGCCGACCAGGCCGGTCACGACGCCGGCCGGAACGGTCATGCCGGGCAGCGCGTGCTGGCCGAGCACGTCGGCCGCGAGCACCAGCAGCGCGCCGATCGCGGCCGACACCGCGAGGTCCGCGCCGCCGTCGTCGAGCAGGCGGCGCGCGATGGCGGGGGAGACGAGCGCGACGAACGCGACGGGCCCGGCGGCCGACGTCGCGACGGCGACCAGGCCGACCGCCACGAGCAGCGCGGCGACGCGGGCGCGGTCCACGCGGACGCCGAGCGCGGCGGCGTGGTCGTCGCCCAGTGACAGGGCCCGCTGGGTGCGGGAGATCGCAGCGGCGACGACCGCCAGCACGCCGACGCCGATCGCGAGGACGGCGAGGGGCGTGTCGCGCACGTCGGCGACGGAGCCGATGGTCCACAGGAGCGCCGTCTGCGCCTCGCGGACCTCGGCGCGCGCGAGCAGCCAGCTCAGCAGCGCCCCGCACACGTAGGACACGCCGACGCCCACGAGCACGAACCGGATGGAGTGCAGCCCGCGACGCCACGCCAGCAGCCAGATCGCCGCGGCCGCCGCCAGCGCCCCGCCGAACGCCCACGCGGCGACGACCACCCCGGACGCCCCGAGCCCCAGCAGAGCCCACACGGCGCCGAGGGAGGCGCCGGTCGAGACGCCCAGGATGTCGGGGGAGGCGAGCGGGTTGCGCAGCGTCGACTGGAACAGGGCCCCGGCCAGCGCGAACGCCGTCCCGGCGAGCAGCGCCGCGAGCACGCGGGGCAGCCGCAGGCGTTGGACGACGAACACGTCGGTGGGGCTGCCGGCCCCGACGACGGCGGCCAGCGCCCGCCCGGGCGAGACGCCCGCGGCACCGAGCGTGAGGGCCAGCGTGGCGAGGGCGACGACGGCGAGCAGCACGACGCCGAGCACCAGGGAGGTGCGCCGCCGGCGCGTGGTCCGCAGACGGGCGACGAGGATCGTGGTGGCCATGCCGCTCACACCCCCGCCACGGAGCGGCCGCGCGCGACGGCCACCAGCACGGGAGCCCCCACGAACGCGGCGACGACGCCGGCCTCGAGCTCGCTGTTCGGCACGATGAGCCGCCCCACGACGTCCGCGCCGAGCAGCACCACGGGCCCGAGCAGGGCCGCCACCGGGGTCAGCCGCCGGTAGTCGGTGCCCACCAGCCGCCGCGCCGCGTGCGGCACCACCAGGCCCACGAGGGCGACAGGCCCCGCGAGCGCCGTGGCGGTCCCGGCGAGCAGCACGATCGCGGCGGCGGCGAGGCCGCGGGTCACGTTGACGTCCTGGCCGAGCGCGCGGGCGACGTCGTCGCCCATCGCCAGGAGCGTCAGGCGGGGCGCGAGCAGCGCGGTGAGCACCACGCCCACCAGCAGGAACGGCCACAATGCGGCGGCGGCGTCCAGGCCGCGGCCCGTGAGCGAGCCGACGGCCCAGAAGCGGTACTGGTCGAACGCGTTGAGGTCGCGCAGCAGCAGCAGCGCGATGACGGGCGTGACGAACGCCGTGAGCGCGGCCCCGACCAGGGCGAGGCGCACGGGCTGCGCCCGCCCGATCGAGAAGACCACGACGGCGGCGAGCGCGGCCCCGGCGAACGCGAACCACACGAACCCGAGCGGTGTCGTGACCCCGAGGAACGACACGGCGACCACCACGGCGAGCGACGCCCCGGGCGTGATGCCCAGCAGGCCGGGGTCGGCGATCGGGTTGCGCGTGACGCCCTGGATCACGGTGCCCACGCACCCCAGGGCCACCCCCGCCAGCAGCCCCAGCACGGTGCGCGGCACGCGCAGCCGCAGCACCACGGACTGGTCGGCGCTCGCGGGGTCGTGGTGGAACAGGGCGTCCCAGACCTGCCCGGGGGCGATGGTGCGCACGCCGAGCAGCAGGCTCGCGGCGACCACGGCGGCCAGCACCATGGCCGCCCCCACCAGGACGAGGACCAGGCGGGCGCGACCCCGGTCGAGCGCGGGCGGCCCGGCCACCGGCGCCCCGGCGGCCGTCGAGGTAAGCATTGCCTTACCTTCTCACGGCGTGCGGGATGGTCTCACCGCCGGCAGTCCGCGCAGATGCCCCAGAGCTCGATCGTGTGCTCGATGTCGGCGAACCCGTGCTCGGTGCCCACCATCTGCGCCCACGCCTCGACGGTGGGGCCGTCGATCTCGACGGTGCTGCCGCAGGCGCGGCACACCAGGTGGTGGTGGTGCTCGCGGCGGGCGCACCAGCGGTAGATGCTCTCGCCGTCGTCGGTGCGCAGCACGTCGACGTCGCCGCCGTCCACCAGGGTCTGCAGCGTGCGGTACACGGTGGCGAGGCCGACCGTGTCGCCGCGCTGCCGCAGCACCTCGTGGAGCTGCTGCGCGCTGCGGAACTCCTCGCTGCCCTGGAGCGCGTCGGCGACGGCGGCGCGCTGGCGGGTCATCCGGACCGGGGCGGGGTGCGGGGTGCTCATGACTCGCAGCTCTCGTCGGTGGCGCCCGCGCCCACGGTGACCGGCTCGGCGACGGCGACGTCGTCGGGCAGGTCGGGGTGCGGGTCGTGGGTGGCGAACGCCTGGCGGTGGTGCAGCAGCGGCCGGGCGGCGGCCGCGAGCAGGTACACGCAGATCGCGAGCACCACGATGGTGGCGCCGGGCGACACGTTCTGCCAGTAGGTGATCGACAGCCCGACGACGCACACCAGCACGCCCACCACGACCGCCAGGCCCATGGTGCGGCGGAACGAGTGCGTGAGCTGCTGCGCCACGGCGACCGGCACGATCATCAGCGCGGACACGAGCAGCAGCCCCACCACGCGCATCGCGACGGTCACGGTCAGCGCCGACACGACCGCGACGGCCATGTTGAGCAGCCACACGGGCAGCCCGGAGGCCACGGCGAACTCCTCGTCGTTGCTCACCGCGAACAGCGCCGTGCGCAGCCCCAGCCCGACGCCCAGCACGATGAGGGACAGCACCACGGTGAGCCACAGGTCCGAGGTCGAGACGGTCGAGATCGACCCGAACAGGTACGCCATGAGGTTGCCCGACGTGCCGCCGGCGATCCCGATGATGAGCACGCCGCCGGCCACGCCGCCGTAGAACATGAGGGCCAGCGCCAGGTCGCCCGACGTCCGGCCGCGACGGCGCACCACCTCGATGAGCACGGAGCCGATGACGGCGAGCACCACGGCGCCCGGCACGGTCAGCACGTCCACCGGGTTGAGGCCCAGCGCCGCGCCGACCAGCCAGCCGAGCGCCACGCCGGTCAGGGCGATGTGCCCGATGCCGTCGCCCAGCAGCGACAGGCGCCGCTGCACCAGGTACGTGCCCACCACGGGCGCGGCGGCGCCCACCAGGAGCGCCGCGAGCAGCGCCCGCTGCATGAGCGGGTCGGTGACCATCAGCTGCAGGTCAGCCCACATGGGTCAGCCCTCCGTCGTCTGGGGGTGGTCGGTGAAGGCCGCGGTCGCGTCCTCGATGCCGGCGAAGCCGGACTCGCCGCTGCCGACGGGCACCATGTCCTCCGCTGCGTGCGGGTGCAGGTGCTCGTGGTCGTGCTCGGCGTGCTCGCCGCGGGGGCGGGGAGGGGCGCCGTCGTGGATCACCTTGCCGTGCCGCAGCACCACGCAGCGCGTGACCAGCGGCGTGAGCTCGCCGAGCTCGTGGAGCACCACCAGCACGGTGAGGCCACGCTCGACCAGGTGCCGCATGGTCGCGGCGAACTGCTCCTGCGACGGCTGGTCGACGCCGGCGACCGGCTCGTCGAGCACCAGCACGTCGGGGTCGCGGACCAGGGCGCGGGCGATGAGCACGCGCTGCTGCTGGCCGCCGGACAGGTGGTTGGTGGCGTCGTGGCCGCGGTCGGCCAGGCCCACCTGGCCGAGGGCGTCGGCGACCCGCTGGCGCCAGCCGCGCGGCAGGCGCAGCCGCCCGGGGCGCAGAAGCCCGGAGGCGACCACCTCGGTGGCCGTGGCGGGCAGCCCGCCGACGGCGGACACGCGCTGCGGCACGTAGCCCACGTGGGCGGCGTCGGGCATCCGGATGGTGCCGGCCGCGGGCGGCAGCACGCCCACGAGCGTGCGCACGAGCGTCGACTTGCCGGAGCCGTTGGCCCCCAGCAGGGCGACCACCTCGCCGCGGCGGACCTGCAGGTCGACGCCGCGCAGCACGTGGCTGGAGCCGAGGCGGACGTGCACGTCCTTCGCCTCGATGACGACGTCGCGTTCCTCGGGTTCTGCGCTCACAGAGCGTTCTGCGCTCACGGGGCCACGAGTCCTTCCGTCAGGGTCTTGAGGTTGCTCTGCATGATCGAGAAGTAGTCGTCGCCGGCGTCGACGGACTGCTGCGTGAGGCCCTCGAGGGTGTCGAGCACCTGGGAGCGCAGGCCGTGGTCGGAGGCGAGCGTCTCGACCACGCGCGGGCTGACCAGCGTCTCGTAGAACAGCGTCGAGACGTGGTGGTCGCGGGCGATCTGGGCGATCTCGCGCAGGCGGGCGGGGGAGGGCTCGACGTCGTGGTCGAGGCCCGTGATGCCCACCTGGCTGAGCCCGTACCGCCGGGCCAGGTAGCCGAAGGCGGTGTGGTTGGTGATGAGGGTGGCGCCGGCGAACGGCTTGAGGGCCGCCGCGAACTCGGCGTCGAGCTGTCCCAGGCGGTCGCGCAGGGTCTGTGCGTTCGCCGCGTAGGTGGCCGCGTGGGCGGGGTCGGCCTGGGCGAGGGCCTGCGCCACGGGCTCGGCGACCTTGGCCAGCAGGGTCGGGTCGAGCCAGAAGTGCGGGTCGTTGCCGCCGATGGTCTCGGCGCCGGACGTGGTGCCGTGGTCGTGCGCGTCGTACTCGCCGCCGGCGCCGTGGTCGTGGCCGCTGGCCTGGTCGCCGCCGGTCACCGAGGCGGGCAGCAGGGTCACGTGGTCGGCGACGTTGACGAGGTTGCGGGGGTTGCGCTGCGCGACGGCGTCGTCGACGGCCGGCTGGAACCCCTTGAGGTACACGACGACGTCGGCCAGCCCGATCTCGCGGGCCCGGGCGAGGGAGAGCTCGAGGTCGTGCGGGTCGGCGGCGGGCGGGGTGAGGTTCTGGACGTCCACCAGGTCGCCGCCCACCTGCTGCGCCACGAACTGCAGCGGGTAGAACGAGGTGAGCACCTGCAGGCGCCCGTCGTGCGGGTCGGAGGCCAGCGCCGAGTCGCACGCCGCCAGCGCGAGCGGGGCGAGGAGGGCGGTGGCGGCCAGGGCGGCCAGCCTGCGCAAGTGCATGAGAAGCATTCTCAGCAAGAGTGAGAACCATTGTCAACTTCGCGGGGCGCGCGCTGCGGCGAGCGCGCCGGACGCGCACGCAGGGCGCGCCGCCCCGCGCCCGCCACGTAGGCTGAGGCGCCGACGCCGACCGGCGTCGTGACCCGTCCCGCCGGAGCCACCGGCGGGCCGACCGCACAGGAGTGATCCCGTGGCCGCTGCGCCTTCCGCCACCGCCCGTCTCGACGCCGTCGTCTCCCTCGCCAAGCGCCGAGGCTTCGTGTTCCAGTCGGGCGAGATCTACGGAGGCTCGCGCTCCGCCTGGGACTACGGCCCCCTCGGCGTCGAGCTCAAGGAGAACATCAAGCGTCAGTGGTGGAAGTCCATGACGCGTCGCGACGACGTCGTGGGCCTCGACTCCGCCGTCATCCTGCCCCGCCAGGTGTGGGTCGCCTCGGGCCACGTCGGCGTCTTCACCGACCCGCTGACCGAGTGCCTGTCGTGCCACAAGCGCTTCCGCGTGGACCAGATGCAGGAGGCCGTCGCGGAGAAGAAGGGCCTCGACAACCCCGACGACGTCGCGCTCGCCGACATCGCCTGCCCTCACTGCGGCACCCGCGGCCAGTGGACCGAGCCGCGTGACTTCAACATGATGCTCAAGACGTACCTCGGCCCCGTCGAGGACGAGTCGGGCCTCCACTACCTGCGCCCCGAGACGGCCCAGGGCATCTTCGTGAACTTCCAGAACGTGGCCGCGGCCTCGCGCCAGAAGCCGCCGTTCGGCATCGCGCAGATCGGCAAGTCCTTCCGCAACGAGATCACGCCCGGCAACTTCATCTTCCGCACGCGCGAGTTCGAGCAGATGGAGATGGAGTTCTTCGTCAAGCCCGGAAGCGACGCGGAGTGGCACCAGTACTGGATCGACCAGCGCACCGCCTGGTACACGGACCTGGGCATCGACGCCGCGAACCTGCGCCACTACGAGCACCCGCAGGAGAAGCTCTCGCACTACTCGACCCGCACGGTCGACATCGAGTACCGCTTCGGCTTCCAGGGCAGCGAGTGGGGCGAGCTCGAGGGCATCGCCAACCGCACCGACTTCGACCTCAAGACGCACTCGGAGCACTCGGGCAAGGACCTGATGTACCGCGACCCGGTGACGAACGAGAAGTACTACCCGTACGTCATCGAGCCCGCCGCCGGCCTGACCCGCTCGCTCATGGCGTTCCTGGTCGAGGCGTACGACGAGGACGAGGCCCCCAACACCAAGGGCGGCGTCGACAAGCGCACGGTGCTGCACCTGGACCCGCGCCTGGCGCCGGTCAAGGCCGCGGTGCTGCCGCTGTCCAAGTCGGCCGAGCTGCTCCCGACGGCCGAGAAGCTGGCCGCCGAGCTGCGCGAGCACTGGAACGTCGACTACGACGTCACGCAGGCCATCGGCAAGCGCTACCGCCGCCAGGACGAGATCGGCACGCCGTTCTGCGTGACGGTCGACTTCGACACGCTCGACGACCAGGCGGTCACCATCCGCCACCGCGACTCCATGGCCCAGGAGCGAGTCGCCCTGGACAAGGTGGCCGCCTACCTGGGCGGCCACCTGCTGGGCGCCTGACCCCTGACGCACACGAGGGGCCGGAACCCGTACGGGTTCCGGCCCCTCGTCGTTGTGGACGGCGTCCGTGCCGCTAGGCGCGCGTTCGGGAACGCGTGAACAGCATTCCGACCAGGCTGACGACCAGCACGATGATCCCGATCCAGATCAGGATGTGTGCGATGCCTGTCAGTCCGAGGACGAGCAGGACGATGCCGGCGATGATCAAGACGAGCCACAGGGGCACGGGAACCTCCTTCTCCGGTCGGCACCGGTGGGCGCCGCTCCTTCGACCGTCACGCGGTTCCGGGTGACTCGCACGCGGGACGAGGCCGCCCAAGCCCGCGAGATAGAGCCCGGCGCCGCGAGTTAGAGCGGTCTGCCCGCTCTAACTCGCGGCGTCGGGCTCTGTCTCGCGGGGAGCCCGGGGGTCAGTGGTCGACGCGCTTCGGGAGGGCGAAGACCAGCAGGAACGCCAGCACCGCCAGTGCGGCGCTGACCGCCATCGCCTGCGACGCCGCGTGCATGAACGCGTCCGGGATGGTGGTGGGGCCGGGGCGGCCCGCCGGGATGTGCAGCGAGCCGAACAGCACCGAGCCGATGACGGCGATGCCCGCCGCGGAGCCGATGCGCTGAGCCGTGCCCACGACGCCCGACGCCGCGCCGGCCTCCTCGCGCTCCACCGTCGCGACGATGAACTGCGCGTTCGGCGCGATGAACATGCCCGACCCGATGCCGGCGATCAGCAGCGGCGCGAGCAGGATCCAGTTGGTGAGGCTGGTCGCGTCGACGGCCTCGAGCACGATCCACACGGCCACGAGCCCGACGGCCACCAGGCCGGTGCCCACGATCAGCACGGCGCGGCCCAGGCGGGCGGCCAGCCGGTCGGACTGCGAGGCACCGATGATCGACCCGATGGCGAACGGGATGGACACCAGGCCGGACGAGAGCGCCGTGTGCCCCAGGCCCGCCTGCCACAGGATCGAGATGGTGAAGAAGATGCTGGTGAAGGCCGCGAAGTACACCATCGCCAGGATCACGCCGCCGGTGAAGTGGCCGTGCGAGAACAGGCGCGGCGGCACGAGCGGAACCTGCCCGCGGCGCACGACGGCCAGCTCCCACAGACCGAAGAGCACCAGCAGCACGACGCCGCCCGCGATCGACAGCCACGTCCACAGCGGCCAGCCGGCGTCCTGCCCCTGGATGAGCGGCACCAGCAGGGCCACGAGCGACCCGGCCAGCAGCACGAGCCCCAGCGCGTCGACGCCGCGCGCCTCGCCGCCCGCGACGATGCGCGGCAGCAGCAGGATCGCCGCCGTGACGGCGATGACACCGAACGGCAGGTTGACGAAGAAGATGGTGCGCCAGCCGTGCCCGGTGCCGAAGGCCTGGATGAGCAGGCCACCGACGATCGGGCCGAGCGCCGTGGAGAAGCCGATGGTGGCGCCCATGACGGCGAACGCCTTGCCGCGCAGCGGCCCGGGGAACATCAGCTGGACCAGCGCGGTGACCGCGGGGAAGAACATGCCGCCGAACAGGCCCTGGACCACGCGGCCCACGATGAGCGACGTCGGGCCGGTGGCGAGGCCGCACCACAGCGAGGCGAGCGTGAACCCGGCCAGGCCGATGATGAAGATCCAGGTGTGCCCGAACCGGTCGCCCAGCCGCCCGGCGGGGATGAGGGCCAGGCCGAACGCGAGCGCGTACCCGGAGATGATCCACGAGAGCGTGGACTCCGACGCCGAGAGGCTGGTGCGGATGGTCGGCAGCGCCACGTTGACGATCGTGGTGTCGAGCAGCGCCATGGCGACGCCCAGCAGCAGCACCGAGAGGGAGAGCCAGGTGCGGCGTGGGACGGTGAACGGGGGTGCCGCGCTCGTGGCGGACGCGGTCGTGTCAGACATGGGAGTCCTTCCGGGAGAGCTCGTCGGCGACGATCTCGGGGACGGCGGCGAGCAGCCGCTCGTGGAACTCGACCTCCGCGTTCAGGCGGTCGGTCGTGTGGGTGAGGGTGAGGCGTTCGGCCACCGTGAGGTGCTGGTCGATCGCGACGAGCTGCGCGCGGTGGGCCGCGACCTGCTCGTGGAGCGCCGCGAGCCGGTCCTTGAGGACCGTCGCGAGGTTGTCGAGGTGGCCCGGCTGGGGCCGGGCGAGGGGGTAGTCGGCGGGGTCGGGCCGCAGCCCGACGACGGCGAGCGCCGACACGTGGAGCTCGTCGAGGGCGGCGCGGCCGGCGTCGGTGACGTCCAGCACGCGGCGCGGCGGGTAGTTGCCCTCACGCTCGGTGCGGACGGCCTCGACCAGGCCTTCCGCCTCGAGGCGCTTGAGGGCGCCGTAGAGGGAGCCGACGGTGATGTCCGTCCACTCGTCGACGTGCTCCTGCTCCGCGAGCGCCCGCATTTGGTGCCCGTGCATGGGGCCGTGGCGGACGAGGGAGTCCAGGATGAAGAGGCGGACCGTGGACACGCGACTACTCTCGCACGAGTAGTCGGGATATGGCAACGGGTCAGGACGACCGGAACCGGGCCAGGAACTCCCGGGTGCGCGCCTCGCGGGGCGCCGCGAGCAGCTCGCGCGCCGGCCCCTGCTCGACGATGCCGCCCTGGTCGAGGAACACGACGCGGTCGGCGACGTCGCGCGCGAACGCCATCTCGTGCGTGGCCATGACGATCGTCGACCCGTTCTCCTTGAGGGAGCGCACCAGGTCCAGCACCTCGCCCACGAGCTCGGGGTCCAGCGCGGAGGTGATCTCGTCGAGCAGCAGCAGCTCGGGGTCGGTGGCGATGGCCCGCACGATCGCGACGCGCTGCTGCTGGCCGCCCGACAGGGTGTCGGGGTAGGCGCGGGCCTTGCCGGCCAGCCCGATGCCCTCCAGGAGCGACAGCGCGCGGGCCTCGGCGTCGCGCCGCGGCACCCGGTGCACGACGCGCGCCGCGAGCGTCACGTTGTCGAGCACCGACAGGTGCGGGAACAGGTTGTACGACTGGAAGACGGTGCCGATGCGGGCACGGACGGCGTCGGCGTCGACGCGCGGGTCGGTGATGTCCTCGCCGCCCAGCAGGATCTGGCCGTCGTCGACGTGCTCCAGCAGCGACGCGGTGCGCAGCAGCGTCGACTTGCCCGAGCCGCTCGCGCCGATGAGGGCGACCACCTCGTGCCGCTCGACGTCGAGGTCGACGCCGCGCAGCACCTCGTGGTCGCCGAACGCACACCACACCCCGCGCAGAGACAGGACGGTCACACGATCGCCCCCGCCTGCTCGCGCCGGCGCAGCCGCGCCGTGTACCAGTCGGTCAGCCGGATCACGGGCAGGGCGAGCAGCACGAACAGCAGCCCGGCCACCACGTACGGCGTGAAGTTGAAGTCGCGCGACGTCTCGATCTGGGCCGCGCGCACGGCATCGATCGCGCCGAGCACGGAGATGAGGCCGACGTCCTTCTGCATGGCCACCAGGTCGTTGAGCAGCGCGGGCGCCACCTTGCGCACGGCCTGCGGCAGCACCACGCGCCGCAGCGTCTGCCCGTGCGTGAGCCCGAGCCCGCGGGCGGCGAGCCGCTGCGACGGGTGCACGGACTCGATGCCGGCGCGCCACACCTCGGCCACGTACGCCGAGTACACGAGCACCAGCGCGATGGTGCCCCACACGGAGGCGTCGAGGCGGGGGAAGATCCGCAGCCCCGGCACGCCGAACCCCACGAGGTACAGCACGATGATCAGCGGCATCCCGCGGAACAGGTCGGTGTACCCGGCGGCGAGCGCCCGCAGCGGGAAGAACACGGGCCCACGGAGAGTACGCAGCGTGGCCACGACCAGGGACAGCAGCAGCGTCCCGACGGCGGCCACCACCAGCACGCGCACGTTGAGCCACAGGCCGGACAGCACCACGGGGAAGGACCGCCGGGCGGCGTCGAGGTCGAAGAACGAGTGGACGACGCGAGGCCAGCCGGGCGCCGCGCGCAGCGCCAGCACCACCACCGCGGCGAACACCACCGTGCTCACCAGCGAGACGAGCACCGACCGGTACCCCTGCCGCTTGCGGAAGGCGCGACGCTCGAGCTCGAGCTCGCTGGGCTGGTGGGGCACGCGCCCAGCATGACAGTTGTCATGCCCGGACGGTGACGCCCGGAGGTGCCCCTCATCACGGCGCGGCGGGAGGCTCGAGCCATGAACAACGCATCGGTTCCCGCGCTCGAACTGCGCGCGCTCGTCAAGGAGTTCCGCTCGCCCGGCACCGTCGTCCGCGCGGTCGACGGCCTGGACCTGACCATCGAGCCGGGCGAGGTCGTCGCCTTTCTCGGCCCGAACGGCGCCGGCAAGACCACCACGATCGACATGGTGCTGGGCCTGGCCGAGCCGACGTCGGGCTCCGTGCACGTGCTCGGCGGGACGCCCGCCGACGCCGTCGCCGCCGGCCGCGTCGCCGCCGTCATGCAGACCGGAGGCCTGCTGCGCGACCTCTCGGTCGCCGAGACCGTCGCGCTCACCGGCGCGCTCTACGGCAGCGACGTCGACCCGCTGCCGTACCTGCGGCGCGCCGGCATCGCCGACATCGCCGACCGCCCCGTCGGCAAGTGCTCCGGCGGCCAGCAGCAGCGCCTGCGCTTCGCGATGGCCCTGGTGCCCGACCCGGACCTGCTGCTGCTCGACGAGCCCACCACCGGCATGGACGTGGAGGGCCGCCGCGAGTTCTGGGCCGCCATCCGCGCCGACGCCGCCCGCGGCCGCACCGTCGTCTTCGCCACGCACTACCTGGAGGAGGCCGACGCGTACGCCGACCGGATCGTCATGGTCAGCCACGGCCGCGTCGTCGCCGACGGCACCTCGGCCGAGGTCAAGGCGCTCTCGTCCGGCCGCATGGTCTCCGCCGAGATCGACGACGACGACGCCCGCGCCACCGCCGTCGACGTCGTGGCCGCCCTGGCCGGCGTCGACTCCGTCGAGGAGCGCGGCACCCGCCTGCTGGTGCGCGCCTCCGACTCCGACGCCGTGCTGCGCGTCCTGCTCAACCGCACCTCGGCGCACGACGTCGAGGTCACCGCCCACAACCTCGAGGACGCCTTCCTGGCCCTCACCACCGAAGGGAACGCGCGATGAGCGCCGTCACCGCGACCACCGCCGGCACCACCACGAGCACCATCGCGCTCGCAGGGCGCCCCGTCAGCCGCAGCCTCGTCAACCGCCGGTACATCCGCATCGAGCTCAAGCGCGTGGCCCGCAACCGCCGCGCCCTGATCTTCGGGCTGATCATGCCCGTCGCGTTCCTGCTGATCTTCGGCACGGACGCCAGCTACCGCACCACCATGATCTCCGCGCACACCAACGTCACCGCCTGGATCACCATCTCGATGGCGCTGTACGGGGCCATGGTCGCCGCCGTCTCGGGCGGAGCGAGCGTGTCCGTCGAGCGCGCCCAGGGGTGGACGCGGCACCTGCGCCTGACGCCCCTGCGGCCGGCGGCGTACATCCTCACCAAGCTCACCGGGGCGCTCGCCCTGGGCGGCGTGTCCGTCGCCGTGACGCTCGCCGTCGGCGCCGGGATGCACGCCCGGATGACGGCCGCCGCCTGGGTGGGCGGTGCGCTGCTCGCCTGGCTCGGCTCCACCGTGTTCGCCGCGTTCGGGCTGTTCATGGGGTACCTGCTGCCCACCGAGAACATCATGCAGATCCTCGGCCCCGTCACCGCGCTGCTCTCCTTCGCCGGCGGCCTGTTCGTGCCGCTGACGCAGGGGTCGGTGTTCTACCACATCGCCCAGTTCACGCCCGTGTACGGCATGGCCGAGCTGGTGCGCTGGCCCCTCGGCGGGGACTTCTCCTGGGTCGCCGTGGTCAACGTGGTGGCCTGGGGCGCCCTGTTCGGGCTCGGCGCCGCCTGGCGGTTCCGCCGAGACACGGCGCGCGTCTGACCGTTGCTGTGGGACGGTGTGCATCGTGACGACACCGCAGCCGCAAGGGTCGCGAGGGCTGCCTCGGCCCGTCGTGAGCGACACCACCTGGTGGGGTGCCCCCCTGGTCCGCGGACCGGGGCGGGCACCCTTCGGGCGCTCCGACGTGTGGCGGCGGTTCGGGCCCGCGTTCGGGCTCGTGTGGCTCGTGTTCCTCTCGGAGCCGCTCACCGCCGCGTTCGAGGCACCGCACGTCTGGATGCGGGTGGTGGGCGTCGTCGGGACGGTCGGCGTCGCCGCCATCTTCGGCGTCTCGACGTACTCCTTCCGGTTCCGGGAGGTGCCCAACCGGGTGGTCGTCACGGTGCTCGGGGTGCAGACGGGGTTCGTCGCGCTCGCCTGCGTGGCCGGGCAGCAGCGCGGGCTCGTCACGGGGACGTTCGTGGGCGTCACAGCCGTGTTCCTGCTGCAGCGGCCGTCGTCGCTCGTCGTGGCCGCGGCGTTCTCCCTCCTGTCCTTCGGGCTGCCGCGCGTGATCCCCGGCTGGGTGCCCGAGGACTCGACCGTGGTGTCCGGCCTGCTCGCCGCCCTGGCGGTCTACGGGTTCACCCAGCTCATCGTCCGCAACCGCCAGCTGTTCCGCGCCCAGGAGGAGGTCGGCGCCCTCGCCGCCACCCAGGAGCGCGAGCGCCTCGCCCGCGACGTGCACGACGTCGTCGGGCACTCGCTCACCGTCGTGTCCGTCAAGGCCGAGCTCGCCGCCCGCCTGGTGCACGACGACCCCGACCGCGCCGCCGCCGAGCTCGCCGACATCCAGCGGCTCACGCGGTCGGCGCTCGCCGACGTGCGCGGCATGGTCTCGGGGGAGCGCTCCGTGACGCTGGCGGGCGAGCTCGCGGCCGCGCGTTTCGCGTACGACGCCGCGGGCGTCGAGGCGCGGCTGCCCGGCGCGGTCGACGACGTCGCTCCCGACCGCCAGGAGCTGTTCGCGTGGGTGCTGCGCGAGGCCACCACCAACGTGCTGCGGCATGCCGCCGCCACGCGCGTGGTCGTCACGCTCGACGGGCACCAGATCGCCGTGGACGACGACGGCCGCGGCACCGACGCGGCCACGACGCTCGGCGGCAACGGGCTGCGCGGCCTCGCGGAGCGTGCCCGGACGGCGGGCGCGACGCTCATCACCAGCCGCGGCTCGCTGGGCGGGTTCGGCGTCGCCGTGAGGTTCCCGTCGTGATCCGGCTGCTGCTCGCCGACGACCAGGCGCTCGTGCGCGGCGCCCTCGCCGCCCTGCTGGACCTCGAGGCCGACCTCACCGTGGTGGCCCAGGTGGGCCGCGGCGACGAGGTGGTCCCCGCCGCCCGCGCGGCGGACGCCGACGTCGCGCTGCTCGACGTCGAGATGCCCGGCATGGACGGCATCGCCGCGGCGGCCGCCCTGCGCGCCGACGTGCCCCGCTGCCGGTCGCTCATCGTCACCACCTTCGGGCGGCCGGGCTACCTGCGGCGGGCCCTGGATGCCGGAGCCAGCGGGTTCGTGGTCAAGGACACCCCGGCCGAACAGCTCGCCGACGCCGTGCGGCGCGTGCACAACGGCCTGCGCGTGGTCGACCCGGAGCTGGCCGTGGCGACCCTCGCCGTGGGGGACAGCCCGCTGACCGACCGGGAGCGCGAGGTGCTCGCTCTCGCGGAGCGCGGCGGCACCGTCGCGCAGATCGCCCGGGCTGCCTACCTGTCCGAGGGGACGGTGCGCAACTACCTCTCCGCGGCCATCGGGAAGACGGGCGCGCGCACCCGGGCGGAGGCCGTCCACCTCGCACGCGAGAACGGCTGGCTGTAGGGGTCCGCGGGGCCGGTGGGAGAATGGCGGCCATGACGACCTCCACCCTCGACACCGCGCAGCGCGTGCTCCCCCCGCTGCAGATCGGCCCGATCACGGTGGACACCCCCGTGGTGCTGGCGCCCATGGCGGGGGTCACCAACACCGCGTTCCGCACGCTGTGCCGGGAGGCGGGCGCGTCCGCCGGGCACCACCCGGGGCTCTACGTCGCGGAGATGGTGACGTCGCGCGCGCTGGTCGAGCGCAACACCGAGGCCCTGCGCATCGTCACGTTCGGCCCGGAGGAGACGCCCCGCTCGGCGCAGGTCTACGGCGTCGACCCGGCCACGGTGGGCGAGGCCGTGCGGATCATCGCCGCCGAGGAACGCGCCGACCACGTCGACCTCAACTTCGGCTGCCCCGTGCCCAAGGTGACGCGCAAGGGCGGCGGCGGCGCGCTGCCGTGGAAGCGGCAGCTCTTCACCGACATCGTCCGGGCCGCCGTGCAGGCCGCCGAGCCGTACGGGGTGCCGGTCACCATCAAGATGCGCGAGGGCATCGACGAGGACCACCTGACGTACCTCGAGGCCGGCACCATCGCCGAGAGCCTCGGCGTCGCCGCCGTCGCCCTGCACGCCCGCACCGTCGCGCAGCACTACTCGGGCGAGGCGCGCTGGGCTTCGATCGCGCGCCTCAAGGAGGCCGTCACGTCGATCCCCGTGCTGGGCAACGGCGACATCTGGTCCGCCGAGGACGCCCTGCGCATGGTTGACGAGACCGGGGCCGACGGCGTCGTCGTCGGGCGCGGGTGCCAGGGGCGGCCGTGGCTGTTCGCCGACCTCGCGGCGGCGTTCCACGGGCAGACCGTGCGCGTGCGGCCCACGCTCTCCCAGGTGGCCGACACCGTCTACCGCCACGGCGAGCTGATGATCGACTACTACGACGGCGACGAGGGCAAGGGCGTCCGCGACCTGCGCAAGCACATGGCCTGGTACCTCAAGGGCTACGCCGTGGGCGGGGAGGCGCGGCACGCGCTCGCGCTCGTGTCGTCGCTCGCCGAGCTGCGCTCGCTGCTCGACGCCCTGGGCGACGCGCCGTACCCGGGCAAGGACGCCGAGGGCCAGCGCGGCCGGGCCGGCACGCCCAAGACGCCGCACCTGCCGTACGGCTGGCTCGACTCGCGCGACCTCTCCCCGGAGTGGGAGGAGAAGCTCCGCGAGGCGGAGCTGAGCGTGAGCGGGGGCTGAGTCCGGGCCGTCAGGTCGGCAGATGTGGATCAGGTCGGCGGGTCCGAGCCGCCGACCTGATCCCGTCTCACCGACCTGATCGGGTCACACGGCCAGCCAGGCCGTCGTGTTACCCGGGAGCGTCCCTTCCTGCGCTTCGTCCGACGACGTCAGCAGCAGCGAACCCTCCGGCAGGCGCACCGGCTCCGACCCCAGGTTCGCCACGACGACGACGCTGCCCGCCTCCGTGAACGAGCGGAACGCCACGACGTCCGCCCCCAGCCCCTCGACCCACTCGATCCCGGCCCCGCCGAACCCGTGCTCGCGGCGCAGGCGCAGCGCGGCCCGGTAGAGCTCGAGCGTCGACCCCTTCACGCCGTCCTGCGCGTCCGCGGCGTACGCGGCCCAGGCGGCGGGCTGCGGCAGCCACGTCTTGCCCGTCGGCGAGAACCCGAACCCGGGCTTCGCGGCCTCCCACGGGATCGGCACGCGGCACCCGTCGCGCCCCGCCTCCAGGTGCTCGGTGCGGAAGTACGACGGGTCCTCGCGCACCTCGTCGGGCAGGGTGGTGTGCTCGGGCAGGCCCAGCTCCTCGCCCTGGTACACGTACGCCGACCCGGGCAGCGCCAGCATCAGCAGGGTCGCCGCGCGGGCGCGCTGCAGGCCCAGGGCCTCGTCGGGCTGCGGGTCGGTGGCGAAGATGCCGTTGGGGCGCACGCCCGGCTCGGGCAGCCCGAACCGCGACGGGTGCCGCACCACGTCGTGGTTCGACAGCACCCACGTGGCCGGGGCGCCGACGGCGTCGAGCGCCTCGAGCGACTCCGTGATGACGGCCCGGTACGCGGCGGCGTCCCACCGCGCGGTGAGGAACGAGAAGTTGAAGGCCTGCTGCATCTCGTCGTCGCGCACGTAGCGCGCCAGCCGCGAGAGGGGCTCGACCCAGGCCTCGGCGACCAGGGCGCGGGAGCGGTGCTCGCCGTCGGCGTCGAACTCGTCGAGCACGCGCCGCCACGAGCGGTAGATGTCGTGCACGCCGTCCTGGTCGAACATCGGGCCGCTGCCGAACGCCGGGGACTGGCCGTCCTCGGGGGCGCCGGCGTCGGAGCCGTCCACCATGGTGACGGTGCCGTGCCAGTCGGGCAGGCCGGCCTCCTTGACCAGCCCGTGCGCGACGTCGATGCGGAACCCGTCGACGCCCCGCCGCAGCCAGAACCGCAGCACGTCCTCGATCTCGGCCCGCACCTCGGGGTTGGACCAGTCGAGGTCGGGCTGGGAGGAGTCGAACAGGTGCAGGTACCACTGCCCGCCCGGAACCCGGGTCCAGGCCGGGCCCCCGAACACCGACGTCCAGTTGTTGGGCGGCAGCTCCCCGCCCGAGCCGCGCCCGTCGCGGAACAGGTACCGGCCCCGCTCGGGCGAGCCCGGGTCGGCGGCGAGCGCCGCCTTGAACCAGGCGTGCTCCGACGACGTGTGGTTGGGCACCAGGTCCACGAGCACGCGCAGGCCCAGCTCGTGGGCGCGGGCGATGAGGGCGTCGGCGTCGTCGAGCGTGCCGAACAGCGGGTCGACGTCGCGGTAGTCGGCCACGTCGTACCCGGCGTCGCGCTGGGGCGAGCGGTAGAACGGGCTCAGCCACACGGCGTCGACGCCGAGCGCGGCCAGGTGGCCCAGGCGGGACGTGATGCCGCGCAGGTCCCCGATGCCGTCGCCCCCGAAGTCGGCGAACGACCGCGGGTAGACCTGGTAGATGACGGCGGTGCGCCACCACTCGGTGGTGGCGAAGGGTGCGTGGGCGACAGTCATGGGGACCACCTTCCAGCACGGGGGCGCCTCTCGCCTAGCATGCAGCCGTGCAGACCTTCGAGCAGGGAGCGTTCGACCCCGACGTCGTCGGGGGCGTGCCGCGTCCTGCCGAGGGGGAGCAGGGGCCGGCGTCGTACGGCGACCACGACGTCGAGCGGTACGCGCAGGAGCCGCCCAAGTCGCGGCTGCGCACCCCGTTCGAGCGCGACCGCGCGCGCGTGGTGCACTCCAGCGCGATGCGGCGCCTGGGCGCCAAGACGCAGGTGCTCACGCCGGGCACCGACGACTTCGTGCGCACGCGGCTGACGCACTCGCTGGAGGTCGCGCAGATCGGGCGGGAGATGGGCCGCGCGCTGGGCTGCGACCCCGACCTCGTGGACACCGCCTGCCTCACGCACGACATCGGCCACCCTCCGTTCGGGCACAACGGGGAGCGGGCGCTCGCCGTCGTCGCGCGGAGCATCGGCGGGTTCGAGGGCAACGCGCAGACGCTGCGGCTGCTCACGCGGCTGGAGCCCAAGGTGGACGGCGCGGGGCTCAACCTCACGCGCGCGTCGCTCGACGCGTCCGTGAAGTACCCGTGGGCGCTGGGCGAGGGGCCGCGACGGCCCGACGGCACCGAGACCGCGAAGTTCGGCGTCTACCCCGACGACGCCCCGGTGTTCGCCTGGCTGCGCGAACGCGCCCGCGCGGGCGTCCGCTCCATGGAGGCGCAGGTCATGGACCTGGCCGACGACATCGCCTACTCGGTGCACGACGTCGAGGACGCCGTGGTGGGCGGCCGCCTGGACCTTGGGCTGCTCGAGTCGGCGAGCGAGCGGCAGCGCGTCATCGAGCACGTGCACGCCTGGTACGGCGCCTGGCACCCGGCCGAAGGGCTGGAGGACGCCCTCGGGCGGCTGCGCGCGTCGGGACTGCTCATGACCGAGTTCGACGGGTCGCGCAAGGCGCTGGCCCGGCTCAAGGACCTCACCAGCTCGCTCATCGGCCGGTTCAGCGGCGCCGCCCAGGCCGCCACGCGCGAGCTGTACGGCCCGGGTCCGCACACCCGCTACTCCGCCCGGCTGGTGGTGCCCGAGGAGACCCAGCTCGAGATCCTCGCGCTCAAGGGCGTCGCGGTCGCCTACGTGATGGCCCCCCGCGAGCGCGAGCCCGTGTACCGTGCGCAGCGGGAGATCGTCGCCGACCTGGTCGAGGTGCTGAGCGACCGCGCGCCGCTGGCCCTCGAGCCCATGTTCGCAGCCGACTGGAACGCTGCCGCCGACGACGCCGCCCGGCTGCGCGTCGTGGTGGACCAGGTCGCCTCGCTCACCGACGTGTCGGCCACGCAGTGGCACGCGCGGCTGGTGGGCCGCTGACCGCAACCGGCCCTTCGCCGCCCCGTCCCGGGACCTTGGTCCCGATGCCCGCGGGACCGTGGTCGCTCCGTCCCGTGGCGCACGCCACATTGGCGCCGAAGTGGTCGGACCACTGGCGCGGGCCTGCATAGCGTGCGGGCATGTTGTCAGAAACCTCGAAGCCGATCATCGCCGCCACGCTCCCTGTCGTCGGCGAGAACCTGTCCGCGATCGTCGACGTCTTCTACGACTCGATGCTCGGCGAGAACCCGCAGCTGCTGAACCTGTTCAACCGGTCCGCGCAGGCCTCGGGCGAGCAGCGCCGGTCCCTCGCCGGGTCCGTCGCCCTCTATGCCGCGACACTCGTGGGCCAGGGCCCCGGCGTCGACGTCATGGACCAGATGATCGAGCGCGTCGCCCACCGCCACGCCGCCCTCGGCATCCACCCCGAGCAGTACGCGATCGTCGGCAAGTACCTGCTGGGCGCCGTCGTCACCGTGCTCGGCGAGGCCGTGACCCCCGAGGTCGGGGCGGCCTGGCACGAGGTCTACGGGCTCTTCGAGGCCCGGCTCGTGTCGCGCGAGGCCCGCCTGTACGCCGAGGCCGGCGTCTCCGCCGACGACCCGTGGCGCGCCTACCGCGTCGCCGGGAAGGTCGCCGAGGCCGCCGACACCGTCTCCCTGCTGCTCAAGCCCGTCGACGGCCGCGGCGTCCCCGAGTTCCGCGCCGGCCAGTACGTCTCCGTCACCGTCGAGCTGCCCGGAGGCGGCCAGCAGATCCGCCAGTACTCGCTCTCCCGCGCCGGCGAGACCGACCACCTGCGCATCACCGTCAAGCGCGTGCGCGGCCGCAACGGCGCCCCCGACGGCGTCGTCTCCACGCTGCTGCACGACGCCGTCCAGGTGAACGACGTGCTGCGCGTCTCGCAGCCGTACGGCGACCTGGCGCTCGCTGACGGCGAGTCGCCGATCGTGCTGGTGAGCGCCGGCATCGGCATCACGCCCATGGTCGCGATGCTCGACCACGTCGCCACCGCCCAGCCGGGCCGCGCCGTGACGGTGGTGCACGCCGACCGCAGCCCGTCCAGCCACGCGCTCCAGGCCGACGTCGCCGACAACGCGGTGCGGCTGGAGGAGTTCGAGAGCCTGCTCTGGTACGAGGACCCGGCCGACGCCGACGCCCGCGAGGGTTTCGTCGACCCCGACGCCATCCCCGTGCCCGACGGCGCCGACGTGTACCTGTGCGGCCCGGTGGCCTTCATGACGTCCGTCCGCGAGAACCTCGAGGGACGTGGCGTGCCGTCCGAGCGCATCAAGTGGGAGGTCTTCGGCTCCCAGCAGTACCGCGCCGCATAAACTGCGGGGCGTGGCGGGACTGATCAAGCGCGAGGACGTGGAAGCGGTCCGCGAGCGTGCCCGCATCGAGGAGATCGTCTCCGCCCACGTCACTCTCAAACCCGCCGGCGTCGGGTCGCTCAAGGGGCTGTGCCCGTTCCACGACGAACGGTCACCGTCCTTCCACGTGCGGCCCGGCGTCGGCCGGTACCACTGCTTCGGCTGCGGCGAGTCCGGTGACGTCATCGCGTTCGTCCAGAAGGTCGACGGGATGGGGTTCGCCGAGGCCGTCGAGTACCTGGCCGACCGGGTCGGGATCCAGCTCCGGTACGAGGACTCGCGCGGCAGGGCCGTCGGGCAGGTCAAGCGCGAGGAGCCAGGACGCCGGCAGCGGCTGCTCGAGGCCAACCGCGTGGCCGCCGAGTTCTACTCCGAGCAGCTCTTCGCGCCCGGCGCGCAGGCGGGGCGCAAGTTCCTCGCCGAGCGCAGCTTCGACCGGTCCGACGCCGAGCGGTTCGGCGTCGGGTACGCGCCCACCGGGTGGGACGCGCTGACGCGCCACCTGCAGGGCAAGGGGTACGCGCAGGCCGAGCTCGTGGCCGCCGGTCTCGTGTCCCAGGGGCAGCGCGGCATCTACGACCGGTTCCGTGGGCGGCTCGTGTGGCCCATCCGCGACACGACGGGCGCCGTCGTCGGCTTCGGCGCCCGGCGCCTGTACGACGAGGACCAGGGTCCCAAGTTCCTCAACACCCCCGAGACCACGCTCTACAAGAAGTCGCAGGTGCTCTACGGCATCGACCTGGCGAAGAAGGCGATCGCGCGCGACAAGCGCGTCGTCGTGGTCGAGGGGTACGCCGACGTCATGGCCGCGCAGCTGTCCGGCGTCGAGACGGCGGTGGCCACCTGTGGCACGGCGTTCGGCGCCGACCACGCCCGCGTGGTGCGCCGGCTCATGGGCGACTTCTCGGCCGGGGGAGGGCTCCAGCTCGCGTCCGGCCAGTCGCTCGGCGGCGAGGTGATCTTCACGTTCGACGGCGACGCCGCCGGGCAGAAGGCCGCCGTCCGCGCGTTCGGCGAGGACCAGCGCTTCCACGCCCAGACCTTCGTGGCCGTCGCCGCCGACGGCATGGACCCGTGCGACCTGCGCATCGCCAAGGGCCCGCAGGCGGTCAAGGCGCTGGTCGACGGCCGGGTGCCGCTGTTCGAGTTCGTCATCAGGACGACGCTCGACGGCTTCGACCTCGACACCGTCGAGGGGCGGGTCGGCGCGCTGCGCGAGTCCGCGCCGCTCGTCGCGGGCATCCGCGACCGCTCCATGCAGCTCGGGTACTCGCGCCTGCTGGCGCGGTGGATCGGGATCGACACCGAGGACGTGCGGCGTGAGGTGGCCCGGGCGGCGGACCGTGCGGCAGGGCGCGCCGGTGCTGGTCTCGACAGGCTCGACCACCGAGGCCAGCCGGCGGTCGAGCCGGTCGAGACCTCCCGCCCCGCCTTCCCCCTGCCCGACCCGCGCGACCCCGTCGCCCGGACCGAGCGCATGGCCCTCGTGGCCGTGCTCCAGTACCCGCAGCACGCCCCGGCCGCGTTCGACGAGCTGGGCGAGGACGCGTTCGGCGTCCCGGCCTGGCGGGCCGTGCACGCGGCGATCCGCGCGGCCGGTGGGGTCGCCGTCGGGCGGACGCTCGGTGGGAGCGCCTGGGTGGGCGCCGTCGAGGAGCAGGCCGGGGAGGCCGTCGCGGGGCTGGTCGACGAGCTCGCCGTCGCCCCGCTGCCCGAGGACCGCGAGGACGCGATCGGCCGGTTCGTGGCCGACGTCGTGCGCGCCGTGCAGGACCTGGGGCTGACGCGCGGCATCGCCGACGCCAAGAGCCGCCTGCTGCGGCTCGACCCCGGCGCCCAGCCGGAGGCGTACCGCGAGGCGTTCCAGTCGCTGCTCGCGATGGAGGCGCAGCGCCGCACGCTGCGCGAGACCGCCTGACGCCTCCGGCGGCGCGGGCGGGTTCGCCCGCCGAGACCGGATCGTGACCGCTCCGCCACCCGGAGTTCACCCTCCCGTGGCCCATCCGTCCATACCCCGGGTCTACTGTGGCCGCATCGTCCACAGGAGAGGCAGGGCAGATGCGGCAGCCGACCGTCGTCTTCGACTTCGACGGGACCCTCGCGCTCGGGCGCGGCCCCGTGCTCGCGTACGCGCGGCACGCGGCCCGCGCGCTGCGTGACCCGGGGCTCGTCGACGAGGCGATCGACCTGCTCGACCTGGTCGACGCCGGCGACGCCGCCTTCCTCGACGGGTACGACGCCGTCCGCCGGCTCGCGCTGACCCGCGGCGCCGACGACGAGCTGCTCGAGGCGGCCTACCAGGCCAGCCGCGCGCAGCTCGGCACCGGCGAGGCCCCGGTCGTCGCACCCGACGGCCTGGGGAGCTTCCTCGCCGAGCTCGGCCGCCACGCCGGGCTGGTGCTCGCCACCAACGCCCCCGCGACGGGGGTCGAGGCGGCGCTCGCCCAGCTCGGCGCGGCCGAGCACCTGCTCGAGCGGCACTACGCGATCGGCAAGCCCGCGGGGCTCGCCGTCGTGGTCGAGAAGCACCTCGCCACGGGTCCCGTGCTGTCGGTCGGGGACATCTGGGCCTACGACCTGGCGCCCGCCGCGGCGCTCGGCGCGGACACCGCGCTGGTGGGCCCGGCGTCCACCCGCACCGACCTGCGGCCCACCCTGCGCGGCGCCACGCTCGCCGCCCTGTACGACGACCTCCACGCTTGGGCCGCGACCGCGGCACGAGGACTCACCTCACCCCTTGACCGAAAGGCATGACGGACATGCGCAAGACCCCGCTCGCTGCGTTCGCCATCGCAGCCCTGGCCCTCACCCTGGCCGCGTGCAGCCCGGACGCGAGCGCGTCCGGCGGCTCGTCGGCCGGGTCGTCGAAGGACCGCCCGTCGGAGATCACCCTCGCCCTCATCCCGAACGAGCAGGTCAACGACCTGGTCACCTCGGCCAAGCCGCTCACCGACTACCTGTCCAAGGAGCTCGGGGTCCCGGTCAAGGGCGTCGTCACCAAGGACTACCAGGCCGCCGTCGAGGCCGTCTGCTCCGGCCAGGCGCAGATCGCCATCGCCGACGCCGGCTCGCTCGCCGCCGCGCAGGACGAGTGCGGCGCCTACCCGGTGCTGCAGGACGTGCGCAACGGGGCGTCGTCGTACGCCTCGGAGGCCTTCACCTCGATCAAGAACGCCTCCAAGTACTGCACCGACGCCCCGGTCAAGGCCACCTACGCGGCCGACGGGCGCCAGTACCTGTACTGCAACGGCATCGCCGACGGCGCCAAGAACACCGGCGTCGGGCCGGTCGGGCTCGACGCGCTGAAGAAGATCACCAAGGGCACCAAGGTCGCGTTCGGCAACACCACGTCGCCCGCCGGCTACCAGCTGCCCGTGCTCGACCTCGAGCAGGCCGGGATCAAGGTCGACGACCTCACCCAGGTGCCCGTGACCGGCAACGACAACCTCATCATGGCCGTCTACCACGGCGACGCCGAGGTGGGCTTCGCCTACTGGGACGCCCGCTCGTCCATCAAGCCCACCGAGGCCCCCGACCTCGGCGACAAGGTGGTCGTGTTCGGCCTCTCCGAGATGTACCCGAACGGCGGCGTGGTGCTCGGCACCGACCTGCCCCAGGACATGCGCGACCAGATCACCACGCTCATGGCCGGCTACGACAAGGTCGACCCCGCGACGCTGAAGAACATCTTCAGCCAGACCGGCTGGGTGAAGGCCGACCCGGCCCAGATCGACCTCGCGCGCAAGGTCACGGCGCGGTTCGCCGGCAAGTGAGCGCCACCCCGTCCGTCAGCAGCCCGGAGGCGGCCCTCGCCGCCTCCGGGCCCTGGCCCGTCCGCCTCGACGACGTCTCCGTGCGCTACCCGGACGGCACGGTCGCGCTCCGGAACGTCACGCTGGCCGTCGAGCCGGGCGAGATGGTCGCCGTCGTCGGCCTGTCGGGGTCGGGCAAGTCGACCCTCGTCCGCACGGTCAACGGCCTGGTCCCGGCGACGTCGGGCCGCGTCCAGGTGGGCCCGCACGACGTCGGCGCCCTGCGCGGGCGGCGGCTGCGCGAGCTGCGCGGCGGCGTCGGCATGATCTTCCAGGCCTTCAACCTGGCGGACCGTGCGAGCGTCTACCAGAACGTGCTGGTGGGGCGGTTCGCGCACACGCCCACGTGGAGGACGCTGCTCGGCCTGGCGGGCCACGACGACCGCGAGATCGTCCTGGCCGCCCTCGACTCCGTGGGCATGCTCGAGAAGGTGTGGGGCCGCGCCGGCGCGCTGTCCGGCGGGCAGAAGCAGCGCGTCGCCATCGCGCGGGCGCTCAGCCAGCGGCCGCGCGTCATGCTCGCCGACGAGCCCGTCGCGAGCCTCGACCCGCCCACGGCGCACTCCGTCATGGCCGACCTCGCGCGCATCAACGCCGAGCAGGGGCTCACCGTTCTGGTGAACCTGCACCTCATGGACCTGGCCCGCCAGTACACGACCCGCATGATCGGGCTGCGCGCGGGCGAGCTCGTCTACGACGGCCCCGCGGCCTCGGCCGACGACGCCGTGTTCGAGGAGATCTACGGCCGCCCCCTCCAGGTGCGCGACCGGCTGGGGTCGGCCGGGTGAGCGTCCTCGCCGCGCCGCCGCGCCCCCGCACCTGGCCGCGCACCGTGGCCGTGCTCGTGGTGCTCGCGCTGATCACGGCCGCCACCGTCACGCCGGCGATCGGCGGCATCCGGATCGACCTGGGCACCATCGCCCGGCACTGGCACTTCGGGTGGACCAAGGTCCAGCAGATGTTCGACCCGGACCTCTCGATCCTGCCGCGCACCTGGAAGCCGCTGCTGGAGACGCTCGAGATCGCCGTCGTGGGCGCCGCCGCCTCCGCGCTGCTCGCGCTGCCGCTCTCGCTCTGGGCGGCCCGGCCCACCAACCCCACGTGGGGCCGCAGCGCCGTGCGCGCCGTGCTCAACGCGGTGCGCGCCGTGCCCGACCTGGTCTACGCGACCGTGCTGGTGGCGATGGTGGGCGTCGGGGCGCTGCCCGGCGTGCTCACGCTCGTGCTGTTCGACCTGGGCGTCGTGGTCAAGCTGGTGTCCGAGGCGATCGACTCGGCCGACGCCCGCTACCTGGAGGCCGGCCTCGCCGCCGGCGGCACCCAGGCCCAGGCCAACCGCATGATGGCCGTGCCGCAGACGTGGCCGGCCTACGCCAGCCAGGTGCTCTACTCGCTCGAGCTCAACGTGCGCATCTCGTCCGTGCTCGGGCTCGTGGGCGCGGGCGGCATCGGCCGGCTGATCGACGAGGTCCGCGGGTTCTACCGGTACGGGGCGCTCGGCGTGATCATCGTCGAGATCCTCGTGGTGGTGGTGCTCATCGAGGTGGCGTCCAACGTGCTGCGCAAGAGGCTGCGATGAGCGCCGTCCTTGCCCCCGCGCGGCCCCGGGTCGCCGCCCCGCCGCGGCCCCGGCGGCTCGCCGTCCGCACCGCGCAGCTGGTCACGGGCGCCGTGGTCCTGGCTGCCCTGTGGCACGTGCACCTGGACTGGACCGGGCTGCGGGAGCTGCCGGGCGACGTCGTGCACTACCTGCGGCTCATGTTCGCCCACCCCGACTGGTCCAAGCTGCCGTACGCCCTGCAGCAGACGTGGGTGTCGGTGCAGATGGCGTGGCTGGGGGCGCTGCTCGGCGTCGTCGTGTCGACCGTGCTGGGCATCCCCGCGGCGCAGGGCGTCGGGCCGCTGTGGCTGCGCCTGCCGCTGCGGGCGGTGTTCGCGGTGATCCGCGCGGTGCCCGAGGTGATCATCGCGATCGTCATCCTGACCGTCACGGGGCTCACGCCCTTCACGGGGGCGCTCGCGCTGGCGATCGGCGGCATCGGCACGCACGCCAAGTGGACCTACGAGACGATCGAGGCCGTGCCCGGCGGCACCGCCGAGGCCGTGCGCGCCGCCGGCGGCACGCTGCTCGAGACGGCCCGCTGGGGCCTGTGGCCCGAGGCCGCGCCCGAGCTGCTCTCGCTGGCGCTCTACCGCTTCGAGCTCAACGTCCGCACGTCGGCCATCCTGGGGCTCATCGGCGTCGGAGGTGTCGGCGACCTGCTCACCGGGTACACCCAGTACCGTCAGTGGGACGCCGTCGGCGTGCTGATCGTCGTGGTCGTCGTCGTCACGATGGCGATCGACGCCGTGTCCGGTGCGCTGCGCCGGCGGATCACGAAGGGGGCACGCGCACGTGTCGTGGACGGGACCGAGTGACGCACCGCCGTCGGTGCGGATCGCCGCGCTGGCGTCGTCGCTGCAGCCGAGCGAGCGGCGCGTGGCCGACGTCGTCGCCGCCGACCTGGCCGGCTCCGTCGAGTGCACGGCGCAGCAGCTCGCCGACCTCGCCGGTGTCGGGCGGGCGTCGGTGGTGCGGACCGCGCGGACGCTCGGGTACGAGGGGTACCCGCAGCTGCGGGTGGCCGTGGCGCGCGAGCTCGCGTTCGGCCCCGCGCCCGACGCCCCGGCGGGCGACGGCACGGCAGTCGGGGCGCTGCGGGCCGCGATCGAGGCGTTCGGCCGCAGCCTGCCGCGCATGACGGCGGCGCTCACCGAGGAGGCCGTGGAGGACTTCCTCGTGACGCTCGACCAGGCCGACCGCGTGGTGGTCGCCGCGAGCGGCCTGTCGACGCCGCTGGGCCTCGACGCCGCCATGCGGCTGGGCGCGGCCGGGCGGCCGTGCGAGTTCCTGCCGGACACGCTGGCGCAGCAGATCTCGGCCGCGCAGCTGCGGCCCGGGTCGGTGTGCCTGGCGCTCTCCGGTTCGGGGGCCAGCCGGCCCACGCTCGCCACCGCGCGGGCCGCGCGCGACGCCGGCGCGCACGTGCTGGCGGTCACCTCGTTCGCGGACGCCCCCCTGGTGCGGCTGGCCCACGCGGCGCTCGTGGTGCCGCCCGTCACCGGGACGTTCCGGGACGAGCTGCTGCACACCTCGCGCGCCGCGCTGGGGCTGGTGCTGGAGCAGCTCGTGGAGCTCCTCGTCGAGCGGCGGGGCGGGCGGTCGGCGCAGGCGCGCGCCGCGGTGCTGGCCGTGCTCGGGGAGAGCCTGGGCGAGTAGGGCCGCGGGTCGGGCGCCGCGGGGCTGGCCACTGCCTCGACGCCGTCCCCACCTGGTGCGTCGTTGCTCGTCACGGGTTTGTCTCACCTTGGTGCGAAACCTATGAGAGCGCTCTCACGTGTGGCATCATCGGCGCCGCGACGAGGCGTGTGTGATGACGGCGAGGAGGGCGACATGGCACAGACGATGGTGGACCCCCGTCCACCGGCGTCCCGGGGTGGCTTCGGCGACGGCGCGTTCGTCGTCTGCGACGCCCTGGTGCGCATCTACCAGGCCGAAGGCATCGAGGTGCAGGCCCTCCAGGGGCTCGACCTGATCGTCGACGAGGGTGATCTGCTCGCCGTCGTCGGTGCGTCGGGCTCCGGCAAGTCCACGATGCTGGGCATCCTCTCCGGCCTCGACGTGCCCACCGCCGGCAAGGCGCGCGTGGGCGACTGGGACCTCATGGCGATGACGCGCGCCCAGCGCGTCGAGTACCGCCGCCGGGCGGTCGGGTTCGTCTGGCAGCAGACCACGCGCAACCTGCTCTCGTACCTGACCGCCGAGCAGAACGTCGACTTCCCCCAGGCCATGGCCGGCGTGCCGCGCGCCGAGCGCTCGCGCCGCACGGCCGAGCTGCTCGCGATGCTCGGCGTCGCCGACTGCGCCAAGCGGCGGCCCGTCGGGCTGTCGGGCGGTCAGCAGCAGCGCGTCGCCATCGCCGTCGCGCTGGCCAACGGCCCCCGCCTGCTGCTCGCCGACGAGCCCACGGGCGAGCTCGACACCACCACCTCGGTCGAGGTGCTCGAGGCGCTGCACCAGGTCAACAAGGAGCTCGGCACCACGGTGCTGATCGTCACGCACGACCCCGAGGTCAGCGAGCACGTGGAGCGCACCGTCGCCATCCGCGACGGGCGCACCAGCTCCGAGGTGCTGCGCAGCAAGCGCACGCACGACGACGGCACCGAGCACACGGTGGCCGAGGAGTTCGCCGTGCTCGACCGCGCCGGGCGCGTGCAGGTGCCGCGCGAGTACCGCGAGGCGCTCAGGCTGGCCGGGCGCGTGCGCCTGGCCCTGGAGGAGCACCAGGTGACGGTGCGCCGCGGGAGCGAGGACTGATGGCCGCCACCACGATCACCGAGCCGATCGTGCAGGTCACCGGCCTGCGGCGCGTGTACGGAAGCGGCGACGCCGCCGTGCGGGCGCTCGACGGGGTCTCGTTCGAGGTGTCCCCGGGCGAGCTCGTGGCCGTCGTCGGCCGGTCCGGGTCGGGCAAGACCACCCTGCTCAACCTGGTCGGCGGGCTCGACGCCCTCCAGGAGGGCACCATCACGGTCGCGGGGCGCGACGTCGGCGGGCTCGACGAGGCCGGGCTGGACGCCCTGCGCCGCGACGTGGTCGGGTTCGTGTTCCAGTCGTTCGGGCTGGTGCCCACCCTCTCGGCGTCGGAGAACGTGGGTATCCCGCTGCGGCTGCGCGGCGTGCCGGTGGAGGAGCGCGAGGAGCGCGTGGCGCTGCTGCTCGAGCTCGTGGGCCTGAGCGGGCACGCGGCGCAGCGTCCGGGCGAGATGTCCGGCGGCCAGCAGCAGCGCGTGGCGATCGCCCGCGCGCTGGCCAGCTCGCCGCGCCTGCTCATCGCCGACGAGCCCACGGGCCAGCTCGACTCCGAGACCGGGCTCGCCGTGATGGCGCTGCTGCGCGGCATCGTCGAGGCCGAGGGCATGACGATCCTCGTGGCCACGCACGACCCGACGCTCGTCGCCCTTGCCGACCGGGTGCTGCACCTGCAGGACGGCCAGCTCACGCAGCACGTCGCGTCGTGAGCACCGTCCGCACCGTCGCCCAGCGGGCGTCCGCCCAGCGCGGCGTGCTCGCCGTGGTCGCGGCGCTGGTGGTGCTCACCACCGGCGTGGTCGGCGCGTCCGCGGCCCTGCTCGTGGCGTCCGACGGCGACGCCCCGCGCGCCGCGTTCGCCGCCGCGACGCCCGCGGAGCGCAGCCTCGCCGTCGGCATGAAGGTGGCCGCGCCGTCGGAGACCAACATCGTGATGGAGGCGGCCCCGGCCGAGGACGCCGCGACGGCGGAGCTGAGGCGGCTGGCCGCGCCGGCACGCCTGACGACGTCGCAGTGGCTGGAGTCCCCGCTGCTCACGACGGCCGCGAGCGGGCCGCTGCAGTCGTCGTCGGCCACGGCGTACCTCGCCGCGATCTCGGGCGACGCGCCGGTCACGATGCTCTCCGGGTCGGCGCCCACGGGCACGGTGGGGTCCGACGGCGCCCTGCCGGTGGCCGTCCCGTCGGCGGCACAGCGCGCGCTGGGCTGGAAGGTGGGCGACACGGTGCGCCTGCACGACTTCACCGACGCCACGGTCACGGTGCTGAAGGTCACCGGCGTGTACGAGGCGCACGACGCCATGCACGCGTGGGGCTTCGACCAGCTGGGCGGGGCGGGCGGCGGCACCCTCGGGATGCCGGGCACCCAGGACTCGGCGTCGGTCCCGGCGTACGGGCCGCTCCTGACCAGCACCGACGCGCTCGCCGCCGGGCACGTGCAGGTCGCGCGCGTGCAGGTCACGGGCGCTGTGGACCTCGCCGGCACGACGCCGGCCGACGCGCGCGCCATCGCCGACCGCCTGCCGGACGCGCAGGTGGACATGGTCGCGGCGCTGCAGACCAAGACGCTCTCGGTGGACCCGCTGGACCTGCGGGCGGGCACCCTCATCGACGGCGTGCTGGCCCGCCTCGCCGTGACGCGGACCATCGTGCTCGTGGCCGTGCTGGTGCTGCTGCTCGTGGGCGGCGCGGCGGCGCTGCTGGCGGCGCGCATGCTGGCGGAGCAGCGCACGGGGGAGACGGCGCTCATGATGGCGCGCGGCTCCACGCGCGGCCAGGTGCTGGTGCTCGCGGGGCTCGAGGCGCTCGGCCTGGCCGTGCTGGTCACCGCCGTGTCACCCGTGCTGGCCGCCCTGCTGGTGCGGGCCGTCGGCGCGGCGATCGGCAGCGCGTCGGTGCCGGGCCTCGGGGCCTCGCTGGGCTCGCCGCTGGTGTGGGTGGCGAGCGCGGCGTGCGCCGTGCTCCTGTCGAGCCTGCTGCTCGTGCCGTACCTGCGCCGGGGCGCCGAGGCCGGGCGACCGGTGCAGACGCGCCCGGGCGCGGCGACGCTCGGGAGCGTGCTCGCGCAGTCCGCGGGCGTGGTGGTGCTGGTGGTCCTCGCGGGCGTGGCGACGTGGCAGCTGTGGACGCGGCCCCTGGCGCCGGGCGGCACCACCGACCCGATCCTGGTGGTCGCGCCCGGGCTCATGGTGCTGGCCGGCAGCCTGCTGCTGGTGCGGGCGCTGCCCCTCGTGGCGCGCGCCGGCGACCGGGCGGCGTCGCGGTCGCGCGGGATGGTCGCGCCGCTGGCGCTGTGGGAGACGGGGCGCCGCCCCGAGCGCGCCGCGCAGTCGGTGCTGCTGGTGACGTTCGCCGTCGCGGCCGCCGTGTTCGCGGTGACCACGCTCGACACCTGGCGCACGTCGCAGGTCGACCAGGCCGAGCTCGCCGTCGGCGCGCCCGTGCGGCTGGAGCACACGGTCGCCGACCCGCTGCAGGCGTCGGCCGACGTCGCGGCCTTCGCGGGCCGGCACCACGCCGACCTGCAGCCCGTGACGGTCGGCCACGCGAGCATCGCGCCCGACCAGAGCGAGCTCACGCCCGACCCCACGCGGGTGCTGGCCGTCGACGACGGCGCCGCCCTGCACGGCCGGCTCAGCCTCGTGGCCGGGCTCGGCGGCGTGAGCAGCTGGGGCGACGTCGTGAACGCGCTGGCCCGGCCGGAGCCGATGACCCCGCCGGCGGGGCCCCTGCTGCCCGACGGCACCACCATGCTCACCGCCGTCGCGCAGGTGGACGCGGTGCCCGTCTTCGACTCGGCGAGCGCACCCCAGTTCACGCTGCAGGCCGTGGTCGAGGACGCGCGCGGCGTCCAGTCCGTGCGACCGCTGCTGCTGGACCGCGGGAACCACCCGGTCTCGGGCACGGGGCCGGCCCTCCTCTCGGGCACCCTGCGCGACGACGGCGGGGCGGTCACCGGCGTGCGGCTGGTCGGGTTCCGTGTGCTGCTCGGCGCGGCGGTGGTCCCGAACTCGCAGAACGCGACGCCGCAGGTCACGGCGAAGATCGCCGGCCTCGCCGCCGCCGACGCCGCCGGGAAGGCCACGCCCGTGGACCTCGGGAGCGGCTGGGCCGCGCGCGGCACGCAGTACGCGTTCGAGCCCGAGGGCCTGGTGACCTCCAACTACGCGACGCCGACCATGCTGCAGGGTCTCGCCGACGCGAAGGTCGCCGACGGCACCCTCGTGATCAGCCGCGCCGTCGAGCCGCCGGAGCTGGAGCACTTCGGGGCGAGCATGGTCGCGGCGCCGTCGACCGACGGGACGTTCCCCGGCCTCCAGCTCGTCAAGGGGAGCAAGCTGTACGCCGTCCCGCCGGTGCCGGCCGTCATCACGCAGGACCTCGCCCAGACGTACAAGGCGGTGCCGGGCAGCCGCCTGCAGGTCATCACCGACGACGGCGAGGGCGACGTCGAGGTCATCGTCATGGCCGTGGCGCAGTACCTGCCGGGCGGCTCCGGCCCCGGGGTGCTGGTGCGCCGCGACGAGCTGCAGCGGGCCTCCGGCCCCCTGGGCCTCGCGCCGCTCGCCGTCGACGAGTGGTGGGGCACGGCCGCGGCCGGGTCCGACGTCGCCGCGGCATCGGCCGCCCCGCCCGGCACGGTGCTCACCATCCCGGGCGCGATCTCCGACCTGCGCGACGGGCCCGACCGTGTCGGGGTGCAGGCGGCGCTGCTGCTGCTCGCGGGCTGTGCGCTTCTCCTTGCCGTCACGGGCGCCGCGACCAGCGTCGCCGGCGGGCTGCAGCTGCGGCGGCTCGAGCTCGCGCGGCTGGCGGCCCTCGGGGCGTCGCGCGCGTCGCTGGTGCGGTCGGTGCTCGTGGAGCACGGGTTCCTGCTGGGGCTCGGGATCGTGGCCGGGGCCGCGGTCGGCGGGCTCACGGCCGGGCTGCTCGCGGCGCGGTTCGCCGTGGGCGCCGACGGCGGGCTCCCGATCCCGCAGGCCTTGTTCGAGGCGCCGTGGGCGTGGCTGACGGTGCTCGTCGTCGCGCTGGTCGGGCTCGCGGCCGTGGCCGTGGGCACGACGGCGCAGTCCCTCGTCGGCCGCGCGCGCGCCGACCTGCTGCGGTTGGGAGCGGACCGGTGACCTGGGTGCGCACGACGTTCGCCGGGCTGGGCACGGCATGGCGCCGCGCCGTCGAGCAGCGCGGCATCCTCGCCGCCTACGCGGCGCTCGCGGCGGTGCTGGCGGCCGCCGCGGCGGTGGCCCCGCTGCTCATGGAGCGGGCCTCCGACGCCGGGCTGCGGCACGCGTTGAGCGCGGCAGGCCCGTCGACCGACCTCACGCTCACGTACCAGTACTACTTCGAGGGCGGCACGGCGCCGACCTTCGAGGACCTGGCCGACGTCGGCCACCTGCTGCCCCCGCACCTGGCGCGCGTGGCGGGCAAGCCCGGCCTGGCGGCCGCCGCCGAGAGCACCGGGTTCGCCGCGGGCGGCAAGAGCTTCAGCGTCGAGCGCGTCGAGGTCGCCCACCCGCCCGTGCGCTGGGTCGACGGGTCGGCGCCGGGGAGCTACGACCCCAACAGGTCGGGCACGTACACGGTCGACGTGGGCCTCTCCGTGGCGAACGCGCGGGCGATGGGCGTCGCCGCCGGCGCCGTGCTGCCGCCGTCGGACGGCGTCTCCCTGCACGTCACCGGGCTGTTCGAGCCCCTCGACGCGAACGACCCGGCCTGGCGTGCCGCGCCGTCGCTGCTGGCGTTCGAACCACCGTTCGCGCCGCGGCCCGACGTCGCCGCGCTGCTCGGGCCGGCCGTGCTGCCGAAGTCGGACACGCCGGTCGTGATCACGACGGCCACCCACACGCTGGTGGCCCGCGTGCCGATCCGGCTGGCCGAGGTGCGCTCGCGCGACATCGACGCGCTCCTGGTGGACCTGGCCCGGATCAAGGACCGGCCGGGCGGCCTGAGCACGCCGAACTCGACCATCATGACCACCGACACGAGGCTCGCCGAGGTGCTGACCACCTACCAGGCCCGCGTGACCGTCGCCCGGGCGCAGCTCACCACGGTGCTGGTGGGCCTCACGGTGGGCGCGGGGCTGGTGCTGGCGCTCGCGGCGTCGCTGCTCGTGTCGCGGCGCCGCACGATGCTGGCCCTCGAGCGCGCCCGCGGCGCGTCGGTCGGGTCGGTGGCGGTGCGCGCGCTGGCGGAGTCGGCCGTCGTGACCGTCGTGGCGGCCGGGGTCGGGGTGCTCGCGACGCTCCCGTTCGGCGGGCTCGTCGTGGGCGGCGACCTGGTGCCGGCCGCCGTGGTGCTGGCCTGCGTGCTGCTGCTCCCCGCGTTCTCCGCGGTGCGGACGGCCTGGGCGTCGTGGTCGAGCCGGCGCGTGCCCACCGACCGGGACGCCCGCCGGGAGAAGGAGCGCGTGCGCCGGTCGTGGGGCGTCGCGGCGAAGGTGGGCGTCGTCGCGCTCGCCGCCGCGGCCCTGGCGGCTGCGCGCGTGCGCGGGTTCGACCGGCACGGCGACCTGTTCACGCAGGCGGCGCCCGTGCTGGTGGGGGCCGCGTGCTGCGTGCTGGTGCTGTGGCTGGTGCCGTGGCTGGTGCGCTCGGTGGTGCGGCGGCGCGCGCGGCGGTGGTCGGCGATCACGCTGGTCTCGGCGACGCGCGCGGCGTCCGGGGGAGCGGGGACGACGGCGCTGCTGAGCGTGGCCGTCGTGGCGACGCTGGCCGTGTTCTCCGCGGCGCAGGCCTCCACGGTCGCGGCGGCGCAGCAGCGGTCCACGGACGCCGTGGTCGGTGCCGCCGTCCGCGTCGACAACCCCGACGACGGCTACGTCGACTGGATCAAGGCGCAGTTCCCGGGCATCAAGGTGGCCCCCGCCTCCGTGCTCGCCGACCGCAGCCTCGGCACCGGCACCGGGCTGACCGTCACGGTCCTGGCCGTGGACACGGCGACGTTCCCGCAGCTCGCGGCCCTCGCGCACCATGCCCCGCTGCACCCGGGCGACCGGGTGCCCGCCCTCGTCGACGCCGGCCTGGTGCACCCGATCAAGGCGCTCGACCCGTCGGTGCTGGCCATCGGTGCGTCCATGAAGCTCGACGTGGTCGGCACCGCCGACCTGGCCCGCACCGGGCCGCCGGTGAGCCTCACCGACCCCTCGGCCGAGCCGGTGATCGTCGTCGACCGCGACGCCATGGTCCAGGCGACCGGCACCGACGCCACCAGGGTGGCCACCGACATCGTGTGGCTCGACGGGCCCGGCGCCGAGAAGGCAGCGGCGGTGAACCCGGGGTCCCTCGCGGTGGTCACGGTCCGCTCCGCCCTCGAGGCGAGCCTGCGCACCGACCCGCTGCTCGGCGGCGTGACCGCGCTGCTGCGCCTCGCGGCGCTCGCCCTCGCGGCGCTCGCGGCGGCGGCGGTCGGCCTGACGGTGCTCGCGGGCGGCCCCGAGCGGCTGCGCGTGCTCGCCGTGCTGCGCACGCTGGGCGTCCCCCGGCGGGCCGGCCGGTCGCTGGCCATCGGCGAGCTCGCGCCGCTGCTCGCCGCCGCGGTCGTCTCCGGGGCGCTGGCCGGCGCGCTGGTCGCGTGGCTGCTCACGGGCGTGCAGGGGCTCGAGCTGCTCGCCAACGGCACGGCGGCCGCGCTGGCGTTGCCCTGGTGGCCGTTCGTGCTGGTGCCCGCGGCGGTCGCCGCGGCCCTGGTGGTGGGCGCGTGGCTCGAGGAGCGCGGGCGCCGCCACGCCCGCGTCGGCGAGACGCTCCGGACCTACTGACGTGGCGAGCACCCTCCGGCTCGTGGCGCAGCGGGCCGTCGCGCAGCGCGTGGTGCTCGGCGTCGTCGCGGCGCTCGTCGCGCTCACCACAGCCGCGATCGGGGCGTCCGCGGTGCTGCTCGACGCCGCGGAGCAGCGCGCGCCGGCCGCGGCACTGGCCGTGCTGACGCCCCAGGAGCGGCACCTGGCCCTCGCCGTGGAGCTCCAGGAGGGCACGTCGACGAGCATCGCCTACCCGGCCCCGCCCGCCGTCGACGCCGCCACCCGCGTGCTGCGCTCGCTCGTGGCCCCGGCCCCCCTGACCACGCAGACGTGGGCCGAGTCGGCGCTGCTCACCACGTCGAGCGCGCACCAGACCGTCCAGGACGCGCCGGGCACCTACCTCGCAGCGCTGCCCGACGACGCCCCGCTCGCGCTGGTCTCCGGCGCGCTGCCCGCGGCCGGGGCGGGAGCGGACGCCGACGGCACCATCCCGGTGGCCGTCCCGGCACGGGCCGCCCGCGACCTCGGCTGGACGGTCGGGAAGACGGTCCGCGTCGCCTCCCTCGGCCCGGCCGGGACCGCGACGGTCAAGGTCACGGGGATCTACACGGCCAAGGACCCGTCGCGGTCGTGGACCTTCGACCACCTCGGGGGAGCGGCCTACTCCGAGACCGAGGCGGGGCAGATCGTCTACGGCGAGCCGCTCAAGGTGTGGGGCCCGCTGCTGACCTCGCAGGACGCGCTCGCCGCCAGCCCGTTCGGCGTCGGCCGGCTCGAGGTGGTCGGCACGCCGGACCTGTCCCGGCTGACGGCGGCGCAGGCGCGCGCGGTCGGGGCTCGGATGCCCCAGGCCCAGGAGCGCGCCGCCACGGCGCTCGCCTCCCAGGTCGTCACGGTCGAGCAGGTGGACAACCCCCTGGTCGCGCGGTTCGCCGCCCTCGTCGCGCGGATCGCCGTGACCCGCACGGTCGTGCTCGTGGCGGCGCTCGTGCTGCTGCTCGTGGGCGGGGCCGCGGCGCTGCTCGCGGCCCGCATGGTGGCCGAGCAGCGCGGCGGCGAGGTCGCGCTGATGATCGCGCGCGGCGGGTCGCGGCGGCAGGTGCTCGCCCTGGCAGCGGTCGAGGCGCTGGGGCTCGCCGTCGTCGTGGCTGCCGTCGCCCCGGCCGTGGCCGCAGTGCTGGTGCGGCTGGTCGGTGCGGCCCTCGGCGGGGAGACCGCGGTGCCGGGGATCGCCGGCGCGCTGTCCGGGCCGGTCGCCTGGTGGGTGTGCGGCGCGAGCGCGCTGGCGCTGTCGAGCCTGCTCCTGATGCCCTACCTCCGGCGCGGCGCCGACCGGCACCGGCCCCCGCGTGTCCGCCCCGGCGCGGCGCGAGCCGGGCGGCTCCTCGCCCGGTCGGGGGGCGTCGTCGTGCCGCTCGCCGTCGCGGGGATCGCGGTCTGGCAGCTCGCCGTCCGCCCCCTGCAGCCGAACGGCGCGGCGGACCCCGTGCTCGTGGCGGCCCCGGCGCTGCTGCTGCTCGCGGGCGGCCTGCTGGTGGTGCACCTGCTGCCGCTGCTCGCCCGTGCGGGCGACCGTGCCGCGGCCCGGGCCCGCGGGTTCGTGGTGCCGATGGCGTTCTGGGAGTCGGGGCGCCGGCCCGCGCGGGCCGCCCAGTCGGTCGTGCTGGTCACGCTCGCGGTCGCGGCCGCGGTGTTCGCCGTGTCGGCGCTCGGCACCTGGCGCACGTCCCAGGTGGAGCAGGCCTCGTTCGCCGTAGGTGCGCCGCTGCGCGTCACCCCGGCGTCGAGCGACCCCCTGCAGGCCTCCGCCGACGTCGCCGCGTTCGCCGGCGCGCACGGCGCCGCGCTGCACCCGGTGACGGTCGCGAGCGTCACGGCGGCGAGCACGGGCACCGACCCGGTGGACGCGCGCCTGCTCGCCGCCGACGATGGCGCCGTGCTCCGCGGCCGGCTCGACGCGGTCGCGGGCCCCGGCGGAGCCTCCGGCTGGGCCGACGTGCTCCGGGACCTGCGGCGGCCCGATCTCACGCGGGCCGCGGGACCGGCGCTGCCCGACGGCACCGTCCGGGTGGCGCTGACCATGGACTTCGGCCTCTCCGGCGCGGCCGTCGCGCAGTACGGCTCCGTGCTGCCCGAGGTCGTGCTCGAGGACGCGCACGGCGTCCGCTCCGTCCGGGTGCTGCGCCCGGACGGGGCGACGCAGCAGTACGCGGCGACGGCGCGCGACGACGGCGGCGCCGTCACCGGGACGCGGGTCGTCGCCCTGCAGCTGGTCACCGACCCGATGTACGCAATGGGGTCCGTCGCGGCGCGGGTCGCCTTCTCGGACCTGACCGCCCTCGACACGTCGGGCCGGCGCACCCCCGTCGGGCTCGGGTCCGCCTGGTCGGCGCGCAGCCCGCAGTACGTGGTCGACTCCTCGACCCTGGTCCCGCAGCTCACGCAGGACGACCTGCCCGCCACCGTCACCGACGGAGCCGTCGTCGTGTCGCGCCCGGTCTCCCCGGACGTGCTGGCCACGTCCGGTGCGGGCGTGGTCGTGGCGCCCAGCGCGGACGGGCGCTTCCCCGGGCTCGCGCCGGTGGCGGGGACCAAGGCGTACGCCGTCCCGCCGGTGCCCGCCGTCGTGACGCCGGGGATGGCAGACTCGCTCGGCGTCGGGGTGGGCGGCCGCTTCACCCTCGCCGGGCCGGCCGCCGACGGCGACGTGGACGCCTACGTCTCCGGCGTCGTGCGCGACCTGCCCGGCGGCGCGAGCGTCCTGGTCCGCCGTGACGTGCTGGAGGCGGTCTCCGCGCCCGACGACGTCGCCCCCATGGCCGCCGACGAGTGGTGGGGCACCGCCGCGCCCGGCTCCGACGCGGCGACCACGACCGACCGGCCCGGCGACGTCCAGACGCTCGCCGCCGCGATCATCGACCTGCGCGACGGGCCCGACCGCATCGGCATCCAGGCCGCCCTCCTGCTGCTGGCCGGGTGCGCCCTGCTGCTGGCCGTCGCCGGCGCCGCCACGAGCGTGGCAGGCAGCCTCCAGCTGCGGCGGCTCGAGCTCGCCCGGCTCCAGGCCGTGGGCGCGTCGCGCAGCGCGCTCGTGCGCTCGGCCGTCGCGGAGCACGCGCTGCTGCTCGGCGTCGGGCTGGTGGGCGGCTGCGTGGTGGGCTTCGGCGCGGCCGCGCTGCTCGCGGTGCGGTTCGCCGTCGGGCCCGACGGCGGCACGCCGGTGCCGGCGCCGTGGCTGGTCGTGCCGTGGCCGGCGCTCGCAGGCTGCCTGCTCGCGCTCGTCGCGGGCGCGGCGCTGGCCGTAGGCACGACGTCGCGCACCATGGTCCAGCGCGCGCGTGCGGCGCTGCTGCGGCTGGGGGCCGACTCATGACCGGGTGGAGGAGCACGTTCGCGGGCCTCGCCGCCGCGTGGCGCCGCGCCGTCGAGCAGCGCGGCATGGTCGCGGCCTACGCCGCGCTGTCGGCGCTGCTGCTGACCGCCGCCGCCGTGGCTCCGCTGCTCGTGGACCGGGCTGCCGACGCCGGCCTGCGCCATGAGGTCGCCTCCGCCGGGACGGGCGCCCAGCTCGGCTTCGACGTGCGGGCCACGCTCGGCACGCTGGGCCCCGCCCTCGACGCGATCGCCGGCGCGCCGGTCCCGCTTCCTCCGCACCTCGCCTCCGTGACCGGGCTCCCGGCGGTCGCCGCGACCACGCGGACCGGCGTCGCACGCTCCGGTGCCGGCACGTTCGAGGTCGCGCGCGTCACGACGGTGCACCCGCCCGTGCGCTGGCTCGCGGGAGGCGCACCCGGGCCGTCCGACCCCACCCTGGTCGGCGGTGTCGTCCCGGTGGCGCTGTCCGCCGACAACGCGCGCCTGCTCGGCGTGACCGCCGGCGACGACCTGACCGGCACCGACGACGGCGCCACCCTCCACGTGACGGGCGTCTTCGCGCCCCTCGACGCGCACGACCCCCTGTGGGGCGCCGCCCCCGAGCTGCTGCGCTCGCAGTCGCCCTTCGCCCTCCGGCCCACGGCCGCCGCGCTGCTCGGCCCGGCGACCGTGTCGGACGCCCCCGGCACGGCGGAACGCCACCCGTCGTCGGCGCCCGTCGACGTGAAGGTCACGGTCCCGCTGGAGGCGGACCGGCTCCGGGGGCCGGACACGCCCGCGATCCAGGCCGACCTGGTGCACCTGACCGGCCACCCGGCGCACGTGCAGGTGGGCGGCGACGAGCTCACGTTCGTGCTGTCGACGCACCTGGACGACGTTCTCACCGCCTACCAGGGGCGCGAGCAGGTCGCGCGGTCCCAGCTCACCACGGTGCTCGTGGGGCTCGTGGCGGGGTCGGGCCTGGTGCTCGTGCTGGCCGCGTCGCTGCTCGTGTCGCGACGCCGCCTGGTGCTGGCGCTCGAGCGGGCACGCGGCGCGTCGGTGGCCGGCGTGACGGTGCGCGCCCTGGCGGAGTCGCTCGCGGTGGCGGTGCTCGCCTGCGCGCTGGCGCTGCTCGTCGCGGTGGGCGTCGGGGGCGGGATGCCGGCGAGCGCCGACCTGCTGCCCGCCGGGGCGGTGCTGGCCTGCGCCGTCGCGGTCCCCGCCGTGCTCGCGGCGAGCGTCGCGTGGTCGTCGTGGGCCGGGTCGCGTGTCTCCACGGACCGGGACGACCGCCGCGACGAGGAACGCGAGCGGCGCTCGTGGGCCGTCGCCCTCCAGGCGGGCGTGGTGGTCGTGGCCGCCGGCGCGCTGGCCGCCGCGCGGGTGCGCGGGTTCTCCGTGGGCGGCGACCTGTTCGCGTCGGCGGCCCCCGTGCTGGTCGCCGGCGCGTGCTGCGTCGGGGTCGTGTGGCTGGTGCCGCGCGTGGTGCATGCCGTCGTCCGGCGGCGGTCGCGTCGTTGGTCGGCGGTGCCGCTCGTGGCCGCCACGCGCGGGGCGTCGACGGGCGGGCGCCTCGTCGCCCTCGTGACGCTCGCCGTCGTCGTCACGCTGGCGGTCTTCTCCGGGGCGCAGGCCGCGACGGTCGACGCCGCGCAGCGCGGGGACGACGACGCGGCGGTCGGTGCCGTGGCCCGGGTGCTGCACCCGGGCGACGGGTACGCGCAGTGGGTGGCGAGGCAGGTGCCCGACGCGCGCGTCGAGCAGGCGAGCGTGGTCCCCGGCCGTGCGTGGGGCCAGGGCAGCGGGCTGACCGTGACGCTCCTCATCGTCGACGCCAAGGCGTTCCCGCAGTTCAGGGCGCTGGCGGAGCAGCCCGCTCCCCAGGTGGGCGGGCCGGTGCCGGCGCTGGTCGACCCGTCGCTGGTCGGGCCCGCGCGCGCGATGAAGCCGAGCCTCTCGGCGTTCGCCAGCCCGATGACGATCTCCGTGGCGGGCACCACGCACGGCGTGCCTTCGCTGGACAGCCTGGACACCACGGGCGATCCCGTCGTCGTGGTGGACCGTGACGCGATGCTGCGGTCGACCGGGATCAACCCGGCCCTGCTGCACACCGACGTCGTGTGGTTGGACGGGCCGGGCGCCGCCCGCGCGGCGACGCTGGCCGCGGGCCCGGTCGCGACGGTGGTCACGCGGGCCCAGGCGACGGCCGACCTGCGCGCCGACCCGCTGCTGGGCGGCATGGCGGCGCTGCTGCGCGCGGCCTCGGTGGCGCTCGCGCTGCTGGCCGGGCTGTCGGTCGCGCTGACCGTGCTGGCCGGCGGCCCGGAGCGGCTGCGGGTGCTGGCGGTGCTGCGCACGCTCGGCGTGCCGCGGCGCGCGGGCCGGACGCTGGTCATGGGGGAGCTCGGGCCGGTGCTCGGGGCCGCCGTCGTGTCGGGGGCGCTGGCCGGGGTGCTCGTGGCGGGGCTGCTGACGGGGGTGCAGGGGCTCGACCTGCTCGCCCACGGCGCCCCGATCCGGCTCCACGTCCCGTGGTGGCCGTTCGTGCTGGTCGGAGCGGTGACGGCGGCCGCGCTGCTCACGGGCGCGTGGCTGGAGGAGCGGGGCCGCCGCCACGCCCGGGTGGGGGAGACGCTGCGGACGTACTAGCGGCGGTCCGATCGCTGCCGTCGGAACGTGTTATGCGGATCGGAACGTGCGACGCGCCGCACGTTCCGATCCGCATAGCACGTTTCGATCGGGGCTCACCGGCTCACGCCGCCGCCTCCGCCTTCGTCTCCACCGCAGCCGCAGCAGCCGCCGCCCGGCGTCGCTCGAGCGCCGCCTGCCGGTCCTTCGGCATCGCGGCGGTCGCCCCGAGCAGAGCGACGGCCACGATGGCCAGCGCGATGAACACGTACCGCATGGCCGGCATGATGCCCGGCCCGTGCGGGGCGCCGTCGGGCCCCAGCGTGGTGTTGGCGTTGACGATGGCGCCCAGCACGGCCACGCCGACGGCGGACCCGATGGAGCGGGCGAACATGTTGGTGCCGGTCACCGACCCGCGCTCGGTCGCACCGGCCGAGGCCTGGGCGGCGATCAGCGTGGGCACGGCCGTGAGGCCCATGCCGGCGCCCACGACGAAGCAGAACACCCCGACCAGCACCAGCGACGACCCGGACCCGAGCAGCAGCATGAGCAGGCTGCCCACGAGCACCAGCGACGCACCGACCAGCGACGTCACCCGGAACCCGGCCCGGAGGTACACCTTCCCGGCCTGGGAGGCGGAGATCGGCCAGCCGATGGTGAGGGCCGCGAGCGCGAACCCGGCCAGCAGAGCGCCGAAGCCCAGCACCTCCTGCGCGTAGATGGGCACGTACGTGGAGAGCCCCACGACCACGACGCCCACCAGCAGCGACGCCGCCGTCGAGGCGCCGACCACGCGGCGGCGCAGGATCGTCAGGTCGATGATCGGGTAGCGCGTGGTCCGCGACCGCACCACGAACCCGCCCAGCAGCACCACCGCCCCGGCGTACCAGGGCCACCCGCCCTCGAGCAGGCCCAGCAGCAGCACGGTGGACCCGCCGCTGAGCAGCAGCGCGCCGAGGTAGTCGACGGGCTCGCGCCGGGCGGTCGCCTTCGACTCGTGATACCGGAACGCGAGCATGAGCCCGGCGATCACGGCGAGGGGCAGGTTGACCCAGAAGATCCACCGCCAGGACACGAACTGCGAGAACACGCCACCGAGCGTCGGCCCGACGACGGAGCTGATGCCCCACACGGACGCGAGGTACCCCTGCGTCTGGGCGCGCTCCTCCAGCGTGTAGATGTCGCTGGTGATGGTCATGGACACCGGCATGACGGCGCCGGCGCCGAGGCCCTGGATGGCGCGGCCGGCGATGAGCATGCCCATGTTCACGGACGCGCCGGCGACGGCGGAGCCCACGAAGAACAGCGCGATGCCCACGAGCATCAGGCGCTTGCGCCCCACGATGTCGGCGAGCCGCCCGTACACGGGGGTGCTCACGGCCTGCGCGAGCAGGTAGGTGGAGAACAGCCACGGAAGCTGGTTGAACGAGCCGAGCTCGCGCGCGATAGTGGTGGACGCCGTCGCGATGATGGTCGCGTCGAGGGCGACCAGCGCCGTCGAGAGCATGAGGGACAGCAGGATGGGGCCGCGCTCGGAGCGCAGGCCGACGCCGGTTCGGGTGGCTGGCACGAAGGGTGCAAGCCCCGGGCAACCGTGGGGTATTCCCGGCCGTCCCGGGATGTGAGAGCTCAGGCCTCGGGGATCGGCGTGGCGAAGTGCTCCAGGCGAGCCTCGTCGGGGTCCGCGCCGCTGCGCACGCCGGTGTCGAGGGCGTCGATGCGGGCGAGGTCGTCGTCGGACAGCTCGAAGCCGAGCACGTCGAAGTTCTCGGCGATGCGGCCCGGGTGCGTCGACTTGGGGATGGCCGACCGGCCCTGCTGCAGGTGCCAGCGCAGCAGCACCTGGGCGGGGGTGCGGCCGTGGTCGCGCGCGATCTGCTGCACCGTCGGGTCGTGCAGGACGCCGCCGCCCTGGGCGCCGTCCCAGCCGAACGTGACGCCGCCGATGGGGGACCACGCCTGGTCGAGGATGCCGTGCTCGGCGTCTGCGGCACGGACGGCCGGCTGGGTGAAGTACGGGTGCAGCTCGATCTGGTTGACGGCGGGCACCACCTCGGTCCGCTCGAGCAGCGTGGCCAGGTGGTGCGGCATGAAGTTGCTGACGCCGATGGCGCGCACGCGGCCGTCGGCCAGGAGGGTCTCGAGGGCCTGATAGGCGGCGACGGTCTGGTCGAACCGGTCGGGCGCGGGCTGGTGCAGGATCAGCAGGTCCAGCTGCTCGACGCCGAGCTTGCCGGCGGCCTTCTCGAACGCGTGGAGCGTGCTCTCGTAGCCGTAGTCGCTGACCCAGATCTTGGTCTCGAGGAACACCTCGTCGCGGGGCACCCCGCTGCGGGCGAGACCCTCGCCGACCCCGCGCTCGTTGCGGTACATGGCCGCGGTGTCGAGGTGCCGGTAGCCCACCTCGAGCGCGGACTGCACGGCTGCCGCGGTCTCCTCGGGCGGCGTCCGGAACACGCCGAAGCCGAGGGCCGGCATCGTGACCCCGTTGTTGAGGGTCAGGCGGGGGACCGTCGTCATGGCGCCCACGATAGGCCGCGGCGCAATGGTTGCCTCCCCGGTCCGCAAGCGATACGGTCATCGCCGTGATGCTTTGTAAAGCATCCAAACAAACAGGGCCTTCAGCACGAAGGGAATCGCAATGAAGCGTTCTACCCGCACGATCTTGAGCCTCGCCGCGAGCGCGGCGCTGGTCACGGTCCCCGCCGCGGCGTTCGCCGGCGGCAACCACCCCGGCATCCCGTCCCAGGTGGCGGCGCCGTACATCGACGTCACGGCCGTGGCGAGCATCGCCGACACCTCCGCGGCGTCGGGGGCGAAGTACCTCAGCCTCGCCTTCCTCCAGACGGAGGCTCCCGGGTCCTGCGACCTCTACTGGGCGGGCGACACCACCAAGTCCGTGGCGTCGGGCGCGCTCGGCAGCGACATCGCGCGCATCCAGCGGGCGGGCGGCGATGTCATCCCGTCGTTCGGCGGCTACGCGGCCGACACCACGGGCACCGAGATCGCCCAGAGCTGCACCGACGTCTCCAAGATCGCCGCCGCGTACGAGAAGGTGTTCACCACCTACGGCGTCTCGCGGCTCGACTTCGACATCGAGGCCGACGCCATCAACGACACCGCCGCCAACGACCGCCGCAACGCGGCGATCGTCGAGGTGGAGAGGTGGGCGGACGCCACGGGCCACGACGTCTCGTTCTCGTACACGCTGCCGTCGTTCCCGACGGGGCTGGCGGCTACGGGCGTTTCCGTGCTGCAGTCCGCGGCCGACGCCGGCGCGCGGATCGCCAGCGTGAACGTCATGACGTTCGACTACTGGGACGGCGTCCAGCACGACATGGTCGCCGACGCCGAGCAGGCCGTCTCCGGCCTCGCGGACCAGCTCCACGCGACGCTGTTCCCCGACCTGAGCCGCGCGCAGCTCTACCGCCACGAGGGCGTCGTCCAGATGAACGGCTACGACGACTTCGGCGCCACCGAGGTGTTCACGGTCGCGCAGGCGAAGGCCTTCGAGAAGTGGGCCGCCACGCAGCACCTGGCCTACATCGGCTTCTGGTCGCTGGACCGCGACCACGGCGGCTGCGACGGCGCCCCGCACTGGGGCTGCTCGGGCGTCCCGCAGCAGGACTGGGCCTTCGCGCAGGCGTTCGCGCCGTTCTCGCAGCGGCGCTGACGGCTCCGGCCCGCCGCCGGGTCGAGGGTTTCTGGCCCGGGCCAGGGCAGAAGGCCCCGGCCCCCGCCCCTAGCCCCCACCCCGCGGCGGGGGGGCCCCCCGGGGGGGGGGTTTGGTGGGGGGTGGCTTGGCCGGTTCTGATGTGGGCAGGAGAGGGGGGCCCCCCCGGGGCGCCCCCCCGTTAAGAGTTTTATTTTTTTTTTTGGGGCGCCCGCAGGGGCCGCCCCTACAGTTAAATAATACTACGTCCGATACTCCGCGTTAATTTTCACATAATCATATGTTAAATCACAACCCCATGCGATTGACTGATTGTTTTCCGCGTCCGGTTCGTGCAGGTCAATCATAATTGTAACTTCATCAGCGGATAAAACATTATGCGCTTTTTCTTCAGAATAATCAACGGCAACGCCATCTTCACAAAAAGTCACAATACCGTTTTCTGACATAATTTTAACCGAAACTTTCAGCGGGTCAAATGCCGCGCCCGCGTTCCCCATTGCCATTAAAATCCTGCCCCAGTTCGCGTCTGCCGCGAAAACCGCCGCTTTTACAAGGCTTGACGAAACCACCGATTTTGATATTAAAGCCGCCGCTTCTTCGCTTGGCGCGTTCGCCACCATGCACTCAATTAATTTAGTCGCGCCTTCACCGTCCCGCGCAGTTTCCCGTGCAAGATTGCACATAACCGCACACAGTGCATTTAAAAAGATTTCGTAGTTTTCATTTTCGGCAGTGATTTCTTCGTTTCCTGCCAACCCCGACGCCATTACACATGCCATATCGTTGGTGGAAGTATCACCGTCTATATTTACGCGGCTGTAGGAATTCCGGTTGGCTTCCTGTAAGGCTTTGTTCAGCATTTCTACGGAAATTTTCACATCGGTTGTAATAAATACGAGTAACGTAGCCATTTTAGGGTTAATCATACCGCTTCCTTTTGAAATCCCGCCTATATTACAGGTTTTCCCGTCAAGCGTAAATTCAAACGCGAATTCTTTCACCCTTGTATCTGTCGTCATCATTGCCTTGCAAGCACCGATACTCCCGACTTCGCTTAAAGACACCGCCAAAAGCGGTATATACTTTTGAAAAGGCTGCGGTGAGAGCTTCTGCCCGATAACACCTGTGGAAGCAACAATAACATCTTCTTTATTTACTTTTAAATTTTCCGCTGTAAGTTCGCACATCAATTCGGCAATTTCAATACCGTTAGCATTGCAGGTGTTTGCATTTCCCGAATTTACAATTACCGCTTGTGCTGTGTTATCCTGAAGATGCTTCTGTGTTACGGTTATCGGCGCGCCTTTTACAACATTCTTTGTATAAACTGCCGCCGCCGTGCAGGGTTTCACGCAATAAATCATTGCAAGGTCGTCTTTTTGCGACGATTCTTTTATTCCTGCGCGCAGCGCGCCCGCCGTGAAGCCCCTTGAAGCACAAATCCCGCCGTAAACAGGTTTAAATCCGTCAAATTCAATCATTTTTTATAACCACTCCTCATTAAATCAAAGCATTGCACCGCTGCGCCGCTTGCGCCCTTGCCTAAATTATCAAGCCTTGCTGTCAGTAAAATTCTTTCGCTCTCTGAATCTGCAAATGCGAATAATTCCATATCGTCACAGTTGCTCAGCGTGTTGGCGGCTAAAAAGCCGCTTTCGTATTTTTCCTGTACCTTAACCCGCACTTTTTCCGGTCCGCTTTGTTCGCCGCTTTCCGGATAATGCGCTTTGTATATTTCAATTATTTCAACAGCAGTGTGTTTCTTCGGCAACATTCTCGTCTGCAAAGGTATGCAGATAATCATTCCCCTGTAAAAATCATCAATCATCGGATTGAACATCGGCGGGGAATTAAGACCGCTGTGCTTCTGCATTTCCGGCATGTGCTTGTGCTCCTGCGAAAGCGCGTACAGCCTTGCGCTGTTCAGCTCCGGATTTCGTTCCTCATTTTCATATTCGGTAATCGCCGCTTTCCCCGCGCCGCTGTACCCCGAAATGCCGAAACAAGTAACAGAAAAATCTGCGGGAATCACCCCTGCTTTTACAAGCGGATAAACCAAGGCGACAAACCCGCTTGCGTAGCATCCCGGCACGCTGACACGCTTTGAATTCCTTACCGCTTTCAGATGTTCACCCGATAATTCAGGAAAGCCGTAAGTCCAATCGGGGTGGGTTCTGTGCGCTGTGGAAGCGTCAATCACGCGGACTTGAGGATTTTCAATTAAACTAACCGCTTCCCTTGCCGCGTTATCCGGCAGACACAGGAAAACAAAATCCGCCGCGTTCAGCAGTTTTTTTCGCTCCGCGCTGTCTTTACGCAGTGCTTCATCAATTGTAAGAATTTCCGTGTTTTCTTTTTCTTTGAAGCGTTCGCGGATTTTTAAGCCGGTTGTACCTGCTTCACCGTCAATATAAACTTTAACTTTTTTCATAATGTATACTCATTCCCGCGCCGTACATATCCCCGTAAGGGCGCGTTTTAAACCCGAATTTTTCATAAAAGGATTCCTTCCCCTTCGCGGAAAGCAATGAAATAAAAACGTTTTCGCCTTTTTCCAATGAATCATCAGCAAATTGCAGAAATCCCTCTACTAATTTTCTGCCCAGTCCCTGCCCCTGATAATCGGGGTGAACGATTAAATCCGCTAAAACCCAGTAATAACCCATATCACCGACTGCCTTAATTAAACCGATTGCTGTGTCATTTTCTTTTAAAACCGCAATATAATGCGAATGTTTCAGCCCCGATTCAAACTGCCTTTCAGAAACCTTGCGCCAATTCACCGCCTCACGAAGCGCGCAGTAATCTTTATATGAAATTGTGTTGTTAATCGTGTAGTTCATTTCTAATTATCCTTAATTTCTCTTTTATATTAATAATTTGTTTAGTGACACATTCCGGCGCAGGACCTCCGTAACTTGAACGCTTTTTTAAGCAGGTATCAAGATTAACTGCAACACGGACATCATCGTTGAACAATCTTGATTTTTTTCTATATATCTCAATTGGTAAATCTTCTAAAATATAACCCTCTTCAATGCAATACGCGACAAGTTCGCCCGTGATTTTATAAGCGTCACGGAACGCCATACCTTTTTTTACCAAATAATCCGCGCAGTCGGTTGCGTTAATAAATCCTTTCGCCGCCGCATTTCTCATGTTTTCGTCTTTTACATCCATACTCCAAATCATAGGTGTAAATGTACGAAGACATAAATTAACCGTATCTACTGCGTCAAAAATTGCTTCTTTATCTTCCTGCATATCTTTATTATAAGCTAAAGGAAGCCCTTTCATCGTTACTAAAAGCGTCTGTAAATCCCCGAAAACCCGCGCCGATTTTCCGCGTACAAGCTCCGCGACATCAGGGTTTTTCTTTTGCGGCATAATGCTTGAACCTGTGGCAAAAGCGTCGTCAAGTTCGATAAACTTAAATTCCCACGAGCACCAAAGAATAATTTCCTCTGAAAATCTCGATAAATGCACCATTATAATAGACAACGCACTTGCGATTTCTATGCAAAAGTCGCGGTCGGAAACGCCGTCAAGGGAATTAGCGCAGGGCTTATCAAAACCAAGTTTTATTGCTGTCATTTCTCTGTCAATCGGGTAGGTTGTTCCCGCCAAAGCACAGCTACCAAGGGGACATTCACTCATCATACGGTTTACTGCGTCGTCAATTCTATCAATATCGCGCATAAACATATTCGCGTATGCCATTAAATGATGAGCGAAGGTAATAGGCTGAGCCCTTTGCAAATGCGTATATCCGGGCATTATTGCTCTCGTGTACCTTAAAGATTTCCTACATAATGTTCCTATTAAACTTATTAATCGCTTTCTTGTTGTGTTTGTTTTTCTTTTAAGATACATGCGTAAATCAGTTGTAACTTGGTCATTACGGGAGCGAGCAGTATGAAGGCGTTTTCCTGCTCTGCCAATTCGCTTTGTTAATTCTGCTTCAATAAACATATGAATATCTTCGGATTCGGTATCAATTTCAAATTCGTCATTATTATCAATATCATCAAGAATACTATATAACCCGTCAATTATCGCTTTACTGTCATTTTCCGATATAATTTTTTCTTCACTAAGCATTTCCGCGTGAAATATACTTCCTTTTATATCTTCAAAATACATTCTTTGGTCAAAATCAATCGAAGAATTAAAAGCATTTACCTTACTGTCAGTTTCTTTCTTAAATCTACCCGCCCACATTTTATCCATAATAAAATCCTTTTTGAGCCTGTTCAAGGCTCTTAAATTTAATCAATAAACCTCATTGCCCATGTTACCGCTTCATCCATGACTTCAAACCCGTATTTCTCCCAAAAGCTGTTTCCGCCTGTGTTTTCGTTCAGGCAAAACAGCGCGATTTTCGGTAAACCCTCGTTTTTGAACGCTTCAATAACCTTATCAACTAACATTTTTCCTATTCCTTGATTGCGGTAATTTTCCGCTACTGTCAGATGATAAATATAACCCCGTCTGCCGTCGTTTCCGCCCATAATCGTACCGATGATTTGGTTGTCAGCAGGGGTTCGCCCCTGCAATTCAACTATAAAACAAGTGTTCGGGTTTCTGTCAAGAAATTTGATTATTTCAGCTTCCGAATCGTCATATTTGCGAACCGATACGCCCGGGGTGTTCTGCCATAACGAATATGCGGCGTTATAATCTTGCGAGGTGAATTTACGAATGTTCATTGTTTTTCCTCTTTCGGGCAGACACAAGGTCTGCTCCTACATCGGGCGAACAATGTTCGCCCCTACGTTCTGTTTTTGTCAAGTAACGCTTTTACTTTGAGCGGTAAACCGAACAGGTTTATAAAGCCCTCCGCGTCCTTTTGGTTGTACACGTCTTCTTCGCCGAATGAAGCGAAGTCCTCACTGTACAAGGAATACGGCGATGTAACCCCCGCGTTCATCATATTGCCCTTGTATAATTTTAATTTAACCTCGCCCGTGACGGTTTTCTGCGTTTCGTTACAGAACGCGTCCATGGCTTCACGCAAAGGGGTATACCACTGTCCGTTATAAACTAAGTCGGCGTATTTCTGCGCCATTATTGTTTTATAATGCGCGGTTTCCTTGTCAAGGCAAATTGTTTCAAGCACTTCATGCGCGTGATACAGAATCGTGCCGCCGGGGGTTTCGTAAACGCCGCGGGATTTCATTCCGACAAGGCGGTTTTCCACCACGTCGAATAATCCAATACCGTTTTCACCGCCGATTTTATTTAAAGCTCTGATGATTTTTACACCGTTCATTTTTTCTCCGTCAAGCGACACCGGAATCCCTTTTTCAAAACCTATTGTCACATAAATCGGTTTATCGGGCGCGTTTTCGGGGGAAACTCCAAGTTCAAGGAAACCCTCCTTATTATATGCGGGTTCATTCGCGGGGTCTTCTAAATCCAACCCCTCATGCGATAAGTGCCAAAGGTTCATATCCTTGGAATAATTTGTTTCACGGTTGATTTTAAGCGGAATGTTACGGGCTTCTGCGTATTCTATTTCCTGTTCTCGGCTTTTAATGTCCCAAATTCGCCAAGGCGCGATAATTTCTATTTCGGGCGCTAACGCCTTTACCGTCAGTTCAAAACGCACCTGGTCGTTGCCTTTTCCGGTACAGCCGTGACAGATTGCGTCGGCGTTTTCCTTTTTGGCGATTTCCACAAGTCTTTTGGCGATAACGGGGCGCGCGAACGATGTTCCGAGCAGATAACCCTCATATTTCGCACCCATTTTAAGCGTCGGGAAGATAAAATCGTTTACGAATTCTTCCTGCAAGTCTTCTATATAAAGCTTCGACGCGCCGGTTTGTTTTGCGCGCTCTTCCAAACCATCAAGCTCCGCGTCCTGCCCGACATTCCCCGCCATGCAAATCACTTCGCAGTTATTATAATTCTCTTTCAACCACGGGATTATAATGGAAGTATCCAAGCCGCCCGAATAGGCAAGCACAACTTTTTTTATGGTTTTATACATTGTGAAACGCTCCTTTTATTTATTACCTAATGAATATTATACATTATTTTCCGATAATGTCAAGGAATAATATCGTTTTAACTGCATAATATGCAACTATATTTGCATATTAACTGTATAATATAAATATTTTATAATAAACCTTGACTTTTTTCTTGTTCATGGATATAATAAATTTATGAACGTTTAAAGAGGTTGGTTAAATGAAACTCAGTGAAAAACTTGAAGTTTTAATCCGCAGGGGCGGCATGAAAAAAACCGAATTTGCCGAAAAAATCGGTATTACCTACCGTGCGCTTGCCAATTATATTTCCGGCTCGCGCGAACCGAAGAAGTCGGTTCTTCTGCGAATCGCGGAAACGCTTGACACGGACATCGTTTTTTTGACTGACGACGCGAAAAGCCTTACGCTGACAAGCGAAGAACGGTTTTACTTCGGAGCGACATCGGAGGGGCGCGGGGTTTTGGACGCGATGTTTTACCTTGATAAAACAAGAGAGCTTTTCGCGGGGGAAAAGCTCTCGGAAGATGATAAACAGGCTTTATTCAACTGCGTGACGGAAATTTACTTCGGAGCGAAGAATAAAAATAAATAAACCGTAGGGGACGTCCTATGCGTCCCGTTATACCATACGGCGTTTTATTGCATTTACGGGCGACCGCAAGGGTCGCCCCTACATATGTACAGCTTTAATACGGAACGGATAAATCCGTTCCCTACATTACACATTTAATTCCGTAATAACCGGCTTCATGCCGGTTAAATTTATGCTTCTTTCGTCCGGTTGGCTGAATCCTACGCTTATTTTCCATTTCCCGCCGATTTTATATAAATCGCCGTTTTCATCGCGCCTTGAAAAGGCGTTCCTGTCAAGCGGAACAGAAAAACACTGCGATTCGCCCGCGTCAAGTTCAATTTTCCTGAACCCGATTAAACTGTAAATTTCTTTAAGTTCGGGGTGAGAAGCATAAATCTGTACAGTTTCACACGCTTGTATATTTCCGGTATTTTTTACAGTAAGTATAATTTCGTTTTGGGTTTGGTTTACGGTGACATTGCTTATTTCAAATTTACAGTAACTCAACCCGAACCCGAACGGGTAAAGCGGTTCGCCTTTATAATATCTGTAAGTGCGGTTATCCATGCTGTAATCATGGAAATGCGGTAAATCATCATCGCTTTTGTAAAATGTTACAGGCAGTTTCCCTGACGGGCTGATTTTTCCGAACAGTATATCCGCAATCGCCCGTCCGCCTAATGAGCCGGGGTAAAACCCTTGCAGAACTGCGTTTACGTGTTTATCCGCCCACATTAAGGCAATCGCGCTTCCTGAAATATTCACGAGAATGACCGGCTTTGAACCTGCCGCTTTTGTTACTTTTTCAAGAAGCCTGTGCTGTTGTCCGGGCAGGTTAAGGTTCAGCTTATCCCCGCTTGCGAATTCGTTTCCGGCGTCCCCGTCTTCTCCTTCAATCCCCGCGTCAAGACCCAAGCAAAGAAGAATAATATCACTGTTTTTAACGACGGCTAACGCTTCAGCTTCACGATTATGCGATAAAGGGAGGTCGGAGGTTTTTTCTTTGTAAAGATGACAGCCCTCCGCGTATAAAACCCTGAACCCGTGTTCTTTTCCTTGTTCCGTGATTCCCTCAAGTACGGTTATATATTCGCTTGCCGTACCGTTATAATTTCCGACGAGAGCGGCGCGGCTGTCCGCGTTTGGTCCGATGACGCCGATTGTTTTTATTTTTTCCGGTGCAAGCGGAAGCGTACTGTCGTTTTTCAGCATAACAATGCTGTTTTGTGAAGCTTTTAAATTCAAATCTTTGTGCTTTTGACAATCAATGACTTCATAAGGGATATTCACATATTCCGGCACTTCTTCTCCGCCGAGCAATCCGAGCCTCATTCTTGTTATGAACAATTGTATAACCGCTTCGTCAACCGCTTCTTCACTCAGCAAGCCCTCTTTGACCGCGTTCAGGCAGTTCCCGAAGAAGACACCGCAGTCAAGATTACAGCCGGCGTTCACCGCCAACGCGCAGGATTCAACGATGTTTTCTGTCACCTTATGCTTGTCGTTTAAGTGCCTGATTGCGTAAAAATCCGCAACTGTATAACCGTCAAATTCCCATTTATCACGCAGAATATCCTTTAACAGTCGCTTTGAACCGCAGCACGGGTCGCCGTTAATGCGGTTATACGCACCCATAACCCCCTCAACGCCGGCTTCTTTTACCGCCGCTTCAAACGCGGGCAGGTATGTATTCCAAAAATCGTAATCATTACATTCAGCGTTGAAATCCTGCCGCCCTTTTTCCGGTCCTGAATGTACTGCGAAATGTTTGGCGCAAGCGGCTGTTTTCAACTGCCGATGAGCCGTCGGCGGCAGTTCTTTTTCTTCCCCTTGAAGCCCTTTTATAAAATTCACACCCAGACGCGCCGTTAAATACGGGTCTTCGCCGTAGGTTTCGTGACCTCTGCCCCATCTGGGGTCACGGAAAATGTTTATATTCGGCGACCAGAAAGTCAGCCCCTTATATATATCCCTGTCGCCCTCTTCCTGATAAGCGCGGTATTTTGCTCTGCCCTCATCGGAAACAGCACAGGCAACTTCATACAGAAGCGCGTCGTCAAAGGTTGCCGCTAAGGCGATTGCTTGCGGGAAAACCGTTGCTGTTCCGCTCCGCGCAATACCGTGCAGGGCTTCATTCCACCAGTTGTAGGCGGGGATTCCGAGCCGTTCAACGGGAGCGGCGCTGTGCATCATCTGCGAAACCTTTTCTTCTAAAGTCATCTGCGAAACAAGCTCACGGGCGGCTTTTTTATAGTCCATTCTGTTATTCCTTCCTGTGTAGGGGCAACCCTTGCAGTTGCCCTATATAAAAAAAGTAAAACAAATAATGGGCGACCGCAAGGGTCGCCCCTACTTAATCCCATTTTACCATTAAACGGAATTAAAAGCAATATATTTATTAAGTTTTTGGATTTATCTCCTGCCGAGCAGTCCGCGGAGCGGGATTTGTATAAGATTTATAATTTTATTGTAATACTAATCCCGAGTCTGCTGTATTAAATACGAACCGCCACAATATTGCCGGCGGCGGTTCGCCGCTCGAGGCGACAGGACTTGAACCTGCGGCATCCTGCTCCCAAAGCAGGCACTCTACCAAACTGAGCTACGCCTCGCAATTAAAAATAACTTTATCATTATACACTAAATGCGGGTTTTTGTCAACCCCGCACTTTTTTTCGCTCTGCTATTGCCAAATTAAGGATTTTATAGTATAATAGTATAGTTAAGGACAACATTATTGATGTAAGGGGTTATAAAATATGATAGATACTACAATTTTTGATGCTTTATGTGAAGCGTCGCAGTTATCGTTTTCCGAAAGCGAAAAGGAAAAAATGATTCTAAATTTAAATTCTTTGGTTGAATTTACTGATTCGGTACGGAATTTTGATGATGTTTATGACGATACCAAAGATACGGAGAGCGTTTCGTTTAATGACCTGCGGGACGATGTCTGCCTGCCGTCATATACGCCGGAAAAGTTGCTTGCAAATACAGAATCACTTTTTGAGTGCTATATTATACCGAAAATAATGGAGTAAAATAATAAGTATGGATTTAACTAAAAAAACGATTAAAAATCTGCGGAAACTGCTTGATAAAAAAGAAATAAGCGCACGTGAGCTTTGTGCAGCGCATTTGGAACATATAAAAGAGATGAACTCGCCTTTAAACGCGCTTATAAGCGTTTATGAAGAAAAATCGCTTATTGCGGCTGATGATGTGATTGCTTCCGGAAATCAAACCGTTCTTACCGGAATTCCCTGTGTGATTACAGACAATATAATGACAGAAGAGTCGGAAACAACCTGCGCTTCTGCTATGCTGAAAGGTTTTATCCCGCCGTTTGACGCGGCTGTTGTTGAAAAACTCCGTGACGCGGGTTCGATTCTGCTCGGTAAAGCAAATATGGCTGAATTTTCTATCGGCAGCTCACCGGTTTCCGGCGCGGCTGTCAGCGCGGAATTTGCTCCGTACTCGCTTGTTTCCGATACCGGCGGCGCAGTAAGGTTTTCCGCTTCCTTTAATGGTTTAGCAGGGCTTCGTCCTTCTTACGGGCGTGTGTCACGCTTTGGTTTGGCGGCGTTCGCAAGCTCGCTTGACCAAATCGGTCCGATAGCTAAAACAGCGGAAGATTGTGCGATTATACTTAATACAATTGCCGGTAAAGACCCCCGCGACACGAATACTTTTAATCGTGAGGAAGATTTCACCGCTAAGATTAATAAAGGTGTAAAAGGCTTGAAGATTACCGTTCCCGAAGCATTTTTGAATAACGCTTCCGATGAAGTGAAAAACGCTGTTCAAAGTGCTGTGAAAGAATTTGAAAAAAGCGGCGCGGAAATCCTTGGAATTAAAACAAAAATGCATGAATATGCAGTACAGGCGTATTACATTATTTCAAGCGCGGAAGCGTCAAGCAATTTAGCGCGCTACGACGGCGTGAATTACGGACTGCGGGGAGAGGGCAGAACCTACTTTGAACAGCTTTTAGATTCAAGAACACGCGGTTTCGGCGATGAAGTCAAGCGCAGAATCATGTTCGGTAATTTTGTGCTGTCAAGCGGAAATTACGAGAAATATTATTTGAAAGCACTTGCTTTGCGCCAAAAAATCCGCGCCGAGTACGAAGAAATTTTAAAAACTTCCGATATAATTTTAACACCGACCGTTTCCGGAAATTCCTGCGAAAATGCCTTTCTCGACGACCTCTTTACCGTTCCGTCCGCTTTGGCAGGATTACCGTCAATCACAACAACCTGCGGTTATAACACGGTCGGCGTTCCGATTGGTATGTTACTGACAGGTAATAGATTCGGCGAACAGACAATATTACAAGCGGCGGATTGCTTTGAACGATTATTTAATCCCGCAATTTTTGAAATGTAAGAGGTAAATATGAGTAATATAAAATTGATTCCCACAATGGGGCTTGAAATCCATGCCGAGTTAATGACCAACTCTAAAATATTCTGCTCCTGCTCCGCCGAATACGGCGGCGGTCCGAATACCCGCTGCTGTCCGGGCTGTTCTGCGTTTCCGGGGACTTTACCCGTGCTGAATAAAAAAGCGGTTGAACTCATTATCAAAGCGGGCGCGGTCACGAACTGCGAAATTTCCCGTCTGACCCGCTGGGACAGAAAAAGCTACTTCTACCCCGACCTGCCGGGTGCTTATCAGGTTACACAGCTTTACCGCCCTGTTTGCAAAAACGGGTATGTTGAAATAAAAACGTCCGCAGGTGAGAAAAAAATTAAAATTAAGCAAATCCATCTTGAAGAGGACGCGGGGAAACTAATCCACGACCAGTCCCCGAAATACAGCCTTGCCGATTACAACAGGGGCAGTATGTGTTTAATCGAAACCGTTACAGAGCCTGATTTTCACACGGTTGAGGAAGTCTGCGCGTTTGTGGAGAAGCTACGCTTGATGTACTTGTATGCAGATGTATGCAACGGCAGAATGGAACAGGGAGCTTTGCGGTGCGACGTAAATATTTCGCTTGCGCCCGAAGGCGCACCGCTCGGCGTCCGCGCTGAAATTAAAAACCTTAACTCCGTTAAGTCAATCACAAGAGCAATTGAATTTGAAATATACCGCCATACCGAAGCGATACAAAAAGGCGAACCGCTGTATCAGCAAACCCGCAGATTCTCCGACGCGGACGGCGAAACCTACGCAATGAGAAGTAAGGAAAACGCCCACGATTACCGCTATTTCCCCGACCCGAATATTCCGCCGCTCGTCCTCTCGGAAAGCGAATTGGAAACGATATTTGCTTCCGTGCCGGAAATGCCGGATAAGCGTTTTGCGCGTTACGTAAATGAAATGGGCATTACCAAAAGCGATGCGGAAATTCTCACCGGAAACCGGATTTTAAGCGACTTTTTTGAAGCTGCGCTGAAAGAATACAGCGAAAACCCAAAAGCCGTCTGCGCATTTATCATTACCGAGCTTCTGCGCCGCGTGAATTTGGGGGAAATTGAGCTTGAAAAACTGCCTTTTTCCGCTTCTGATTTCGGAAAACTTGTAAAATACGGTTATACCGATAAGATTAACCGCGGTGACATGAAAGAGGTTTTACGCGATATGGCTTCTTCGGGCAAAAAACCCGAAGAAATATGTGACGAATTAGGATTATGGATTAAAGAAGACTTAGGGCTTGTAGAAAGCGTGATTGACGATGTAATTAAAAATAACCCCGTGCCTGTCGAGCAATACAAAAACGGCGAACAAAAGGTTTTCGGCTTCCTTATGGGAATGGCGAATAAAGCACTGAAAGGCGCGGCAACCCCTGCTGTTATAAAAGAAACTTTAGAAAAGAAATTAAAAGGATAGGTATTTATATAATGCGGGGCTACGCCCCGCCGAACGGGGGACTTGTTCTTTTTGCTTGTGCAAAAAGAACCAAAAACACAGCCCTGCGGGCGGCTCGTCCTCCTATTAACGCCTACCTCTATTAAAGAACTACTCACAGTGAGCGCAACCCGAAAGAATAGCTGACTATGAATAAATTTACAAGCAAGCAATCTGCTTTATAAGAGGACGTAGCCCGCCGC
>Ga0082212_10000159_pt1 | contig 99744 bp, 87 predicted proteins | sample TergutNt197P3_FD_71548 | JGI IMG/M metagenome (GOLD analysis project Ga0082212, IMG submission 71548) | Neocapritermes taracua P3 segment gut microbial communities from Petit-Saut dam, French Guiana - Nt197 P3 | ecosystem: Host-associated > Arthropoda: Insects > Digestive system > Gut ...
CGGGGCATTTTGGGGCATGGTCTTCAAGTTCGTGTTGGGCTATAGGGGGCAACAGAGCGTTTCTGTGTCCATGAATGAGTATTTTATGGTCAGGACAGCCACCGTCTTTACCGACCCAGTAAACGTAGTGGTAATTGAGTGAAAGGAGAAATACCATGAAATCTTCAAAACCAAAGACAGCCAAGGAATACATTGACAGGGATTACGAGACCGCCGCTCAAACAGGCGACTTCGACAGTGCCATGGCCGATTCCAGCGAAGCCAAGGAATTCGCCGCCACCAATAATAGGAACAAAGTCAAACAGCAAAGTAGCAGTAAAGAACCAGAACCACAAAACGATGATGTAGAGCCTGTTTTCGCAATTGAGGCTTCTAAGTTTAATCTGACGGTAGAGCGGACAGGGGCAAGTAGCGCAATCAGATACCGCCTACATTTAGAGAAACATGTCGCCGATAAGACATTGGGGTCCCCAGAAATTACAGTTAGTGAATATACGGAGTGGGCGACCAACCTCGAACAGGTAGTTACCCGCGAATTATCAGTTAAATGGTTCTCGGATGTATTAGAAGACGATCCAAGCCCCGTATTGCTACGGCTGTTGATGCCATACATCATGGTTGAACTATGGGGGTTAGACCCCGATGATCCATCTTCCGATGCCATATTCCTTTCTAAGATGAAAGAGTGGTTTGAGTGGTTTGACATGGGTGCATCGGGGGGAGAGAAAGCGAGGAAATTGGAGGGCCAAGGGCGGTCGAGGAAAAGGTCGACAAGGGGCGACAGAAATAAGGTAGAAGAGGCGAAATTAGTGGAAAAGGTACTCGACCGCCTCAAAAGCGGCATGGCTCTGGCACAAAAAAATGAGCATAGCCTTGCCATTGCAGAATATAGTGAAGCCATCAGACTGGATTCAAAATATCCTCTAACATTTTTCTGCCGAGGAGGATCATACAACAAATTAGGCGACCATATTAGCGCGATCGCAGATTTCAGCGAGGCCATCAGGCTAGACCCCAGCCATCCTGTTTCCTACATGGGCAGGGGGGAAGCATACAAGGCGATTGGGGAAACGGCGAAAGCCAAAGCCGATTTCGCAATGGTAGATAAACTCCAGGCCGAGGGGAAAGCATATACTGGGCGTAAAAAGCTACACACTGCTGAAGAATATATCGAGCGTGCCAATAATTACCGCGATGAAGACGATTTCAAGAATGCCCTCAAGGACTACAGCAAAGCAATCAAACTCGACCCGAGCCATAGGGCGGCATTCAACAATCGGGGTGCCATTTACCTTATGCTGGGAAAGCATAGCAACGCTATAGCGGATTTTACAGAAGTCATACGGCTCGACCCCTATTATTTGCCCGCCTATTACAACCGAATTACAGCATATGAAGCAAAGGGGGACAAGGCAAAAGCCACTGCCGACTTTGCAAGGATTGAAGTATTAGAGCAAGTTAGCCAGCACTACAACCAGGGTGCATCACTATTGAAAGCGCGCAATTACAAAGGTGCCATTGCAGAGTTTACAAAGGCAATAGATGGAGACTCCAGCCACTACGGGGCGTACGTCAACCGAGGCGTTTCATTTATCAGGTTGAAAGATTTTGACAATGCCATATGCGACTACAGCGAAGCCATTCGCCTCAAACCAAACGAATACCAAGCATATCACAATAGAGGTTTGGCATTTGAAAAGAGAGGCGACCTTGAAAACGCAATTGCAGACTATAGCGAAATCATCAAGTTATATCCCAACGAAGACTTAGGCTATTTCTGCAGGGGCGAGGTATACATGGCAAAGGGTGACTTCGATAGTGCTATTAGCGATTTCAGCGAGGCGATAAGGACACTGCCAAATTCGCCCATAGGCTACACAAAGCGTGCCGAGGCATACCATGCTAAAGGCGACAAAGCAAAGTCCGATTCCGACTTTGCCAAAGCTAGAAAATTGGATAGCGCAGACCAACTCAAAAAAAATCCTGCGCTAAGGCAAAAAAAAGCAAAGCCGGCAAAAACTAACAATTCTGAGCAATAATCCATGATCGAGATTCAAGGAAAGTACAACACAGCCAAGCTATTCACTACCACAGCCGAACAATCGGCTATCACGCAGGTAGAGCACTTGCTAAATCAAGACTTTATCGCCGGTAGCCAGATCCGCATTATGCCGGATGCACATGCCGGCATGGGTTGCACCATCGGCACTACTATGACCCTCAAAGACAAGGTAGTCCCAAACCTTGTGGGAGTTGACATCGGCTGTGGCATGGAGACGGCTCTGCTCAAAGACAGGCGAGTAGAGCTTAGCCAATTGGACAAGGCTATCCATGAACATATCCCATCCGGCTTCTCCACACGGGCAACGCCCCATCACTTCAATGGCGAAATTGACCTCGCCAAACTCAAGTGTGCCAAGCATGTTGACCTAAAAAGGGCAGAGCTATCAATCGGCACTCTTGGTGGTGGCAACCACTTTATCGAACTGGACAAAGACGAAGACGGCAATCTCTACATCGTTATCCACTCCGGTAGTCGCAACTTGGGCAAGCAGGTATGTGAACACTACCAAAACGCCGCCGCAGACGCATTAAATCGCAAGGGCAAGGGAGCCGACAGGGTACTGGCATATCTGGAGGGGGGGCTACTTGACGACTATCTGCACGACATGGCAATAGTCCAGCTATATGCAGACCTCAACCGCAGGGCTATGATGAAAGAGCTCCAAAAACGGGTTAAGTTCAAAATAACTGAACAATTCACCACTGTACACAATTATATTGACCTAGATTCGATGATTCTCAGAAAGGGTGCTATATCAGCAAAAGAGGGCGAGAGGGTGCTGATCCCCATGAATATGAGGGATGGGAGCCTTATCTGCATTGGCAAGGGAAACCCAGACTGGAATTATTCTGCTCCTCATGGTGCAGGGCGCATCATGTCCCGAACCGCCGCAAAACAGAGCATCACGCTTTCCCAGTACGAAAAGGCCATGGAGGGCATATATTCCTCCACTGTAAACAAAAGCACTATAGACGAAGCCCCTTTTGCCTATAAGCCAATGGAAGAAATAGTTGCCAACATCCATAATACAGCCGACATTATCAAGACCATCAGGCCGTTGTTTAACTTCAAGGCGGCAGAATGATGATGGAACTACAAATCAGCTCTGGGCAAGGGCCTGTGGAATGTGAATTGGCAGTGGGAAAACTGGCTAATGCACTCTGCAAAGAATTTGACGGCACGAAGATAAAACAGGCAATGCCTGGCAGTAGAGAGGGGTGCTACAGGAGTATTGTCATTGAGAGCAACAGCGATCTGAGCTTTTTGGAGGGAACAATCAAGTGGATTTGCCCCAGCCCATTCAGACTCAACCACAGACGGAAGAACTGGTTCATTGATGTAAGCACCCTAGCTGAATTTGACAGCATAGCCATCGACAGTAGCTTGATTCGCTTTGACACATTTCGTAGCAATGGCAAAGGCGGCCAAAATGTCAATAAGGTAGAGACTGGAGTGCGAGCAACGTATGTGCCATTAGGGATAAGCGCAATCTCCACTGACGAGCGTAGCCAGAGCCAAAATAGGAAATTGGCAATGGAACGCCTTTACAGATTGATTACCGAGCAGAACGAAGGTGGCAGACGCGAAACCGACCGAACCAACTGGTTGGAACATAGCCGTCTGGTGCGGGGCAACGCTAAAAGGGTTTATGAAGGTCAAGATTTTATACTGATCAATAAGTAGGGAGCGAACATGACCAAAAAGACATACCTTGAAGAAACACTCAAATTTATTGAATCAGAGGAAATGCGGAACTATCTGCGTACCCGCCCAGACGAAATGGACGGCAAGCTATGTGCCAAAGTGGTGTCTTACGCCCCCGTACCATTGGCACAGAAGATTGAAGTGCTGGAATTGATCGCGAAACAAACCGAACATGGCTCCGAGTGGTCAGAACACCAAAATCCTGCAGTGCTGGCGAGGTGTTCTCGCGCCGCCCTTGATGAAAGGTACAACAACATCCCTCCTGGATCAGTGTTTTTATTAAAGCTCCGGTGTTGCCATCACCGATTGCCGTGGCTTCCGGGGGATACGGACAATCTTTTGGCTACAGACTTTGACGTGGCAATTCGCATGATAAAAGAACATGCAGTTGACGGCAAGTGCGCATGGTGTTCGATAGAAAAGTATGTCCCTGGCGATGATGGTGTGCTAAAGCAACGTTGCGTCTGGGTTTTGAATGCCCAAGAGCAGATATGGTATTTCGATTATCTGCACGAGTTCCAACCAGAAGGTTGGGTTGAGTTGACTGATTTTTCTGGGGCTATATACAGCCCTGCACTGCCTACACCGTTTACCATCGGTGACATCGTGCTTGCTGACTGTCGCCCATTCGCTATGGAAAGGCGTGTTCTGATAATTCGGAATTATTCCGACGAACTTCTGTGCCTATTTATGCTTCCAAGCGGAAAAATCTCATACGGCGAATTCAGCTATAACAGTTTCCTGCGACATCCTGAAACATCTTTTGTTTCTGGATTCTACAGAGCAATGCATTGGACTGGTGAATTACCAAAACACGAGAAGCCACTCGCAATAATCAGCAAAGCACTGCTGAGCGACCCACCGTTAGGTGAGGCGTTACTCGATTTCATCAGAGACAATGGCGAACCAGAATTTTCTTCCTGTTACCTAAAGGATCCTTTACAAATTGGTGACAGAATTCCTGCTCTTGAAAAATGTGACTCAATAGACATCCACTATGCATGGTCTGGCCCGAAATGGCGGGTACTAAAAAATGAATTTGGGTTATAAACATGTTGAAAATTGCTGACAAATAAGGAGGCCTCATGCTCGGAGCAATAATCGGCGACATCGTAGGCTCAATCTACGAGTACAACAACATCAAGACCAAAGACTTCAAAATACTCACCGATGAAAGTTTTTTCACGGATGACACCATAATGACCATCGCCGTGGCAGAGGCACTGCTGAAGGGTGGAACCGCAGACGATTTCATCGATTCAATGAAAAAATTCGGCAGGCTCTACCCAAAGGCCGACTACGGTAGCAACTTTGGTAGCTGGCTGATGTCAGACGACCGAAAGCCCTACAACAGTTGGGGCAATGGGTCTGCTATGCGGGTGTCCCCCTGCGCCTGGTTTGCGGATTCATTGGATGAAGCCGAGAGGCTTGCAGAGCTGTCGGCCTCCGTCACCCACAGCCACCCCGAAGGGATCAAGGGCGCAAAGGCAACGGCGGCGGCGATATACTTAGCCCGGACAGGTCACGGCAAGCACGATAAAAGAAAGTGGGAAATAAAGGAATACATCGAAAGCAAGTATGGTTATAACCTCAGCCGCACCCTTGACGAAATCCGCCCGACATACAAATTCGATGAGAGTTGCCAAGGGACGGTGCCAGAGGCGATCATCGCCTTCCTTGAGAGCAAACACCCTATCTTTCCCGGCATTTGCCGAGTAGATTTTGAAGCCAGCGAGTTTACGGATGCCCTCCGCAATGCAGTTTCCCTAGGTGGCGACTGCGATACGCTCACTGCCATAACGGGTAGCATTGCTGAGGCCATGCACAAAATTCCGCATGAATTTTTCAGCGACACTTTTGACATTATTGACGACCCACTTGCACAGGTCATCAACGAATGGCTAGACGCTGGTAAGCCCCTAAGCTCAGTCGTTACTTCGGATTACTTACATAGCGATGAAGAGCTTAGATTTTCCAAGCCACAATCAGCCAAAACCAGAATAAACCTGTCGCAAAAACAGTTTGCCTGTATGCGTCATGGCAGAGCCTGTCGTAGTCAGGACGATAAATGGATCACCTTTTATCAAAACGGCAAACTATACAACTTCCGCGTCGGCCTAGGTCACATGCTATATGAAGCCAAAATCACCAAGCGCAAGTCCAAGCCCGGCTATTACATTTCAGAAATCACTTTTGAGAGCGATCCAGAAATCTGGCAACCAAAGAAAGATCCCGCCAAGATATATAAAGGCTTTATTCCGTACAGAAAGCGTGATTAGGTGGACTGGCAACAACACATTGTGTAAACGCCTAAAGCATTGAAAGGAAATCCTGACATGAAGATAAACATACGCCGCGGGGCAAACCAGATTGGCGGATCGGCTGTTGAACTGACTGCCAGCAATGGCAACAGAATCATACTCGACTTAGGCTTGCCTCTTGATGCAGAGGAAAATACTCCCACATTGTTACCGGACATTGTTGGGCTTACAGAGCGAACTCCCGACTTGCTTGGACTCTTTATCACCCATGCTCACCAAGACCACTTTGCCCTGGGCAAGCACATCGACCCAAGCATCCCCGTCTACATGGGCAAGGCGACAAACAGTCTAATGAAAGCCAGTGTAGATTATGGTCTGCCAGGTGCATTTGCTTTCGATAATGTCGTTGAAATCAAGGGCTTTGAGTCAGTCGTTGTCGGGTCATTCAAAATTACTCCCTATCCTGTTGACCATGCGGCTTATGAGTCATTTGCGTTTCTGATAGAGGCTGATGGCACACGCGTATTCTATACAGGCGACTTCCGCGCTCATGGCAGGACAAGCAAACGCACAGAACACCTAATCGCGAAACCACCAAAAGATATTGACGTTCTGCTAATGGAGGGTTCGAGCATCCAACGCCTAGACCCTGACGAAAAATTTGAGACAGAGCCAGAACTTGAAAACCGATTTCTTGAAACATTCAAGAACACGGCAGGACTCGCCATGGTACATCCATCTTCGCAAAACATTGATCGGATAGTATCAATTTATCGTGCCTCGAAAAAGTCCGGCCGGACAACAGTATTTAGCGGATATACCGGATTCATTGTGATGAGCCTTGAAAACCAAAACATCCCCAACTTCAAGACATTCAGCGATGTAAAAAAACTGACCGAAAGACCAAAAGGTAAATCGCACGAAATCACAGCAGACCAAATAGCCAGTGCCCCAAATAAATATACCTATGTAATCAGTGGTCGAGGCTTAGAATCACTTGAAAAGGCAGGGTTGATCAACCCAAACGCTTCATATGCGTATTCCATGTGGTCGGGCTACAAAGATTCTTCCGCAGGGCGCGTGATTGCAAAGATGAAGGATGCCGGTGTTCAGATGACAGACATTCACACCAGTGGCCATGCGGATGTGCCGACTCTTCGCCGGTTTGTGGAGGCATTAAAACCAAAGGTGTTAGTCCCAATCCATACCTTCCATCCCGAGCAGTTCCATGCACTTTTCGGAGAGCTGACAAAGGTCGAGCAACACTGTGACAACGAGGAATTTTATGTTACAATTTCATAGTGGAGGAAAAATGACAGAAAACCCATTTGTTCGCAAATTCTCTGAGGATGCCGTTTCAGCCTTGAAAAAAACACCATTGTTCCAAGGCCATCTTCGTTCGGACATTGTCGGAGGAGAATGCAAGGGAAAGCATTTTGTCTTCCCTGCGGTGCGTAACGAGGAGATTCATTTCTATTGGGGCGGGGGTCGTCTCTTTTCTTATAAAATGTCTTCAGGGTATAGCACAAATCAAAAATTTGCTTCCGTATTGATCGGCAAGGATGGCGACATTTCTGAGGATATACTAAATTCCCCTGCAGTGCGTCTGATTGAAGATTTTTGTGAAGGCTATGACAGAATTAAAGAAAACTGTAAGAATTACAGTGGCCTCGAAGCCCTGGGAGTTTCATCGCTCTACGAACGTTTTTCCTGTGCCAGAAAAGGGGCGGCTGGTGTTGTGATTCTTGATATAGAGGCATCCTTCGCAAAGGATGGAAACGTGGAAACAACTGATGAAGGTCAAAGAAAAAAGAAAAGTGACCGAATTGATATTGTTTCCATGGATACACAAAATGGGATGCTTCGCTTCATTGAAGCTAAGCACTACAGTAATGGAGAGTTGAGGTCTTCTTCGGGAGAGCCTGCCGTAGTTGGTCAGATGAAGAGGTACGAGAAGCAAATCAAAAATCGACATCCCCAAATTCTTGAGGCATATAAAAATCAGGCCAAAGTGATTAACAAGATATTTTCTGGAAGCATTCCTGAGCCGTCAAGCGTAGACCTGCACCCTATACTATTAATTTTCGGGTTCGACAACGACCAAAAAAAGGGGTATCTAACGAGCAATATAATTCCATCGTTAGAAGCTCATGATCTGCGCGTGTATAGCGTGGGCGATGTAAAAAAACAGGAGTTGGAAATTGTTTTCAGGGGCGGGAAACAGAATTGGGACTGATGCTAAGTTGCGTTTCGCGTTTAATCCCAATTAAACGCAATCTAGTATTAAGTGAACAACAAAAACGTAAATAGCTATAATGGTGCTCCCCCGGCGATGAAATCTACTCTAGCAACTAATCTCTATACTTCTTCATCATCATTTCGCTTGTCTTTGCACCGGTAATGGGGACTATCTTATATGAATACGAATATAAGCCGGTGGCGGGGTATAGAGTATCGACTGGGGGTCTCTCGGCACTAAACGTGCCCCAACAGCCCAAGGGGGCCTGTATTGCATCTATATTAACCACCGTGCCCAGCCTTGGGCGCACCTGGTGGATATGTCGGGCGGGCTTTCCATTCACCTCAAAATCTGCATCGTCATAATGGGATGCACTAGCATTGATAGTGGCAGGATCATCAGACTCGCCAGGCCCTCCAGCAATAATCATCAAGCCGTCGCCGTGGGCATCTGTGAGAGCCATCCATCGTAAGTCGGTTCTATTACCAAAGTGTTGGGGACGTGCGTATGGTACATACATATCATTGGCCGTAGCGTTGTAAACTCCGACCTTACTTGCCGCCGAGCGATCTGAGTAATTTTCACCGGGACCTCTGCCGTACCATGTGACATTTTCAAAGCCCATGGGCAGTTGCATCTTCATACCGACCCGCAGTAGGTAGTTTTCCAGCTTTGAGTCCAGCGAATTAAAAACCTCAATCTCGCCATAACTATGGAACGTGTAGACAGTCAAATTTGAACTTCCATTTTGCAGAGTAGACTTAACATTAATCGTGATAACTCGGTTATCAGGGGCTATCCCTACACCCACGCCGTCAATCTTGCTATTTTTCCAGGTGTCCTTAAATGTAGAGTTATAGCTCTCTGCCCCGCGATTCACGTCATTGTCTCCAGGGTGTCGCCAGTGGTTGATCTGGGGCCCTTTGGCAATAAACTCTTTACCACCCTTTTTGATACTGACGATTTCGGCGAGCTTTTTATCAAAAACAAACGAAAAATCTCCCTGACATGCAACCAGTTTGTCTGCCCCATCAACCAAACTATCGAAAGGCTGTGATGGCCTGGTATCAGCACCAGAGCGAACTTGTCCAGTACTCACAGGTAGCTTAAACTGTTCAGAAGCAACCAAGTGCCCCGCATCCGCCCACTGGGTGGCATTTTTGGTGACAACGGATAGCTCCACAAAATATTCCGCACCCCGCTCTGGCACGATGGCTGAAATTCCGGGAATGGCGATGTCAGTCGTTTGCATTGGGGCAACATTGAGTGGTAGCGTACCGCTACTAATCCTCACTCCATCCTTAACAATGTGCCAACTAAAGTCAAACTCATTTAGGTTAGAGCCTAAATATTCGTTACTAACGCGGACGCGGCCAGCCCTGAGATAATCCTCAGTGGCGGTAAACCAAAAAGGTTGGTAGCAATAGCGGATTTCATTCATAAACGGCTTGGGTGTGCGGTCGGCAAACATAATGCCATTGCAGGCAAAAGAGGCATCGTTATTGGTATCACCCCAATCGCCACCATAGCCGTAGAAAATTCTGGGCATAGCAGAAGGATTGCTGTTCCATACAGTGCCGCTCTGGCCGGGATTAACCGCATTATCAGGCAACATAGCGATAATGGACTGGTCAATATAGTCCCAAAGAAAACCGCCCTGGGCCTGGGGAACTTCTCTAAACAGCTTCCAATATTCACTCAAGCCACCGCCGGCATTGCCCATGCTGTGAGAATATTCGCAGATCACATAGGGCATTCTCAAATCAGACTTAGAAACATAACTACCGCTGGGTACTTCAGTCAAGAGAGCATGTGTCCTTGCACCAAGATAGCCAGGGTACATATTGCTACGTAGATCGGCGATGTCCTTGCGGTTATCCCGGTCATAGTAAACTAAGCGACTGGCATCTCGCTTTCTGATGTACTGGCTACTCTGAAAAAAGGCATAGTTCTTATAAGGCGGAGGTGGCCAGTCTCGATACGTCGACTCATTGCCCAGCGACCAAATAATAATCGAAGGATGGTTTTTATCCCTCTCCACCATATTGACAGTACGATCCAGCACAGGTTTAACCCACATTGGATTAGTCCCCGGAATACGGTCAGCCGGATTATTTTGCAGAGCCGCCGCATGGGTCTCGCAATTAGTTTCATCAATGATGTAAAGTCCCAACTCATCGGCAAAGTCATACGTGATGGGGTTATTGGGATAGTGCGAAGTCCTTATAGCATTGATATTATTGCGCTTCATGTTGATGAGGTCTTGGATAATTTCATCCCTCGAAATAGCGCGCCCATTGACGAGGCTGGTTTCGTGGCGATTAATGCCCTTAAAGATAATGCGCTTGCCATTATAGAGGAGTACTTGGTGGTTGGGGTCGCCAGGCACATCAACGATGTCCATCCTACGGAAACCGCTACGTACAACTGCATTTTCAATAACCTTTCCCCTGGCATCCTTCAGTTGTAAAAGTACTTTGTATAGCTCCGGAGTATCGGCAAACCACAGCCTTGGACGAGATACTGCCTTGCTTGCACTTATCTTGTAAACGGAGGGAGTTGACGACCTCGACGTGCCAGCCCTGACCTTTACAGGAATGACCAGTGGCCCATCCCCCCAAACATTGGTATCATCCATATTTTTTAGAGTAGCTGTCAGAGTATATTGGCCAGCCGTCCCTCCAAAATCACGGACTTGAGCCTCAATCTTAAGCGAGCCATTTATCAAGTCATCCTGAAGAGTTGGCACTACAAAAAAATCTCGTAGCTCTAACTCTGCCTTAGAAAACAGAAACACATCCCTAAAAATCCCCGACAGCCTGATGAAATCCTGGTTTTCCAGATAGCTACCCGTAGACCAGCGATAGACCTGCACCGCTACGACATTTTCGCCCCTTTGGAGATACTTAGTCACATCAAATTCCGAAGCTGTATACGAATCCTCCGCATAGCCCACCCTTTGGCCATTCACCCACAGATAAAAAGCCGACTCCACACCTTGGAAAGAGACAAAAACCCTACGCCCGTCCCAGCTCTCAGGTAAAGTAAAAGAGCGACGGTAGTGGCCAACCGGATTAAAAACAGTTGGGGCCACAACAGGATTGGTCATGCTTACAGCCTCGCCACCAAAATTATCCCAAGGGTATAAGCTATTTCGATAAATGGGGCTATCGTACTTAAAAGAGCCATCGTCATTGCGGATGGTCTGCCAATTAGAGGGGACAATAATATCATCCCACTTACTCACGTCAAAGCCACCTGGATCCCAAAAATTATTGACCCTGTCGGCAGGTTTACTTACTACCTTAAACTTCCAAGTACCATTGAGAGAGAGATAGTAGTCAGACTTTGAAAAATCGCGCGTAAATGCCGATGCCTCATTAGCCAGTGCGACCTCGGCAGACTGGTAGGGCACAAAGAAATTGCGAGGGTCTTCCCTATTAATCTTGACCACATCTATCTTGTCGTACCACTCCTCGCCCCTAAACTGGTGGCCAACGGCCTGGGGAGCAGAAACGACCTGGCATTGAGCCACAGTCAAAGTGCTTGCAACAACTGCGACAACAGCAACAATAGTAGCATTGAGCATCCACCTGGCCATAAAGCCCTCCATCATCATTAGTCAGATAGGAATAGTATAGCGGTTTATACCAAGTTGCACCCATACGGGAGCAACTTGGTATGACAGGCTCTAATGTGGCTTCTGTAGAAGACACATTTACAAAAATTGTTACAGAGCCAAAGATTCGCCGCCCAGTTCCAAATAAATAAAAAACTCCTTATTCCCTTCGCCTCCCAATATGTGGCTTGGGGCTAGTTGTTGGGGCTTGAGTGGTGTTTGTGAAAAGAAATCCCATATATCTCTACATACAATTTCATGGAGGCTAGGGTCTTTTACTAAACCACCTTTTTCTACCTGCTCTCTCCCCGCTTCAAATTGGGGTTTGATCAGCAATATGGCTTTTGCATTTGGCCGGAGGCTACTGAGTGTAGGGGGTATTGCAAGTTTGAGGCTAATGAAGCTCAGGTCTGCTACCAAGAGATCGCATTTTTCTGGTATGTTATCGGCATCCCAATTTCGTAGGTTACATTGCTCTATTGAAACTACCCGCGGGTCTGATCGCAATTTCCAGTGCAATTGATTTGTCCCTACATCTACTGCATATACTTTTGTTGCCCCATGTTGCAAAAGACAGTCTGTAAAGCCTCCTGTACTGGCTCCGGCATCAAAACATGTCATGCCTTCAGGGTTGATTTCAAAGTCTTTTAGTGCCCCTTCCATCTTGAGACCACCGCGTCCTACATAGGGCATTACTTTGCCTTTTAGACGTACTTGGGAGCTTTCGTCTACTTGGGTGCCTGCTTTAGTAATAGGTCTGTCGCCGACCAATACCTGGCCTGCCAATATCATTGCCTGTACCTTTGCACGCGATTCGCACAGCCCACGTTGCAGAAGAAGGGCATCCAGGCGTATTTTTGTCATAGGTTGAAGTTGGTATTACTAGTCGAAAGTTGATAGTTACTGGAGCAACTATGGCTGAGGTGCACTGAGGGGCATCATCGCCCTACACTAACTGCTAGTGTTCAAGAGCCTTTTCCTCCGCTTATTGTGGCCTGCTTGATATACTTATCTAGGATCAGGCTAACATCGTTGGGGGTCACTGGGCCATAAACTTGCTCGTCAATCATAATCACTGGAGCCAAGCCGCAGGTGCCAACGCATCGCGCCGCCTCCAGTGAGAACAGTCCGTCTTTAGTAGTTTCTCCGAAGTGGATGCCCAACTCGTCAATTAGTTTTTGGCATACTTTTTCGGAGCCTTTTACGTAACAGGCTGTGCCCATGCAGACGTTGATGATATGCTTTCCACGAGGGGTGAGCCTGAAATAGTGATAAAAAGTGGCTACTCCGGTGACTTTGGCTAGTGGAATCTGGGCGATTTGGGAAACTGCGGTTAGTTGCTCTTTGCTGAGATAACCAAAGTGCCCCTGAACTTTGTGGAGGATAGAAATCAGTTGGCTCTCTGATTGATCCAGACCTTTTATTTCTTCGATATATTCAATTATGTGCTCTGGCAAGTGCTTGGCGCACTCGGCTCTAACTGTTTCCCAGTTATCTGTATTTGTAACTGAGTGGCTCATTTGATCCCCCTCGGTGTGCGTGCTTTGTAATGTGTGTGCAGGAGCTTGTGTGCTTTTTCTCCATTTGGCTCGCCAATATATTCGGCATAGAGTTTTGCTATGTCTGGATTTTCATGCGAGCGTCTGAGTGGTTTTTTGTCATCAATTGCATATAGGGCTTTTGCGCGCTCTGCCGCCAGTGCTGGGTCGAGGGTGTTTTGGTCTAATGGTGGATAAGGCTGGCCGCCTCCCATGATACATCCCCCTGGACATGCCATGATTTCTACGATGTGGTATTTTTTTTCTCCAGACTTAATGGAGTCAAGCAATATCTTGGCGTTTTGGAGGCCATTTGAAACTGCGATGCTGACATCTAGGTCGTTGATGCGAATGGTTGCCTCTTTGATGCCCGTAACACCCCTGACTTCTTCAAACACTAGGGGGCCTGCTTCTACCCCTGTGAGTTTGACAGCGGCAGTTCGTAGCGCGGCTTCCATGACTCCACCTGTTGCGCCAAAGATGTCGGCGGCTCCTGAACTCTGACCCAAGGGTTGATCAAATTCACCAATGGGAAGGTTTTCAAAATCAATTCCATAGGACTTTATCATCCAGGCTAATTCCCTAGTTGTCAAAACTGCGTCTGTCGTTGGTGTGCCGTCTTTAAGTGAATGCTCGAGCCTTCCCGCCTCATATTTTTTGGCAACGCATGGCATGATTGCTACCACAAAGACATCCTTTGGATTTATCCCTTTCTTTTCTGCGTAATAAGTCTTTAGAAGGGTACTCATCATTTGCATTGGCGACTTGCAGGTTGAAGTGTTGGGTATCATTTCCGGGTAAAACTTTTCTAGGAAATTAATCCAGCCGGGGCTACAGGAAGTCAATAGGGGCAGATTTTTGCCCGAGGTGACGCGTCCCAGAAATTCCGTAGCTTCTTCCAAAATGGTGAGGTCAGCAGTAAAATTGGTGTCGAACACACTTGCAAACCCCAAACGCCTTAAAGCAGTAACTAATTGGCCGGTGACAGGTGTGCCCACAGGCATTCCAAAACATTCCCCAATGGTGGCTCTGATAGCTGGGGCGGTGTGGACAACGACGTGCTTTTTGTCTTTTTCTGAGAGGGCCTTCCAAACCATTTCTGTGTGGTCTTGCTCGAGGAATGCCGCCGTTGGGCATACGGCTGTACATTGGCCACATTGGATACACGCACTTTTATCCATGGGATCGAGGAAGGCTGGACCAATAGCGGTGTTGAATCCTCTGCCCTGCTGGCTTAGGTTATGAACACCCTGGATTTCGCTACATACCCTGATACAGCGATTACAGAGTATGCACTTTTGGCCGTTTCGTACTACAGAGAGGCTCGAATTATCAATAGGGATTTGCTTTACTTTGCCTTCAAAGAGTCGCTCGCGCACTCCCAGCCTGAATGCCTGCTTTTGCAATTCACAGATACCGTCCCTTTCGCAGACTTGGCAGTCCTTGGGGTGGTTGTCCAGCAATAATTCCACGATGTCTCTGCGCGCTTGTCGGATGGCGGGGGTGTAGGTTTCAACTTCCATACCTTCCCAAACTTCGGTAGAACAGGCAGTGTGGAAGTGGCTAAATCCCTTGACCTGTACTACGCACACTCTGCATGAACCTTCCAGGCTAAGGCGCGGGTGATAGCAGAGCCTTGGGATGTGGATGCCCAGCTTTTGCGCGGCATCGAGAATGATTGTCTTTTCTGGAACCTGAATTGGTTCGCCGTCAATAGTGATGTTTATCATTTTTTCGTTCATCGGATTGATCCTGTTGATCCTAGTTTAGATGAAGATAATAGTTCAATTTTTGTCTACGGCATCGAAGCGGCATACATCAAAACACTGGCCACATTTTACACAACGAGTCTGATCAATAACTTGGACTTCTTTTCTGGCACCCGAGATGCAGTCGGCTGGGCAATGGCGTGAACATACCATACAGCCGATGCACTTTTGTTTGTTTACTTCAAAGGTTATCAATGCAGAACACTTTTTTGCACGACATTTTTTGTGGTTAATATGCTCTGAGTACTCAATGATAAAATGCTTAATACTACTCAAGACGGGGTTAGGTGCGGCTCGCCCCAAGGCGCAGAGACTGGCTTGCTGGCATAGGCGGGCAAGTCGCTCTAGGTTGTCAATGTCTGACATCTCTCCCTTGCCTTCGGTGATTTTGTTTAGGATTTCTAACATCCTAATGGTACCTTCACGGCAGGGGGTACACTTTCCACAGGATTCGTCTGCGGTAAATGACAGATAGAATTTTGCTAGATCAACCATGCAGTCCTCATCGCTAAGGACAATCATTCCGCCTGAACCCATGATAGAACCGGCCTTTGCAAGCGGGTCGAAGTCAATCTCCATGTCAGTCTGAGAAGAGGGGATAAAACCTCCTGCAGGGCCACCAGTTTGCACGGCCTTGAGTTTGCGGTCGCCTAATACTCCGCCACCAATATCGAAAACCACTTTTTTAATGGGCGTGCCTAAGGGAACTTCTACCAGCCCTGTATGCTTTACCTTACCTGCTAAGGCAAACACCTTTGTTCCGCCGGTTGTCTCTGTTCCGACACCTGCAAACCAGTCCCCTCCAAAATTGATGATGGCGGTTATATTTGCAAAAGTTTCAACGTTATTGATTATGGTTGGCTTACCCCACAGACCCTTAACGGCAGGGTAGGGGGGGCGCAGTTTTGGTTGCCCGCGCTTGCCTTCGATGGAACGAATCAAAGCGGTTTCTTCACCGCATACAAAGGCACCAGCACCAAGGCGAATTTCCAGGTCGAATGACCATCCTGAATCCATGATGTTTTCGCCTAGCAAGCCATTGGCACGACAAATGTCCAAGGCGTTTTGAATACGCTTGATGGCCAGAGGATATTCGGCTCGAATGTAGTAAAAGCCCTTTTGTGCTCCGATAGCATAAGCACTAATAATCATGCCTTCGACGATATTAAATGGGTCGGATTCTAACATGCCGCGATCCATAAATGCCCCTGGATCGCCTTCATCTCCGTTGCAAATTATGTAGCGAGTTTTTTCTGGCTGGGCGGCGGCCATTTGCCATTTTTTGCCTGTCGGAAAACCTGCTCCCCCTCGACCTCTCAACTTTGCCTTTAGTAATTCTTCGATAATCCAGTTTGGTTCTTCCTTGCTAAGGCAGGTGGCGAGTGCCTTAAAGCCTCCAGCTCTGACGTATTCCTCTAGGGATTCGGGGTTAATAATCCCGCTATTGCGCATGGCGATACGTTTTTGCAATTTGAAAAATGGAACATCGCCATACAGTTCTGCAAAGTTTTTTGATACTTCGTCGGTTTCTACCAGCTTGTTTTTAATGGCTTCTTCATCCAACGAATTGTCTAGCGCGTGGTCAGGTAGGGGAACATTATTTTGGATATGAGATGTAAAGATATTGTGTACGAGGTCTTTATTTACCAGTTCATACTTTACCGTGGCCTCCCCTGGCACCATAATGCTAACAATTGGTTCCTTGCTACAGCGGCCTGTACAACCAGTGGTGCGAATGGCAATATCGTTGCGCCCGGAGGAGGCAATATGCTTTTGAAATTCCTCCAAGACATCCATGGAACCGGCCGCATTCTCGCAGGTTGCCGAGCCAATTTGAATGAAAATCATTTGGTCGTCAACCGAGGTAGCTAGGGTGCGCTTTGTTTTTTCCTGCAATGCAGTCAGGAAGTCAGACACTTTGTGGGACATGTGGACTCCGATTTCGTTTCAACTCAGTAGCAAACAAATAAAGGATACATTATTTTTTGATTTGCTGATAAGAGAAAATTAAGCAAAACTCCAACTGATGAAAAAAATAGCTGATGTAAACCAGAATACGTTAGTTTTCTGTAGAGAAACTACTATATCCTTGTAGGTGGAGGAACCATGTTTGAATTAATAGGTAAAGTTGCACTGGTGACAGGGGCAAGCCAGGGGATTGGCGAAGTCATTGCCCGCAAGCTGGCCGGAATGGGGGCGATGGTTGTTTGTGGCTCATTACCTTCCACAGAGGGCGATTTGCAAAAGGTGGTAGCAGACATTAAAGCTGGGGGGGGTAGTGCGGATTATGTGCTCATCAACATGCTGGAGGCAGAAAGTGTAAAGTCTGCTGTAAATACAACAGTTGAGAGGCATGGCGCATTGCACATCCTTATCAATAATGCTGGTGTCACCAAGGATAAGTTGATGATTCAGATGAAGGAAGATGAATATGATTTAGTTTTAGATGTCAATTTGAAGGGAGCTTGGCTGGCAACCCAAGCGGTCGCCAAGCCGATGATGAAACAAAGGTGGGGACGCATAGTAAATATCGCTAGTGTCGTTGGTCAGATGGGAAATGCTGGTCAGAGCAATTACGCCACGTCTAAGGCTGGCCTGATTGGATTGACTAAAACTGTGGCGAGGGAATTAGCCAGCCGGAATATCACATGTAACGCAGTTGCCCCCGGCTATATTGCTACACCAATGACAGATGTTCTTTCAGATGAAGTTAAGGAAGCCTTTACTAAACAAATACCCCTTGGGCGGATGGGTACGCCTGAAGACATTGCCAATGCAGTTACATTTTTGTGTAGTGAGGAAGCTGGATATATTAGCGGTGCGACACTTCCTGTCAACGGCGGCATGTTAATGCCATGAGTCCTGTCGCTAGTAGCTGTAGCCTTTGGCAAATTTTTTTCAATCACACACTACGCTTACCCAATGCAGATTTTTAGCAGGACAGAGTTATTGCTTGGTTCTGCCGCGATGGAGCGGTTGAATACTGCCAGGGTAATTGTTTTTGGCGTTGGAGGGGTTGGTGGATATGCCTCCGAGGCATTAGTCCGTGCTGGAGTAGGCCATATTACCCTTGTTGACCATGACACTGTAAGTGCTACCAACATCAATCGACAAGTCCATGCCCTTCACAGCACCTTGGGACAGCTAAAGGTGAAGGCCATGGCCTCCCGATTGCTAGACATAAATCCTACGGCTACTGTAACGGCAGATAGCAGGTTCTATTCCCCTGGCATGGCTTCTGATTTTTTTTCTATGCCGATTGACTATATCCTTGATTGCATAGACACTGTGGCCTGCAAGATAGATTTGGCAATTGAGGCTACTGCCAGAAAAATTTCAATGATCAGTTGTATGGGGACAGGAAACAAGATTGCCTCTTCAAGGTTTCAGGTTTCTGATATTTCAAAAACCAGAGATTGCCCACTTGCCCGCAACATGCGAAAAGAACTTAGAAAGAGGGGAATAAACCACCTGAAGGTTGTATATAGTCAGGAAGCCCCCCTTCCGCCCGCAGATGAAGAGTTGCATAAGGAAATGATGGTCGAACTTATGACAGAGGATTCCTCTAGAAGGGCAATCCCTGGGAGTATTTCCTTTGTTCCATCTGTGGCTGGCCTGTTGATGGCTGGGGAAGTTATTAGGGATATAGTAGGTTGGTAGGGGTATAAAATGTTTGATGTTAGCTTTTAGAGAACTTTGGGGCAATAGTTTTTCCTTTCGCTGGCATAGGCATAGGAATGTGAATTTGCAATCAATCAACATTGCTACTTGGAGTTTTTGATAAGTTGCGATAGTCTAATTGGGTTAGTTGCCGGTGTGGCGGAATGGCAGACGCAGTCGACTCAAAATCGACCGCCCGAAAGGCGTGGGGGTTCAAGTCCCTCCACCGGCACCATTTGATTTGTAATATGTTTGGGAGTATTTGAAATGGCAGATCTTTCAATCCAGGTTAGAGAATTGGATGGGGTTTCGATAATCGAGCCATCGGGATTCATAAATGCACATACTGTGAGGCAGTTTGAAACCGCCTTAGAGGGCTTGGTAAAGGAAGAACATTATAATATTTTGTTGCAGTGCATAAACCTAAACTACATAAGTAGTGCTGGGCTTGGAGCTATCATGGGTCAAATAGAGGTTGTAAGGGAAAATGGCGGGGATATAGTGCTTTCAAATCTTCAGGAAAATGTTTTTGCAATTTTTGATACTCTGGGTTTTACACAGCTATACAAGGTTTTTGATATCGAAGCAGATGCTATTCTGTCTTTCAATAAACCAGATGGGCAAGAAGTTGGCTAGGATATTTGACAGCGGTAATTTTAGGCTTGTTATTCCAAGCCAGACCCGCTATCTGAATTTGGTTACAAACCTTGCAAAGCGTGCTTCGGTTGCGGCTGGTCTTAGTGACTCTGATGCGGCTAAGGTTTCAATTGCTGTTGACGAGGCTGTCACCAATATCATTCTTCATGCTTATCAAAATGATCCGGAAAAAAGTGTTGAGGTAGAACTACGTTTTTCGCCTAGTTCTATGGAAATACACTTATTACATACCGGACAGGGGTTGCGTGATGATCAGGTGAGGCTACCTGATCCAAACGAATATGTTAAGCATCCTCGCAAGGGTGGCTTAGGACTGTTGTTGATGAGTAGATTTATGGACGAAGTTCGCTTTATGGAATATGGCGGGCGCAGTGAATGCTGCATGATAAAGCATTTGGGCTAGGTTTTTATGACGGTGGAGTTTAGCCCGTTTGAAAGACTACGCGATATTTGCCTTTCTACACCACAGGGTGCAAGAGAGCTATTGCCTCTAATAGATTTTTTGGAGGCATTTCCAGAGCAACTAACAGAGGAAGAACTCGCCCATTTAGTAGGAGTCACAGCTCTTGGAATAGCAAAGACTTCTCATGGGGGGCTGTGGGATAAAAACAAATGGTTGTTTCAGCGTGGTACTACTCCAGATGATCCATCAAACCCCGGCGATGGGTGGAGCCTTTTGCCATGGGGCTATTTGGATGAATTATTTGGCTATTTGGTAGTAAAGGGTTCTGAACAATTTCCAACGCTGGAATTGCTCTTGTCAATTTCCGCACCTCTTTATGCAGGAAGGCGACTGGAAACAAAGAGGGTAGAACAGAATCGAAAGCTTGCCCTGCAAATTAATCGTCTAAATACTCTGTTTGATATGACCAAGCACCTTGGTATGGGAGAACCAGAGGGTAAGCGGGATGTACTTCACCACTTTGCAAATACTCTGGCTGGCGAGTTTATGATTCAGAGGGTGCTGGTGCTGGACGAAAACGGTACTGTTTTATTGGGAAGGGGGTTGGGGATAATTCCTGACATGATTCTTGGTGAGGTTTTGCAGGATTTAATAAACGCCAAAAAACTTTCCCACACAGCCGAATTAAAGGATCAGGATAACAGGCATGGCTATGTTTATGTTGCCAATCCGCCCAAAGGTAATCTAAATGAGGAAGACCATTTATTTCTCCAAACTCTACTAAATATCACAGCCAGCCATTTATCAGCCCTTGATATGCGTGAGTCACGTATTCAGACAATGAAGCTGGAAAAAGATATGGAGTTGGCGCGCAACATTCAGCGCAAGCTATTGCCTCAGATTCTTCCGGAGCCACCTGGCTGGCAGTGCACAGCGGCAAACTTGCCCTTTGAGGCTGTCGGAGGTGATCTGTACGACTTATGGGTGGCCGAGGACGGCGAAAAAGGGGACAGGCTACACTTGCTGGTTGGAGATATAAGCGGAAAGGGGTTGCCAGCGGCCTTGATGATGACCCAGCTTTCTGCCTATCTTAGGGCAATGGCAGATAGGAGGGTAAATGACTGGGGGTATCTAGCCAGCCGTTTGAATGCCAGAATGAATGAGGTTAGGGAAAGAAACCGATATACCACCTTATTTGCCGCCAGCTTTAACCCCAGCAATGGAGACCTTCGCTACCTGAATGGGGGGCATAATCCCCCGATATTAATACCAGGGGATGGCGGGCCAGTGCGTCGCCTAAATGCCACAGGCCCCGTTATTGGTTTAATAAAGGATGTGGAATTTAATGAAGGGCACGAGGTAATGGCTCCGGGAGACGTGCTTTTGGCATTCACTGATGGATTAGTTGAAGCTGAAGATGTTCAGGGCATTGAACTAGGAGATGACAGGGTTGTCTATGCCGCCAAAAAAAAACCAGATGCCTCAGCCGATGAAATTTTTGAGCAGATACTCGTTACAGCATTTGGACATATTAGGGATAGCGGATTCCGGGATGATGCCACCCTGCTTGTCATCAGGCGATGCAGATAGGATTTGGCTTCGTGGGGTTGAGAAAATAGCAGTTGTACTTTTTGTAGTCCATAACTACCAAGGCTTTTTGTGTTTGCCGTTATACCAACTTGCTCACGTTTGGGTGCAACTTGGTATAAAATATCTAAAGACGATGAATTTACTTTGGAGGCCATGTTGAATAGTTTGAAAACTTTTATTTTGATAGCCTTGATGACCGGACTGCTGGTTTTGATAGGCGACCTGCTCTATGGTCAAGTAGGTATTATCATGGCTCTGGTTGCTGGCATCCTGCTAAATGGGTTTGCATATTTTTTTTCTGACAGCATAGTTTTAGCTCGCTACAAGGCTCAAATTGTCACGAGAGAGTCTAATCCTGATCTTTATGCAATTGTAGAAAATCTAGCACAAAGGGCTGGCCTACCCATGCCACGGGTTGCTGTGGTGCCGGAGGATACTCCCAATGCTTTTGCTACTGGTAGAAATCCTAATCATGCCGTGGTGGCGGTGACACAGGGGATAATGAAGGTGCTTTCTAGGCCCGAGTTGGAAGGTGTTTTGGCTCATGAGCTTGCCCATGTCAAAAATAGAGATATATTAATTGGTAGCTTTTCTGCAGTGCTTTCGCAGGCCATCATGTTTTTATCCAGAATGGCTGTCTATGGTGGTGGGAGAGGCAAGCAACAGAGGTCGGCGCATCCATTTATAATAATTGCCGCCACAATTCTGGCTCCAATAGCGGCCATCTTGCTCCAAATGGCTATTAGTCGCAGTAGGGAGTACTTAGCAGATGAATATGCGGCCAATATTACAGGGCGACCGGACAATTTAGCCTCTGCGTTGTTAAAAATATCTGGTCATAACAGGCAGGTGCCCATGCGGGATGCTGAGCCTGCGTCTGCCCACTTGATGATCGTAAGCCCTTTGGCTGGCTCTGCATTTGCCTCTCTATTTAGCACTCATCCACCAATTGAAAAGAGAGTTCAAAGATTGGATAAAATCAGGCTACAGATGTACTGATCTCTGCATTGACCAAAACACTTTGCATGATGTGGAAAAAAAATCCATAGCCGCAGTGGGCAAAATTTGCTCTATTATGAATTGGGGGGTTAGCCACCATATAAAATGCCCTTGTCAATTTTGTTTTGGTTTTGACGGCTACTTCAGTGTTTTACGTAGTCGATCTTTGGTGAGGGGGGGGCTGTGATAAAGAAATATTTAAGTTGGCATAAATAGTGATCGATAAAACTGTACTAAAGTATAGAGTATTATTTTATACTCGTATTTGAATTGTCTTGCTTTTGGCATTCTTGGATTCAGAATGAACCCTTTCGAAATCCTACAAATCAGACCAGGTGCTTCTCCAGACGAAGTAAAGGCCGCATACCACCAGCTTGCAAAACAATGGCATCCTGATAAATTTTTGGGAGCTGAAAAATTAGCCGCGGAGGACAAATTCAGATCAATTTCTGAAGCCTATGCGGCAATAAAGAGTGGAGTGGCGTTGCTCCCACCCCCTCAACCTGCGAGCCAAGTGAGTCCTCAAAAGGAAAAAACGCCGAATGATTGGCTTGCTACTGCAAAACAAACTTATTCAAGTAAACAGTACGACAAGGCTATTTCGCTGTGTCAATATTGTTTTAATTATCCTGCTGTTGCCGAAGATGCACACTTGATATTTGCAAAAATTCTTGTAGAGACGGGTAAAGATTCAAAAGCTCAAGCCAGAGCCTTTGAGGATGTTATTCGCATTAATCCGAATAATCGAGAGGCTGTTGCCAAACTTGCAGAGTTATATCTTGTCCTTAATATGCCAACAAGAGCCGCCAGCATGAGTGCTAAGGCCAAGGCTTTGGGGGCTACATCAGGCAATAAATCGCAAACTGTGGCAGGGGGCGGGTCGGAAGGCATTTTTAACAAAGTAGCTGGTATTTTTAAGCATTGACGATTCGGGGATAATGATGGCAATTTTTTCAGCGGGACTGACAGACGTTGGGTTGGTAAGAAGGCATAACGAAGATAATTATTTCTTGGATGACGGTTTAGGGCTGTTTGTCGTTGCAGATGGACTTGGGGGACATGCGGCAGGAGAAGTTGCCAGCAAAATTGTCGTTGATGAGATATCGAGATACATCAGGCAATCAACTACCACTACAGAAACAACTACTCTTGTCGATTATGACGAAAAGTTAAGTGTCAATGGAAATTTATTAAAGACTGCAATAGTTTTGTCTGATAAGGCGATTACAGCGGATATTGCTACCCATTCCGAAAGAGAAACGATGGGGTCGACAGTAGTAGCCTGCTTAATAAATGGCAAAAGTGTGACAATGGCTCATGTTGGGGATAGCAGAGCCTACAAGTTGAGTAAAGATGAAATTAAACAAGTAACGAATGATCACTCTTGGGTCGCCCAGCAGGTGTCAAACGGTTTTTTGACAATTGAAGAGGCCAGAGTTCATCCATTTAGGAATGTTATTACCCAAGCTCTTGGAAATAGTGTTGACCTAGAAATTGAAATTGGTGAATTTGAAATAGCTGATTTTGAAGCAATTTTGTTATGTTCAGATGGTCTGACTGGCATGGTGGATGACGAAGAAATTTTGAAAATTTATAGTCAGGCATCTAATTTGCATGATGCTGTCCGTAGCCTTGTCTCTAAGGCTCTTGAAAACGGGGGGGAGGATAATGTTTCAGTCGTTTTGGCGAAGCATAATCTTCCTTGACATTTCAGGTAAACACTCTTAACATTTAACCCCTACACTTTTGGGTAGGGGAAACTTTCAAGTTTTTTGCGAGGCTCTCCGTGGGACTCATGTCAGGGAAAAACAAACTGGTGGTCGGCTTAGACATTGGCTCTAGCTCAGTAAAGGTTTGCGAATTACAAAACCTTGGCAAAAAAGGCGGGCCACGCTACCAGCTTCAAAAAATTGGAATTGCACCAATTCCACCCGATTCGATAGTAGACGGCGACATCATGGATACAAACGCAGTAGTTAGTGCTATCCGTCAGGTTATCGCCGACCAAAAGATAAAAACCAAAGAAGTTGCCATCTCTGTTTCGGGGCAACAGGTAATAGTCAAAAAAGTGACCATGCAAATTATGAGTCACTCTGAGCTGGAAGAATCAATTAGGTGGGAGGCAGAAAGTTTTTTCCCAACTGGGCAGAGCCTGGATAGCTATGCGCTCGACTATGTGATCATGGAAGAACGCAAAGCAGAAGGTAATATGGATGTCCTCTTAGTTGCTTGCAGAAAAGATAAGCTGGATACTTATCGCAGTTGTGCCATCCAAGCAGGGCTTAAGCCAGTAGTGGCAGACTTGGATGTTTTTGCGTTGCAAAATGTTTTTGAGGCCAACTTGAATCCAGGTGGATATGAAGAAGTAGTTGCCTTGGTTAATATCGGTGCCAATTTTACAAATCTCTGCATGATGATAGGTAAGAAGTCTGTGTTTTGGAGAGACTTGCTGTTTGGTGGCAATAAGTATACAAACAAGTTGATGGATGATTGGAGCGTTACCCATGAGGGTGCCGAAGAACTCAAGCAGGGGCATTCGGCAGAAAACCGCGATCCGGCAGAAGTTGAATCATCCATGTCGGCTGTCTCAGAGGCATTTGCCGACGAGCTATCAAGAAATACAGAATTTTTCCGTGCCAATTTTAAAATTGATCGAATAGATAAGATTGTCCTAGCAGGTGGAGGTTCCAAGGTCGCCAATCTGGTTGGTGTACTTAAAGACCACTTTAGGATAAATGTTGAGCGGTTAAATCCTTTCAATCTAATAGAAGATGTAAGCAAGGGTGCTTCCGGGGCTGAGGCGATAGGCTGTGCCGCATGTGTGGCTGTGGGCTTGGCTCTGCGAGAGGAAGGCGACAGATGATAAGAATTAATCTGCTCAGAGACCCATCATCGCAACCTGCGGCCAAAGTGCCTGTTGTCCGCGATGAGCCAGTAGAAGTAATCAAAAAAGAGGTAAAGACTATGAGTGAATCTACAGGCAAGTCTACGCCCATTGTTGGCATCTTGATGTTTTTTATTGTCACCTGTTTAGGTGGGGGCGGCTACTATTTTTGGCTCAAGGGACAGGTGGAAACGGAAGAGGAACGCAACCAAATCTTGGATGCCGAAAAGAAGGAGTTGGACCCATTTATTAAGTTGGAAGAACGATTCAGGGCGCAGAAGGAATCATTGGAGAAAAAAGAAGAAGCTCTAACGAAGCTAAAGAAACGACAACAGGCTCCGGTCAAATATTGGGAAGAACTATACAATTGCCTCCCAGATAATATTGGGTTTGTAAAGCTGACCGAGAAGGGGCAAAAGTTTGAAATAACAGGCGAGTCGCCAACTGTAGATGGGTATTACTCGCTAGAGGCAAATATAAAAAGGTCTCAGTTGTTTAGCAACGTCACATTTGTCAAGGCGCAACAGAGAGCTGGCAATGTGGCTATCTATGATTTTACGATTACCTTCGATTTGACGAATCCATAGGGTGCAGATATGAGTTCAGACATTGGAAAACAATTAGGCATCGGCATCTTTGTTGGTTTACTTGCCGCTGGTGGAACTTATTTTTTACTGGGTGGCATGCGTGAGGACCTAGCTGATTTCATTACGCAAAACGAAAAACTCGAAACTGAAGTAACAAAGGGCCGGCAACTTAAGGCCAGCTATGAAGTTCTCAAAAGGGAAGTTGAAGAGCAGGAGCTCAGGATTGCCGAACTTGTTAAGCTCTTCCCCCAAGATGGTGACCGCTCAAGGGTGACTCAACAGGTGCAGAGGCTAGCAATGAACGCTGGGCTAGGAAAAATGCAGGAGCAAAAAAGCAACGACAAGCCTATTAAAGCCGAGTATTACTCGGAATGGGAAACCAGCTACAAATACATTGGTGGTTACCACGAGTATGGTGAATTTCTATCCTTAGTGTCTGGATATGAAAAAATTGTAAATGTCTCCGAGATCACATTTGCAAGAAATACTAACGTTTCAACCAAAAATACATATCCAGCGGCAATAGATTTTCGTCTGTCGGTTTTTGTTTATGATCCAAAATCCGATGAAAAAATCAAGGCCGCAACTAAGTGAGGGGGCAAAAAATGAAAAATCAAGTCCCAATCCTGCTAATCGCCACGCTACTTCCTGCCTACGGACAGGAAAGGACTGGTGCAATAGACCCGAATGATGTCAGGAATTTCCTGATTCAGTCCCAGCTTATTGAATACAGACCGCAATCTCGTCGCGACCCTTTTGTGGTGGCCTCTACAAAGAGCGGTACTGCCCCGGGCGATATGTTGATAGATGAAATTACAATCGTTGGCAGACTTATTGCAAAAAACAAAGTATTCCTACTAGTTATGGATAACTTACAAAACACAAAGCAACTTCCAGTGGGGTACAGGTTCCAAGATGGCGAGATTACATCAATTACAGAGACATCTGTTGTATTTAATCAATGGGACCCAGCACTGGGGAGTCAGTCTGGGAGCCGCTCCATAACAAAGGTTTTCAAAAATGACAACCAGTAACAAGATTTTTTTCAATAAGCGAGGAGGGGTACAAATGAATGCTCGCCTAATTTCATGGTTAGTTGCCGGGAGTGTAGTATTTGCTGGCGGACAAATTGGTTTTATTAGTGGTTCCGTCCCAGTTCCCGAATCTGCAAGCAATGGGATACCATCTGTTGTGGCCGCAAATTTGGAATCCTACTCGGATTCTGCTCTGGTCAGTATTCATATTCCAGGGTTCGCTGGCAAACCGGTCGTAGAGGTAATCGAAACCCCAGGTAGACCAGGTCGCTTAGTGGTTGACCTGCATGGCGTAAACCGGGGCACGGTTCCAAGGGCAGACATCACTCGCTTGGCTAGGTCCCCACTCATTTCTGACGCGAGGCTTGCTCAAAACCAGCCAGAGCCAATGTCTGTCACTAGGTTGGTGCTCGAAGTGGTTCCCGGCGTAAAGGCGGTTGTATCATCCGAACCGCATGGCATAGACATCACGCTGTCAAGGGGTACTGGAAAAATTCAGGCATCCCTAAAAGAAAGCTCTCTGCCATCCATTCCAAAGGCATTTGACAGCCCTGTTTTATTGGCCTCAAATAATAACAGCACATCATTGCCTCCACTGAAAACTGTTTCCGCAGACCACACAGATGGTTGGGAAAAATTGCCTATCGAAACATTTGAAAGGCTACCCCAGATTGGTGCTCCATATATTGGTTTGCCAATGCTAGGTTCGATGCCGGTAGTATCAGTTGCCACAGCCAACGTTACTAATCTTGAATCCAGCGTGGCTCCAAAGTATATCAACCAACAGAATGCCCAGTCTTATAGTGAGACAGGAGCCAAAAAATATGTTGGCACTCCCATGACTGTCTCGGTTAACAATGCTGAATTGAGATTTATTGTTTCTATGCTTGTCCAAAATAGTAACTTAAGTCTTGTCTTTGATCCAGATGCCAATTCAGGTGGCTGGACATATGATTTCGACCAAGTCCCTTGGGATCAAATCCTCGAAAATGTAGTTGTCAATGCTGGTCTAGCCATGGATATTAACGACAACGTCCTACGCATAGCCAAGGTAGAAAAGCTAAAAAAGGAAGCTGACGACCGCAAGGCCATGGAAGATGCCAAAATGTTGGCTGGCGACTTGGTTACCGAAACTCGGCCACTGTCCTATGCCAAGGCTGATGAAGTTATGAAGATACTTACCAACGTAAAATCTAGTAGGGGAACAATATACATCGATCCTCGCACTAACTTAATTTTTATGAACGACCTCCCTCGGTATGTTGAAACAATGCAAAAGCTGATGGATAAACTTGACATCAAGGTGCCTCAAGTTCAGATAGAGGCACGAATTGTTGAAGCCAACAAGGGGTGGGAAAAGGCTTTTGGCACGTCTTGGCCACAATCAAATGGTGGTAATTCCAACTTAACTGTCGGTGGGCAAGCCGCGGCCTGGGGTGCCCAAAATAGTCCTTCTTGGAATAGCATCAACAACAGGTCAGATGGCGGAAATGTTGCGACGGCGGCCTTTTCACCAGGCAAGCCTGGGGCGACTGATATTGTTGGGGCGGCTGGTGAGTTGTGGGTTTCATTCCTGACAAATCGCATAAGCTTTAATGCCATTATCCAAGCTCTGGAAAGTTCCAACCAAATCAAGGTCGTTTCCGAACCCAAGCTGACTGCTCCGAATAACGAAACAGCCCATATCGCAGACGGCTCAAGGATTCCGTACCAGAGCAACCAAGGTGGAGCAATCGGTGGGGCAATCACAGTTTCATTTGTGGAAGCCGAACTAAGACTTCAGGTCAAGCCACAGATCACCAATGATGGTAATATCCTGCTAGAAGTAGAGTTGGAAAAGGGACAGCCCGACTTTGGTAATCATGTAAATGGCACGCCGACAATCCTACGCAAGCAACTTAAGACAACAATCTTTGTCCACGATGGTGGTACGGCAGTTTTAGGTGGTGTTTTCACCAACTCGCTGGAGACTGGTTCCACAGGCGTTCCATTCTTTTCCAAGTTACCTGGCCTCGGTTGGTTGTTTAGAAATAAAACTAGCCACGACAAAACAACTGAAATGTTGGTCTTGATCAGCCCAAAAATATTGGACTATTAAGTAATATAGTCGTTTAACTTGTGACAAGCAACGCTTTCTGCAAGTTAAACCAACGGAGTCCACAACTCCATAACTCTGTAATGCTCTTTGAGTTAATCCACTATAAATACATCCAACTCAAAGCGGGGGGGGGCAGAATCGACCCCCCGCTTTGTCTGTACACTTTTGTAAAAAATCAGATATAACTGAGTAATGGACAACCCTATTTCCGTTAAGCGGTTTCTAGAACAAGTTAAGGCATACATTGAGCCTCGCCATGCAAATGTATGTTTGGTGGGCGAGGTTTCTAACTTTAGGTCATCAGGAAAGCATTGGTATTTCACCCTAAAGGAAGATGGTGCGGTTCTTTCGTGTGCGGTATGGATGAGTCAGCAAAAACAACTATTGCACATGCCAAGTGACGGCGAGCGCGTTGTAGTTAAAGGCAACCTAAACGTATATGTGCAGGGTGGAAGTTTTACTCTAGCTGTCACTCAGTGCGAACTATTGGGCGCAGGCGATTTGCATCAAAAACTGAGAGAGATTGAGGCAAAGCTACGCTCTGAGGGAATCTTTGACAGGTCTAAGCGGGAACTGCCCATCTACCCAAAAAAAATTGGTGTGATAGCCGCCCTTGGGGGGGCCGCGCTGAGGGATGTATTAGAAGTGACCAGCAAACGTGCACCCGGTATTGATATATTGATTTTTCCGGCGGCGGCACAGGGGGATTTATGTACAATAGAAAACTTGATGGCACTGCAGGAAGCCCAAGATGAATATTGGGGATGTGAACTAATTTTGATGGTTCGGGGTGGTGGTAGCATTGAGGATTTGTGGAGCTATAACGATCCTGATTTGGTGCGCGCTGTAGCAGTATGTCGTTTACCAGTCATTACGGGTGTGGGACATGAAATAGATACGACTCTGGTAGATTTGGCATCTGACAGACGAGCCGCCACTCCGAGCCAGGCCGCAGAACTTGCTACCCCAGACCGTCGTTCTCTGTTGTCACAAATTTATAACTCGACTCAAAAGCTAAACAGATGGATTGAATGGAGGATTCAGGGATTTGAAACAACTCTGAACATGTTGGTGGATCAGCGACTTGATAGGCTAAATCCAATAGAGCCTCTCGGAGATGCTTATGGGGAGCTGGCTCTCCGTCTAGAGCGAGCTACGCCACTGCCTAAACTGGAAATGGCCATTTCGCAATTGTCATTACTGCGCCAAAGGCTACAAAATGCTGGTGAGGTTATAGCCAGTGAGGCTGTCAAAAATAAAATAGCGGTATATAGACAACATATTTACCAAGCCATGAGGAGTTTTTGGGGGGAATGCGACCATAGACTAAAAATAGCCACCGCTAAGCTAAATGGCCTCCACCCGGAACGCTATTTAGATAGAGGGTTTGTTTTGGTGAGCAACTTGGAGAACCACCAGATAAAATCTTCTGCAGATGTAAAACAAAACGAAAAATTACAACTGCGATGGAAAGACGGCACTAAGATGGCGATAGTTGATAGTGGTGAGTGATCAGCACCGGATACTGTTATAATTACCAAGAGGAAACTAAAATGAAAAAACTTACCCTTCTCCGCTATTTAATTCTCGGTGTTGCAGTAGTATTATGTGCCTGTTCAAAGCGTTCGGTCGACCCATTTATTGGCACAGGTGCTCATGGGCATACATTCCCAGGTGCAACCCTTCCCTTTGGTATGGTGCAACTAAGCCCTGATAATGGGCGACCGGTTGAAGGCATGTCAGGATGGGACTGGTGTAGTGGCTATCACTACACTTCCAATATTATTACCGGCTTTAGCCATACCCACCTCAGCGGAACTGGCATAGGCGATCTTTGCGACCTACTGCTCGCCCCTAGAACAGGCCGACTTGCAGACGATGCTTTCCTAGGGAAAAAAATCCAAGATTCTGCCCTTGTTTTTAGCCATGATGATGAAGTTGCCACCCCAGGATATTACAGGGTAAACTTCCGAGAAGATGGCATAAACGCAGAACTGACTACCATGCTACGGGTAGGAATGCACAGGTATAAGTTTCCTGTAGACAAGCCCGCGTCTCTGGTGCTTGATTTGGGCTATGCCGTTAATTGGGACAGGGCAGTTGATACTGGTGTTAAGCAGGTTGAACAAACACTATTTACTGGTCACAGGCATTCCAAGGGCTGGGCTCCTGATCAAAAACTATTCTTTGCAATGTATCTAGATCGAAATCCAGATGAGGTTAGATATGTCAAGGATGGCCAGCTTGTTCAAGACGTGCTGGAAGATGGCATCCAGGGTACGGACATCAGGCTATTGCTAACTTTTCAAAATGGTGGACAGGTTCAAGTAAAGGTCGGCCTCTCATCGGTAGATGAGCAGGGGGCTATTAACAATGTCCAAAAAGAAATTAACCACTGGCAATTTGACAGGGTGCGAAGGCTGGCATCCAGTGCATGGGATCAAGTATTGGGACGCATTCAGGCGACCCACCTTAGTGAGTCAGATGCCAAAATATTTGATACAGCACTATATCATGCGTCCATTGCTCCGAATACTTTTAGCGACGCAGACGGACGCTACAGAGGGGTAAACGGAAATATCCACACCGCCGAAGACTATGTCTATTGCAGTACCTTTAGCCTTTGGGACACCTTTAGGGCATCACATTCCCTCTTCACTCTTTATGCGGCTGAGGCCGTTGATGGATTTGTAAAGGCCATGCTTGCATTTAATCAACAAAAAGGACAACTGCCAAACTGGGCACTCTGGAATAACGAATCCCACTGCATGATCGGGTACCATGCCGTTCCAGTCATGGTTGACGCATATTTTAAGGGTTTAACTACTGCCAGTGGAGAGGAGATACTTGCGGCCTGCGTTGCGATGGCTGACCGTGACGTTGAAGGGCTAAAAAGCTATAAAGCATTGGGCTATGTGGATGCGGCGACTGAAAATGAATCCTGTGCGAAGACGCTGGAATACGCTTATGACGACAGTTGCATTGCTCGCCTCGCCGAAAAACTCGGCGATGTAGAGATAGCTGAAAGATTTAGAAACAGAGCTATGAGTTTCCGAAATGTCTTTGACCCCCAAACTCAATTTATGAGGGGAAGAGATGCAAAGGGAGCATGGGTAGAACCATTTGACCCAATTGCCTCCGACCACCGCTCCAGTCCATATTGTGAGGGCAACGCATGGCAGTGGGCGTGGTTTGTTCCTCATGCTCCCAGTGCTCTTGTGGATATGTTTGGAGGGTCAGAAAATTTTGTATCCAAGTTAGATACCCTCTTTACGATGCCATCAGACCTCAGCGGAGATAACGTTAGCCCTGACATTAGCGGAATGATAGGCCAATATGCCCAAGGGAATGAACCCAGCCACCATACCGCCTACATGTATGTCTGGAGCGACCAACCTTGGAAAACTCAAGAGAGGGTAAGACAGATAATGGAAGAACTTTACCTAGCTGGCCCGGAGGGATTGTGCGGAAATGATGACTGTGGACAAATGTCATCTTGGTATGTGTTCAGTGCCCTGGGGTTTTATCCCGTTGATCCGGCCAGTGGCATCTATGTATTTGGTAGCCCACGAGTGAAATCAGCTAAATTGAGTCTTCAAGGTGGGAAAAGCCTCGAAATTATCGCGAAAAACCAAAGTAATGAAAACAAATATATTCAGTCAGTGACATGGAATGGCAAGCCACTGAACCGGCACTATATCAAACATGAAGAAATAGCCCAAGGTGGCAAATTAGTATTTACTATGGGCCCAGCAATAAATGAAAACTCAGTAAATTGGGAAGTGCCGCCCGGATTTTAATGACCAGCACCCTAAACCAAGCTGATCCCGTTTGGGGAGCAACTTGGCATGAGATATTCCCTTACTCCAATCTATCCTACAGTGTTTGCCCAGCACTCTTTCCGGCAGACTTCAGGTCATTGCAAGCTTGGATGACTCTGTTTGCCATGCTCTGTTCTGCCTTTTTCATGTATGGGCGGGGGTCGTAGGTCTTTTTGTCGCCAACTTCCCCATCTATCTTTAGGACTCCGTCATAGTTCTTGAACATGTGGTCAGATATTGCGCGGGTGAAGGCATATTGTGTGTCAGTGTCTACATTCATCTTGACTACGCCATATTCTAAGGTTTCATGGATTTCATCCAAGCTTGAGCCAGAACCGCCGTGGAATACCAGCAGACTGCTCTCGCCCTTGCATGCGGCAGAGATAGCGGCCTGCCCGTCTTTTAGAATGGTGGGCTTTAGTTTGACGTTTCCTGGTTTATAGACCCCATGAACATTGCCAAAGGTGGCGGCCAACAGATAGCGACCAATGGGAGATAAAGCCTTGTGGGTGGCCACCATGTCTTCTGGAGTAGTATACAACTTGTCCTTCGATACTCCAGACGTATCATGTCCATCCTCTTCGCCCCCAACCACGCCTATTTCAACTTCAAGGATAATTTCAGCGGCGGCGCAACGCTTCAGCAATTCGGCGGACTTGGCAATATTTTCGGATAGCCCCAACTCGCTACCGTCGAACATGTGGGCGTTGAACAGATTTGGTTGGCCTGCGGCGCGCCTACGCTCGGTTTCTTCAATCAAGGGCAAGACAAATTTTTCTAAGTATTTTGGATGGCAGTGGTCTGTGTGAAGAGCCACATTTACATCGTAATACCGAGCCATGTAGTGAACATAATTTGCCAGGGCAATTGCTCCCTTGGCCATGTCTTTTATGCCAAGGCCGGACATAAACTCGGCACCGCCGGTAGATACCTGAACTATGCCATCAGCTCCGGCAGTCTTTAGTCCTAGTAAGACAGCGTTGGCTGTTTCTGTGGAAGTCACGTTAAACGCGGGGTAGGCAAACTTGCCTTCCTTGGCGCGGTCTAACATGCGAGAATACTGGGCAGGTGTAACGACAGGCATCACTGGCCTCCAAAAGAAAGAATATGACTACTAGACAATATACACCGGATATTTGTTTGATGTGTCAGTTATTGTTGTGATGTTTCTGTGCCCTTGTTATTTCAGCTATAGCAGTTTTCGCTTTTATTGCTACACCTAAAGTTTTACAACGTGGTACTATATACCAGAGCGACAAGCTCCCAGATAAAGGATGTGTCCATGCGATACCTACCTTCTGCACAGATCGAGGATCAGGCCCTTCTTACTGCTATTGGAGTAGAACATTCCGATGAATTGCTCTGCGGGATTCCAGACTCTCTGCGCTACAAAAAAGACCTTAACCTACCAACAGAGGCATCCGAACTGGATGTCTTGCGTCAATTTGAAGAATTGGCCGGACAAAATACAAGGTTTCATTCATGCTTTTTGGGTGCTGGGGCATATTCTCACTTCATCCCCAGTGCTATTGACGCTCTCACCAGCCGACAGGAGTGGTTCACTGCCTATACACCCTACCAGCCCGAAATAAGCCAAGGTACCCTGCAACATATATTTGAATATCAAACTTTGGTCTGCGACCTGACTGGCATGGAAGTGTCAAATGCCTCCATGTACGACGGCGGAACGGCATGTGTTGAGGCGGCCTTACTGGCAGTTCGGCTTCAGAAAAAGAAAAATATTATTTTAGTTAGTAAGGGGATACATCCCCACTACGCAGAAGTGTTACGCACTAATATTGCACCCCATGATGGCATCAAAATAGAGCAAGTAAGTCTAAAGGATGGAGTCACCGATTTAGAAGACTTGCGAAGCAAACTGACACCTGAAGTTGCTTGCGTTTTAGTTGGCTATCCTAATTTCCTGGGTTGCATTGAAGATTTGGTATCCATTTCAGAAATAACTACACCTGCAGGTGCATTGTTGGTATCTGTCACCCAAGAATCTATGGCCTTCGGCTGGCTAGAGGCTCCCGGCAAATTAGGGGTAGCCATCGCCTGTGGAGAGGCAATGAGCTTTGGCAACCCTGTTAGCTTTGGTGGCCCCTTTTTGGGATTCCTCGCTGTCAATGACGTTCATAAGAGGGAAATGCCCGGCAGGATAGTTGGCCAAACGCAGGACACAAATGGAAAGCGTGGATTTGTGCTAACTTTGGCGAGCAGAGAACAGCACATTCGCAGGGATAAGGCAACGTCAAATATATGTTCTAACCAAGGTCTGGTAGCACTTCGGGCAAATATTTATCTACAATTAGCAGGCCCGACAGGATTGAAGGGTATTGCAGAGCAAAATGTTGCTAAAGCCCAGTACTTGCACGCCAAGCTGGTAGAAACTGGAAAATTTGAAGCAGTTTATGCTACTCCATACTTCAATGAATTTACGTTGAAGTATAAGGGAGACATAACCTCTTTCCAAGACGCATGTCTGGATAGGGGCATTATGCCAGGACTGCCATTAGGCCAGTATTTCGACTCAATGAAAAACTGCATGTTGTGGTGTGCTACAGAATTAAATACAAAAGAACAAATTGATGACCTAGCTACCTTCGTAGCCGGACTGAAAGTATGAGGCAGATATGGCTCTGATACCCAAAGAATCAATCATTTTTGAGCGTTCTGTTCCAGGCAAGGTAGGGATGGATATGCCTGCCTTGGACGTACCTATCGCCAGCGACACTCGCCCTTCACACCTAAAAAGGCTGTCTTTTTCTGCCATGCCGGAAGTCAGCGAAGTTGACGTCATCAGGCATTTCACTCGTTTATCTAGGTGGAATTTCGGCGTAGACGATGGCCTATATCCCCTTGGAAGTTGCACGATGAAGCACAATCCAAGGATTAACGAAAAAGTTGCGTCTCTGCCTGGGTTTGCCCAGAGTCACCCGCTGGCACCTGCAAAACATGTCCAAGGCAACATGGTGCTGATGTGGACGCTCCAAGAATGGCTTAAAGAAATAACAGGGCTGGCCGCGGTAACATTGCATCCCGCCGCCGGAGCACATGGAGAATTGACAGGGGTGATGCTTATTCGCGCCTACCATATTTCTAAAGGTTCAAAGCGTAGCATCATGTTGATTCCTGACAGCGCGCACGGCACCAACCCAGCTACAGCGGCGATGGCCGGTTATACCTGTGTTGAGGTTCCCAGCCAGGCGGATGGCACGATCTCCTTCGATGATGTGACAGATGCCTCTTCCGGAAAAACCAAGAAAGGCCTCCTGAGCCTACTTAAGGAACATGGCTCAGAGGTTGCAGGAATAATGATAACCAACCCAAACACCGTTGGAATATTTGAATATCGGATTGGGGAAATAGCTAAGTTACTACATGATATAGATGCACTTCTCTACATGGATGGTGCAAACATGAACGCCCTTATGGGTGTAGCCCGACCGGGTGACTTCGGTATAGATGTAATGCACTTAAATCTCCATAAAACCTTCGGCACGCCTCATGGCGGTGGTGGCCCAGGCAGTGGCCCAGTGGCCTGTTCGATTGCACTAGAGCCATTTCTACCGCGTCCGGTAGTTGTTAAAACATCTGGCGGTTATGAATTGGAATGGAATCGTCCCCAGAGCATTGGTAAGATGCACAGCTATTTTGGCAATTTTGCTATGGAAGTGAGGGCATTGGCTTTTTGTCTAAGTCATGGGTCTGATGGATTGCGAAAAGCTACGATGAGAGCCATCATAAACGCCAACTACATACGTAAACAGCTCGAAGGCACATATCACCTGCAATACAGCACGCCCACTTTGCACGAAGTCGTATTTGATGACACACATCAATCCAAGCATGGAGTGAATACGCTTGACATTGCAAAGGGATTGATAGACAGAGGATTCCACCCCCCAACTATCTATTTTCCGCTAGTGATTCACGGTGCTCTGATGATCGAGCCAACAGAAAGCGAAAGCAAAGCTGAATTGGATGCCTTTATTGAAGCCATGCTAGACATTGCCAAAGGTGCAGAGAATAACCCAGATTCCATCAAGCAATGTCCTGTTAAAGCACCCGTTTGTCGCCTAGACGAAACCACCGCCGCAAGAAAACCGGTATTGCGGTGGAAAGCCCCCTCCGCCAACTCCTAGCCACGTTTCATACATTCATGTCAAACCACAAACAAGCCGTAGACTGGGACATAATAGCACTCCGTGCCATCACGTTTGTCAACCGCTGGGTGAAAAGTGGAAAGACCAACGAAAAATCCCACGGCCAAGGCTTCGTCATAGAGTTCCTCAAAGCCTTCGGCATAGACTGGCTCGCCGCCCCCAACAGCGGAATGGAGACAAAAGTCTTCGACGGCTACTCCGACTACATCTGGTTCGGCAGGATAATCATCGAAATGAAATCAAAAGGAGCCGATCCCGGCTTCCAACAAGCCGAAAGTCAGATAAAGAGATACGTGCAGGATTTGACAGAAGATCAAAAACCAATCCTCTGGATGGCCTGCGACTTTGAGAATATTCGCCTATGGAATACACAGACAGACCAAGTATGGGATTTTAAGACAGCCAAACTAAAGAAATATAGAAAACACTTTGCCCCCATGCTGGAAGGCACCACAGACGCAGGCATCCATCGTGACAAAGAAGGGGTAAACAGGCTCGCCGCAGAAAAAATGGCCAAGCTCCATGACGAACTCAAACAGAACTACAGCGGGCAGGACTTGGAAATCTACCTCGCAAGGTTACTATTTTGCCTATTTGCCAACGACACAGACATATTCCATCAGGACAGCTTGCAACATTACATCGAAGCTACAGCAGAAAACGGAAGTGACCTGAATGCATATCTAACCAGGTTGTTCCATGACCTCAACAAAGCGGAGGACAACCGTAGGCCGCCAAATCCCTACTTGGAGTCTAACCCCCGCTTGAGTGCCAAAATTGACGGCTCTCACTTCAGATACATTAATGGTAGCTTATTTGAAAGGAACCTTGACCCAGCCACCTTTAATCGCAGAATGCGAGATGAATTGCTCGATTGCCTTAACTTCGACTGGGGACAAATTAGTCCGGCCATATTTGGTTCAATGTTCCAAGGGGTAATGGACAAAGACCAGAGGCGGGAAATTGGGGCGCACTACACATCAGAAGAAAACATACTAAAGCTAATAAACCCACTATTCATGGATGACTTAAGAAAAGAGTTTGACCGAGCAAAGAAAAAAAGGGGCACAAAGGCACTAGCGGACTTCCATGACAAACTAGCAAGCCTCAAATTCCTTGATCCCGCCTGTGGTTGTGGCAACTTTCTTATCATTGCCTATAGGGAACTGCGAGAGCTAGAGCTTGAAGTCGTCAAGGCAATAGCAGGCTACAGACATCAACTCATACCGGCAAACATAGAGCATCACCTCAAAGTCAACGTAGACCAGTTTTATGGAATAGAGATAGAGGAGTGGCCATGTCAGATAGCTAGAACAGGCATGTGGCTGATGGATCACCTGATGAACCTGGAGGCAACTGAAATATTTGAACGCTATGAGTACCGCCTGCCCCTCAAACAGGGTGCCACCATAGTCCACGCCAATGCCCATCGAATTGATTGGGAGGAGATAGTCCCTAAGAATGAACTGAGTTATATACTTGGCAATCCGCCGTTTGGGGGGGCACGGACAGGAGCGGACCCCAAAGAAACTGAGCGGAAGAAAGAAGATATGCAAATAGTCTTCGGAGGCACAAAAGGTGTCGGTGAATTAGACTACGTTACCGCTTGGTACAAAAAAGCAACTGAGATGATGAGTGGCACAGCGATTAAGACAGCCTTCGTCTCCACAAACTCCATAACCCAAGGTGAACAAGTGGCAATACTTTGGAAACCATTGATGGACAAAGGTACATTCATCAACTTTGGCATACCCACCTTCAAATGGAGTAATGAAGCAAAAGGCAAAGCCGCAGTTCATTGTGTGATTATTGGGTTTAGCTATAGCCAAACCCAACCGAATATAAACCCGTACCTAATGGAAGCATCAACAGTCTTTATAGAAAGCCGTAAGGTTCCCCTGTGTAGTGTACCGGAAATGGTATTTGGTAGTATGCCAAACGACGGGGGAAATCTCATTATTGAAGCTGATGAATACAAAGAGTTTCTGAAAGCCGAGCCGAAGGCAAAAAAATTCATAAGGAAGTTTGTAGGGGCAGATGAATTTATAAACAGCCTCCCACGCTACTGCCTATGGCTTATTGAGGCAACACCTTCAGAATTGCGGTCTATGCCGACAGTCATGGATCGGGTCGAAAGATGCCGACAGCATAGACTGGCAAGCAAGCGAGAGGCAACCCGTAGACTGGCCGAAACACCAACGCTTTTTGGGGAGAATAGGCAACCAAGCAGTCATTATGTGCTAATTCCAAGCACCTCCTCAGAAAAGCGGCAGTATATCCCCGTTGGCTTCATGTCGCCTGACGTTATTGCGAGCAACGCCGCGCACATGGTGCCCAATGCCCCTCTCTATCACTTTGGCATACTCACATCCAGTGTCCACATGGCATGGATGCGAGCAGTAGGGGGACGGTTGAAAAGCGATTACCGCTACTCAAAAGATATTGTCTACAACAACTTCCCTTGGCCAGAAGCAAAGGAAAAGCAACAGGAAGACATCGAAAAGCTATCACAAGCAGTTCTTGATGCACGGGGTATGTTTCCCGGAAGCTCCCTCGCAGATCTCTACGACCCCCTAACCATGCCACTTGAACTCCGAAAAGCTCACAATGCTCTAGACAAAGCTGTGATGAAGCTCTATGGCTTCGCCAAAGACATGTCTGAACCTGAGATTGTGGCGGAGTTGATGGAAATGTATCAAGGGTTGGTTAGCAGGGATAACCAACACATCTAAGGAAGTAGGGAAGCCCCTCATTGGATGGCGTGTATTCGAAGATGGACGCATCGAGCCAAAGAATCCGAGGAGTAAAAAATGACAAATGACTTGAGCAATGACTGGCGGCTATGCAATCAGATGGAATATCTGAAGGGAGAGACTATTAAGCATTCCAAATGGATAACCCTAGAAGAGAGCTGGGATCACGACCACTGTGCATTTTGTTCCGACAAACTGGATGCCTCCACAATCGAAAAAGCATATTGCACAACGGATTACTACCATTGGATATGCCCAGAGTGCTACAACGACTTCAAAGAAATGTTTGAGTGGACGCTTGAAGAATTATAATCACTTGATCGTTTCGCTTTGCACTCTGTGGCCACATTTTATAGCCGATAGCCACTAGCCGCTCGCAAATTAGGAATCCACATCATAACCCCAATAGAAAAGGCTACTGTGGACAATAAAAGATAAAGTTGCTATATACTTACAGCATGTATTTTAATTTGTTTCTTGCGACCCTCATTCAGATTTCCAGCCCTGTGGATATTAAGATAGCTGTCCAGAATGAGGTGGCATCGCGCCCTGTGGCCAATGCCAATGATTTATACAAACTATTGCACCAATCTGTTTTTGGAGTTGGACACATTATTTCTAGCAAAGAATCAGCTAGGGAGTATTTGCAAAGCGAAATGGCCTCGCTGGGGCCAGCCTTGCCAAATGAACTGTTGTATGACGATCTGGGGGGAGGTATTGCCAGAGTAAATCTGCGCCCATTCAGGGATGGAAATGGTTCTATAGAAGACCTGTTGGTAGCAATGGTTGAAACGGCCAAGGCCAATAAGGGAACCCAAAAGATGATGACAGAAAGAGTCAATGAGGCATGTCGAATCCTTGCAAAACAAAAAAAGAAGGTGTTGGCAAAGAGCCTAAAGTCATTGGCTAAAAAACAAGCCTCCAGTGGCTATCCGGCTCTGCATCACTCGGAAGCCTACCGCAATGCCTACCTTCCCGCATACCGCATCGTTGATAGGAAATTCCTTCCCCCAATGGAAGAACTTTGAGCAGGTGTAGTCATTAACTTCTGCGAGCGAGAGTGACCTGTCACCTTTGTACCACGTTGCTACCTACCGGGTGCAACTTGGTATAAACCCCCTTCTTTCCACCTTCGGTGTCTTGCACAACCGGTAGTCTTGCAAACGGCTCTATTGAACTTCAGTAATATCACTAATTTGAATAGCTTTTGGTCGCATGCTCTGGTCCTTGATTATGTTTAATAAACTTCTAACTTCAGCATCGACAACATTTTTATTTTTGTAATTACCTGCAAATAGCCGATAGCAGTCCCCTCCATTTCGTATGCGATAGGGGGTCAAAAAGAAATCCGGCCTTGATGAGCCAAGTATTTGCGCATAGTTTTGTAATGTCTCTTGCTGACATGCAACAACCAACACAATGGTCCAATTTGTCTTGGGAAGGTTTGCCCGAAATGCTTTTCCCTGCTTTAATGCAAGGGCTACATCTCCATCTGCGATAGCCCTGTAGCGAGCATCTTTTGATATGTTTACAGTGCTTTGTTCTGGGATTGGCTGAGTGGTATCAGGTGTTTGCGGAGAGGTAGGAGGAGCAATTGGTTTGGGTGGTTGTGATGAAGGATCATTGCCTAGAGTAGGTTGGCCTTGTTGGAGTGTATCTGTTGCCCTTCCGTCCGTATTGGTTTCTTGTATTTCGAGAGGAAATTTACCCCCCCCCCAACTTTGGTTTGGGTCTCGAGGGCTTGTTTTGAGAAGCCACAACTGATAAAGAGCCCAAGCAATTGTGGCACCAACTACAACCAAAACCAAGGTGCGGATAATAATAACAAAAGACCACTTGCCACTTTCTGTATCTGCTACTTCATCTGTGACTGGCGGTCCACTATCTTCATAATCATCTTCATAAGAATCTTCTTGACCAATCTTAATCGAAGGCTCAAGTTCAAGTGGCTCTTCTATAGTGGAACTTGAAAACGGAATTACCTTGCCTACAGATTTTTTTATCTCCTCTTTTGGCAGTGGCTCTTCGATTTTTTCTGGAATAGGTTCGGGTACGTCCTCTTCTTGAGGAGTTTCTGGTTCTTCTTCCTCTCCGATATTTCCAATATTGTCTATTAATGCCGCTAGGTCTTTGTCAAATTTTATTGTGTCAAGTCTTACTGTTGGTTTGCCTGCATCATCTATGTCCTCCATCAGCTTTTTCTTCTGAGGCGATTGGATGTTGGATGGGGGCTTGGTTGGATCAGGAGTATCTAGGGCTTTTGTGATGGCTTTTTTGTCGATGGGTGGTAACTCAAAGAGTTTTCCCCAACCAATCTCGCGTAAAAATAATGCGAAGGCACTTGTTCGTCTTGGCTCTATACCAGTCTCGCTACTTAGCTCTAATATCGTGTGTGTGCCATCCATCAATCGAGCCATTTTTAACAAGTCGGCGGGCAGATCCAAGTCGTCGTATATGCGCTTGCCCTGCAAGAGCACTACCTGATTAAGGGGACCTAGTAGCTCTAGCAGACCCTCATGGTCTGTTACTCCCATTACACCTGCAAATAACAGAGAAGGAGTATTGAGTGGTAGCCGAACTATGGATTCATCTAGCTCGTCTTTATTGTCAAATACAGGCGACTCAGTTGCAACCAGTGCTGACCGCACTATTTGCTCAACTTGTAGTCGAGCAACTTCTATTAGATCCCTTTGGGTGATATACCCCATTTCAATCAAGTTTTTTCCGATGGACATGCCTGACCTTAGGTTAGCCAAGGCATATTCCATTTGCTCCTTTGTCAATTTTCCGTGCTCAACCATGATCGTGGAGAGTTTGTCAGTAGGGAAATTGCTTGAGGCAAAGACAATATCCCCAGAGTCGATATGCACTGTGCGCGTAAATTCATCTCCTACGCGCCAATGGCCCGTTTCCCGCCCGCGGCAACGACGGAAGAGATCGGGGATTGTCTTTATTGTCATTTAACCACCCAACGCTGTAGCTTAAGTTTACCTACTCTTACTAGCAAATCATCCCCTGACCTCAACCAAATTTTTGCTTGACCATCGGAAATTTTTTGTCCATCCACGCTGATAGCCCCTTGGGATATAAGTCTTTCTGCTTCTTTGCGGGATACAGCCATCCCTCTTTCTGTTAGCAGTCTGGATAGGGGGACTTCATCACTTGTGGGGCATACTTCTACGGTGGGGGCATCTTCAACCTTACGCTCGCTAAATCTGCGTATCCATTTTTCTTCTGCCTCACGGGCTACAGAGGCACCATGAAATTGAGCTGTAATATCTCTGGCCAGTGCCTTTTTTGCTGACATTGGATGGCCTTTTTTTAGTTCATCAATTTGAGATGGCAGAATATCAGTCAGAAGGAGATACCATGACCACATTGTTTCGTCACTGATACTCATCGTCTTTGCAAATTGGGAATCTGCATCTTCAGTAAACCCTATGTAGTTGCCCAAGGATTTTGACATTTTTTCTGTGCCGTCAGTCCCTACTAAGAGTGGCACAGTCAGGACAATTTGGGGGGCCTGCCCAAAGCTGATTTGCAAGTCGCGCCCCCTCATTAAGTTGAAGAGTTGGTCGTTTCCACCCATTTCTACGTCGCATTTAAGGCATACGGAGTCATAGGCTTGCGCGAGTGGGTATAGTAACTCGTGTAGTGCAATAGGCTCGCTTGCGGCCATTCGTTTGCTAAAATCATTTCGCTCCAATAGCTGGGCAACTGTAATCTTAGCCGCCAAGCGTATCCAACCCTCACCACCCAGCGGAGCAAGCCATTCGCTATTGAAGCGAATTTCTGTCAGATCAGGGTCTAAAATATTGAATACTTGGGTTTTATATGTTTCTGCATTTTCTTCTATCTCTTCTCTGCTCAATGGCGGCCTAGTTGTTTTCTTACCGGTGGGATCACCTATCATCCCAGTAAAATCACCTATCAGAAAAATTACTGTGTGGCCAAGTTTTTGAAATTGAGCCATTTTTCGTAGCAAAACTCCGTGGCCGAGATGTAGATCGGGGGCGGTAGGGTCAAACCCAGCCTTAACTCGCAATGGGCGACCTGAAAGAATGCGCAGTTCCAAGTCTTCTGCCGTGTGACAGGTGACGGTGCCTTTTAGTAGGAGGTCGAGGGCTCCCTGGACAGAAACAATGCTCATTGGAAAATTTTGGCTCAAAAATGTAAATACATACAGATACTTTGTAGATTTTTCATAAATTTGTTGTTCCGCCTTGCGTGGTCAAACTCAAAAACTAGTATCATCGGATGTCGATCTCGACAAGTTTTTCACCCTCCCAACGTAGCCAAATAGTCGTTCTATCTGGCATTTTGTATCTTATCTCATATGTATTTTTACCATTTGTTGGCCTATGGTAATTTAACTGCAAAATATCTTTTTGTAGCTCCTCAAGAGTGGGGGGTGAAGAAGGCAGGTCTTTTACTTTTGTCCGCCAAATCGCTGAATTTTTTACAAATTCTGCCTCTGTAGGATAAATAGCCAAAAGCTCTGGGTTGTCTTTATACAATTTTGATGCCCCTTCGTCAGTTTTTATGGCCTCCACGACTGAAAGAAATTGGTTCCAAGGTTTTTCTAGTTTGGATAAAACAAGGCCATTAGCCCACCCTAAAACAACATCTTTGCCAGAATGGGATGCCCAATATGCAAAACTGACACAACCAGCGATTGATAAGAGCATAACAATGCCACACCCCATGAGTATCTTGCCCCAGAGGGGGAATTTTTCCCTTGGTTGTACGCTAGATGTATCCCCATCAGAGTTATTCATGGCCTATTCCAAGTCATAGTAACGTACTGGCCAATTCAGCCAACTTGCTACGCTCACCCTTTGTTAATATTACATTCCCAAACAAGTTTTGTCCCTTGAAATGCTCAGCTAAAAAAGTGAGGCCGTTTGTACTACCATCTACGTAGGGGTTGTCAATTTGATATGGATCGCCAGTCAGCACTATTTTAGTGCCATCTCCAGCCCTTGTGAGAATTGTCTTGACTTCATGGGGAGTAAGATTTTGTGCCTCGTCTACAATGATGTATTGGTTTGGAATACTACGCCCCCGAATATACGTCAACGGCTCAACGCTTAAATATCCTCCTTCTTCTAGTTGGGTCACGGTCATGGCTGATCTGTGCCTCATTTCTGTATTTGCGGCGACAATAAAATCCAGATTGTCATAAATTGGTTGCATATAGGGTCGGAGCTTATCTTCTACGTCCCCTGGAAGAAATCCTAGGTCATTTCCCAAAGGCATAACCGGACGGCTAACAAGCAGTTTGTTGTATTTTTCATCGTCAACTATTTGTTGTAGCCCTGCGGCTATTGCTAATAGTGTTTTACCGGTTCCTGCGCGGCCAAGCAGAGTCACAACCCGAATGGAATTGTCCAACAGTAACTCTAGGGCAAACTGTTGTTCTCTGTTTTTTGGCCTTACCCCCCATGGCGATGCATCTCGAAAGCGCAGAGGATGTATTCTTTGGTCGGATGCGTTGAAGCACCCCAAGGCTGTGTGGGATTGGTTCGCCTTGTCAATCAATGTAATACATTGGTTGGGGAAAAAGCGTTCTGTTTCAAGTACGGGCAATCCCTCCTGATACAATAGAATAAAATCATCTTCTGATGTGTATAACTCAGCCGTTCCTGAATATAGCTCCTCGATCTCTATGCGGCCAGAGTTGTAATCTTCAGCAATAATACCAAGCGCATCCGCTTTTATCCTCAGGTTGGTATCTTTGGATACCAAAACAACGTTTTCGCGCCTTTCATCCAATAGATGCTTTGCACAGGCAAGAATAATATTATCTGCTGGCCACTTATTAATACTGGCAAATCTGGCATTGATTGGATAATCAGCAATATCTACCGTAAGTAAGCCCCCTCCGTCTAAGCGGATTCCTTTGCTTAGACTACCTTTCTCTCTCAAAGCGTCTAGATTTCTGGAAACATTCCTTGCATTTCGCCCTATTTCTGTTTGGTCTTTCTTAAAGGTATCTATTTCTTCAATAACAACTATAGGGATAACCAGATCATGTTCCTGAAACCTAAAAATAGCCTGGGGGTCATGTAGCATGACGTTTGTATCCAAGACAAAAATTTTTTTGCTGGATGCTGACATAATTGGCTCCTATGCCACCCAAAGTTTGCTTGAAAACCAAAGGTAATTAGCGAAAGCACAAAAGCAGAAAATCTACAATGGCAAGCTGAAAAACAACAAAACTTTATGGTTGATTGCCATTTTTTGTTTGTTGTTGTTGCGACAGTTTCAAAAACCATCAAACTACTAGAATATACTGCATTAAGTGAAATGATGCAATTGTATAAAAATATTTCATTTACACAGCAAGGAAAAAAATGATAGAATCGTAATATGTCTAGAAAGTCACAATTAAGGGTGGCCGATCGCCTGAGTCATCCGCATCCGGACAGGTTTCTCTCCTTCGTGGTGGTGCTAACTCGGCGTACCTTCACGTTTACGGTGCGAAAAAAGTTTGTTTATTGGACTATTGGACTATCTGCTGGTATTTGTCTTGTTGCCTTCACAGGTAGCTGGTATGGCCTTTGGGCAACAAAAAAAATAATGAGCTATAGCGAGCTTGAGCAAGAGACAAGGGAGCAACAGCAACAGCTACAAGAGAGCTTGGAGCAGGCCGGCCTGTTGCAACAAGATATAGACAACCTATCCGTACTGGTTCACAAACTGGTTAGCGAAATAAATCCCAAGTCCACTTCTTCTGAGCCTTCCAAGAATGTTGAAAAAAGCAATGACATTGATACAGAGTCTGCACAAAAGGTAAGCGCGTTACAAGATGAACTTAACTCTGCGGATGGTAGGCTAAAAGCAATCCAAACCCGCACAGCACCCATCTTACACGCATGGTTCCATACTCCAGCGGTGTGGCCAACAGTAGGCACCATTACTTCAGTTTATGGTCAGCGCATTCATCCTGCGCAAAGAATCATGGGGGGCGGTGGTGACGATCTTTCCCACCATGCCGGAATCGACATTAGCAATGCGCTAGGTACGCCCATTCAGGCCACGGCTAATGGAACTGTGATTTTTGCTGGACAATCAGGAAACTATGGAAATACAGTAATAATTCGCCACTCTCAAGAGTTTGAAACGCTGTATGCCCACCTGCACAGAATTAATGTTAGCGTAGGTCAGGAAGTTGGGCGAGGCAGTGTTCTGGGTACCATGGGTAGTACAGGCCGATCGACTGGAACTCATCTGCACTACGAAGTCAGAAAAAAGGGGCAGGCCGTTAACCCAAGACCTTATTTAAAGCTTCAGCTCCAGTGGTTGAAGGGCATTAAATAACGATGTCTCCGGCTGGAGTAGAGGATGTTAAATAAAAAGCAATCAGGCAATGGAGCTTCTGTTAATTCGATTCTTGGGCGCGCCAGCCTTTGGAAGGGTGAAATTCATGCAGGGGTTGAAAGCCTTAGGATTGAAGGTAGTGTAGAGGGTACCATCTTCTCTGAGGGTGAAGTAACTATTGCCCCAACGGGGACGGTAAAAGGTACCATCCACGCCAAGCACCTTATCGTTACAGGTTATATCGAAGGTAATTTTTTTGTTTCAGAATGCCTCGAAATTCATGGGACAGGTTGTGTTGAGGGTGAAACTGAAGTAGGCTCGCTCGTTGTCGATGAAGGTGGCACGCTACAAGGGGCATGCGTTAGGCGTGGTTATACAAAACCCCAGTCCGCACAACATATGCAAAATAGCCAGGCAAATAACTAATGGTAGACAATTGGCTGTAATCAGCTAAAATAGAATCTTGCCTTAGGGTCCCGTAGCTCAGCTGGATAGAGCATCAGACTACGAATCTGACGGTCGGGCGTTCGAATCGCTCCGGGATCACCAATAATTACAATTCATACCGTGTCGTGTCCAGATTCATTTGAACGCAGGATGGTATTAAGGAGAGCTATGCAGAAAAAACTGGGGCTACCTGAAAGCCAAATAGCTAAAGCCCGCGACCTTGCAGTGCAAATAACAAAGCCCGTCATTAACTTCATTGATGCGCACACCACGACTGCTGTTGAACGAGCCGCGTTGCGTTTGGTGGGGGTTGATGGGGCAGACTCAAACGGAGTACCTGTTTCTAACATCATCATCGACCAGCTTAGGGGCAAACTGGAAGGTGGAGCACTGCGTTGGTATGTAAACGCTCTGCTACGAACAGGACAGTCCCCCGAGGCCATGAATGTCCAAATTGCTAATGGGCATAAACTAACAGAGCATCCCCTAGCCGACCAGATGGCTATTGAAGCTAAGGGGACGGAGCTTGCAAATCAATATCTGGCGCGCATCTGCTCAAACAGACAACATAGGGAAGAAAAGTTAGAGCAATTTATAGGTAATAACCATGACCCTCTGTTGTATGCCATAGTTGCTACTGGCAATATCCACGAGGACGTAAAACAAGCCCAGGCGGCGGCTTGGCAAGGTGCAGATGTAATTGCAGTAATCCGAACTACGGCTCAGAGTCTACTGGACTATGTCCCTTATGGGGCAACTACAGAGGGCTTTGGTGGCACCTATGCCACCCAAGAAAATTTTCGTATTATGCGAGAAGCCTTAGATAAGTCTTCTGAACAATTGGAGAGATATATCTATCTCACCAATTACGCATCAGGGCTATGTATGCCTGAGATTGCCGCTATGGGAGCCTTGGAGCGACTGGACATGATGCTAAATGACTCTATGTATGGCATTCTATTCCGCGACATTAATATGTATCGAACATTTGTTGATCAAAAGTTCAGCCGGATGATAAACGCCTATGCCGGAATAATAATTAATACTGGAGAAGACAACTATCTCACCACTTCTGATGCAGTCGAGAAGGCTCATACTGTGCTTGCCAGTCAATTCATTAATGAGCGATTTGCGCTAGAGGCAGGTCTTTTACCCAAGCAGATGGGTTTAGGCCATGCTTTTGAAATAGACCCAGATATAAAGAATGGATTTTTGTTTGAAGTAGCACAGGCACAAATGGCGAGGGAAATATTCCCAGAAGCTCCATTGAAATACATGCCTCCTACCAAGTTTATGACCGGAGATATTTTTAAGGGGGTGGTGCAAAATGCAATGTTTAATTTTGCATCGAAACTTACCAATCAAGGCATCCACTTGTTGGGGATGCTCACTGAAGCGATACATACGCCCCACATGCAGGATCGTGGGCTTGCCTTGGACAATGCAAAATATGTGATGAACAACATGGCAGACTTGGGGTCGGAGATTACTTTCAGGCGGGATGGTGTTATTGTAAAACGTGCTCACCGAGTATTAACTGAAACTATTGAGTTTATGGAATCGGTTGCCAGTATTGGGCTGATGGAAAGTATGGAACAGGGAGCCTTTGCAGACATAAAACGCCCAAGAGATATGGGCAAGGGTCTGGATGGGCTGATAAAAAAGGGAAGTGATTATTGGAATCCTATCGAAAAAGCCATTGCAGTCAAGTAGCTGGTTGGAGGAAAAATGTTCATAAGATCTTATGGGGATACAATAGACGACGGAGCGGTGCAACTTTCCTTTACGCTACCAGTGCCATGCAATGCAAAAGGGTGCGAAGCCGCACGCCAGTATGCCGAAAAACTGGGCTTTTCCCATGCTGATGTAGTGCACAGCCATCCACTGTCTGATGGATATTCTTTCTATGTAGTCTATGGAAAAACGAAAGTAAGTGTTGACTATGACCAAATACAGGTTGAAGAAGCCACCGGCGATAAGCTGTACTCAATGGAGACTGCCTGCGAGATAATTCGGCAACGTATTGGCAGAAAGGTTGTGATAGTGGGTGCTTGCACGGGATTCGATGCGCATACGGTTGGCATTGATGCAATTATGAACATGAAGGGATACAACCACCACTATGGGCTGGAGAGATATTCTGAGGTAAACGCTCACAATCTGGGAGCACAAGTCCCAAACGAAAAATTGATCGATTACGCAGAAAAAATAAATGCAGATGCTATTTTGGTTAGCCAAATCGTAACCCAAAAGGACATACATATTCAGAATCTCACTGAGTTTATTGAATTGATTCAGTCCAAGGGATTGCGGGAAAAATTTATCCTGTGCATAGGGGGGTCTCGAATAGGCAATAAATTGGCAGTGGAGTTAGGCTTTGACGCTGGTTTTGGGCAGGGTACCTATGCCGAACATGTGGCAACTTTTGTGGTTGACCGCCTTCTGGCTAGAGTATAGATTTTCGGACCTTTTTTCACTGGAACCAGCTCAGTTTTCTGATCTACTCCCCGTGGTATCTTCCCTGAACTCAACAATTGGGCTTGGTGGGAACCAGATGTCCCATACAGCCTTATGGCGTGCAAGGTACTCCCTAAACCAAAAATTCATGCTGGCCAAAGTTTTAATGCTCTTTTGGCCACTTGGGATTCCGTAGGCATCAATGCCAAATCTCTTTGCGAGATAGATTGCTCTTGGGAGGTGAAATTCTGATGTTACGATCACTATTTTTTCCTGAGCATAAACCATCTTTGCGCGGATAATGCTGTCGTAGGTGCGTCTACCCTCAAAGTCTAAAATAATTTTCTCCTCTGGCACGCCATTTTTTATGAGCCATCGACTCATAGCCAAGGGTTCGTTGTAGTGCTGAGTTCTGTTGTCCCCAGATACGAGAATCCATGCAACCTTTTTTTCCCTATATAGTTCCAAAGCCACTTGGAGCCTTCCTTCTAATACTTGGGATGGTTCTCCACTTGATTTGACACTCGCTCCAAGGACAAGTGCTGGCAATCCTACGGGGAGTAGTTTTGGCTCAAATTGCTTATGCTCTAATGGGAACTTAACACAAAACCAAAGCACGTCAAATATGACAACCAGAAGTATAGCTGATGCCGGAATCCAGCAAATTGGTTTTTTGAGAAAACTGGACAAATAATTTTTACCCATATTAGGATAGGATAGAGTCTTATTGCTCTGTTTTTGCAAATAATCTTTTTGAGAGATGAACTAATGTCAAAGTCACACCACAATTCGAAATTTTTCACATCTAGAAACATTCTGTTTTTCTTGACTATTGCCCCTATCCTAGCCGTTCTTGCTTCGGTCGGATGTTATCGCGCAACTGGTTACGACCGAGCCGCCTTGATAGCACAAGAGATACCGGCTACAGGGGGCGACCGCGTTCCAGGGCTTAAATCAATGGCCGGAGCGGGGGATTATTTCATTGGCAACGATTTTGTGGCACTGGCGGTTGATGGCACCCCAATATCGGCAAAAACTGGCATCGCAGGTGCGGCGGGCGGGGGTAGCATCGTTGATGTGGGCTATATTTCTCTAGATACAAGTTTTCGCAGAGTTTCGATGCCATGCGACATCCTGGATCGAATGACCACAGTTGTAAACCAAGACCCAGATATTTCACTTGTTTTTGCTGAGTTTTTGACTAATAACGAAATCGGGCTATCCCACTTGGAAATGCGTGGACAGATACATGACCCAAAACACAAACTTGAGGGAGCGTCTTGGGATAACAATGGTTTTGTCCAAGATGTATTTGCTACAACCACTATCAGTCTTGGCTCTCTAGATAGAAGGTTTACAATAGAGACGACAATTACTAACCATCGCTCTAACTCTATTGGAATCCGCAATATTGGCGACTTTGTGTATCAGCGAGGAGGCGGTTTTCGCATTCTGGCTCCTGCTTACGCAGATAAAAATGGCAATCCTCTTTCAACATGGGGGGTGAACATTCCGGGCACCGATTTTTCTAACCCTCTTTCCAACAGCGCACTTTGTGGAGTAGTCGTATTTATGGGTACTGAGCCGGGATCAGATACAGTTGACTGCCATGTGAGCTTAGGACTATTGACATCTGATGGCGAACCATTTTTGGTTGCTTCAGATCCCCAAGATAGTCTCAATGAAACAAGGCCGAAATTTCCTGAGCGGTTTGTTGCAGGATGCCTCGACACAGGCGTTCCATTGGCTCCAAACGAAAGTCTTTCCCACAAACGCCTGTTAATTGTTAAGGGTGGCACAAGCGGGGAACCAGAGTATGCTCCGAGTGTAGTCACTGTAAATACCCCCAATCAGGCCACGGGACTTCTGAATGAAATGTTCGCCCAACGAGCCGATATTAAAGAAACGAAGGTGGGTTTGTTGCGCTTTGTCCTAGAAGGAACGGCTACCCGATCTGGCCCTATCCCGTCTGAATTGCGCTTTGAACGCTACATCGGAGACGGAAACCCTGCCACAGATGCTACTCAAACAAACTGGCAGTTGGAAAGGTTGGAATGGATGGAGCCTGTGGAAACATCAGAGTTTCTTTCGGATTATTATTTCACGCCGACAACTACTTTTGGAATTTATCTGCCAGAGGCCACTTACCGCATTGTTTCCAAAAACATCTATCAATCAACCACCTTGCAAGTAGGAACAAATTATTACATCGAAGACAGGCCATCGCTGGAAACTCCAATTGACATTGACTGGGAGATGCCTTTTTTCCTGTCAGAGACTCTTAGTCCCGAAAGGTCAGATGTGTTGTCCCCGTTTGGCTCCAGGATTTCTGTTGCTCAGACAGGTTATTTTATTTCCACTCGAGGGAATGATTCACCTCTTGGCTTTATTCAACCAATAAGGTTCACAATCTCTGGCATTGATGGTTCAGCAGACCCACATATGAGGAGATTCAGAGGTCTAACATCTGCTTTCGACCCAACTGCAAAGTTGCCAAGGCCAGCAATTGAAATGCCCGGCAATTTCCATTTCATAGGAGGCAATTCTGCATTTGGTGTTCAACTGGCAAACTCTATTATTCTTTGGACCATTCCCGGCAGATACCAAGCGTTTGGGGCAAGGGGGCCACTTTCTACTCTGGAGTCATTTGTAATAGATTCAAGACCAGGGTCTGGTAATTCAACAACCACTCTCACTGTATTCCCAACTCCCCTGCCAGAAGGTTGGATAGCTTTTGATACCCCAGGTCCATCAATGGCAACTATTGGTGGGATGTTGCCAGCTGAACAACTATCTTCAGCCTTGGCTGAAGGTATTAATGTAATAGCCCGTACCGAAATAGATCACCAGACCAATGGTGAAGAACTGTACAAATTCTTTAGGTATGAGATTGATTACTCAGAAGACTATGTGACCGCAGTAGACAACAATCCCCTGATTGTTAATGCTAGGTCTTCAAGCCTAGATAGTTATGGAACTGTGACTGCCTATTTTACACCAGTAGACCCAGAAGGGCGAAATGGAGGGGCTAGGCCATCAAAGGGCTGGACGCTAGCAGATTTTTTAGCGCAGGCAGATGGCAAGTATAATGTGATACATAGGCCTCGAGGTCCTCACGGGCTTTTCACCCAATTGGGCTTTGACCCCAACCTTCCATTGGCAAGCGGTGCTCCTTGGTGGCACGATTCCGGATTGCTTTCCTTTGGCGTCACAAATGGACAGTTTGATGCCATCGAAATCCTCAGTGCGGGAGCAATTGCAGATTCAGACATCAATATTTGGTGGTCAGAATACAAGGAACTCAGAAACGATTGGTTTTCCATTCTCAATCAACAAACCCCAGATTTTTATACAAAAGCCCTTGGTTTTTCATCCGGTAAGTTCAGCCAAGATACACCTGTGGGGCTGGCTCGGACATACCTCAATGTTAATAACTCGGAAATAAGCCAGACCGAACAAGAGCCAATCCTCCAAGCTCTTAAAACTGGGTCTGCCGTAGCATCCACTGGCCCACTCTTGGATGTTACGATTGACGGCAAAGGGCCAGGTAGTCTAGTAACTCTTAGCGGTTCGCCAGCTTCAGTATCCCTAAACATCACTTTGGTAGCCACAGACTGGATGCCTGTGGATGAACTCAGAGTTATTGTCAACGGGCAATTGGTCGCAACGATTCCAGACCCCAAGACTGTCCTTGCGCCTTCCGATGAAGACTATAGGTTTTTTACCGGCACAATTGCAGTTCCAGTTCCGGTAGGCAAGGATGCTTGGCTAGTAGTTGAAGCAGGGGTGGCATTGGGAACCACCGGTGCTTATAGACCTGGAACTCCCTGGAATATACAAATGAAGGGTATTTACCCTATTGCAATTACAAACCCCATTTTTCTTTCCTTGACTCATGGCCAGTATTCCCAGCCTGGGCTTGAAAAATAAGGGCTTGATACTACATTTTCCATTCAACACTTATCATTTTATACTAGCCCATGTCCGAAGACTGGATTCCAGAACACATGCCCGAAGACCTTGATGCTGAAAGGTCTCTCATAGCAACTTGTTGCGCTCCGGGCATGGAGGAGGAAGCGGCTGAAGTAATTACCAATCTTAACGAGGACGACTTCGTTCATCCAGCCCACAAGGCTATTTTTCGTGCTATGGGAAGGCTCATTGATGCAAGTCTACCTATTAATGCCCTTACGCTCAAGGATTCACTCGGAACCGCAAAGGATCTATCACGCGTAGGGGATTTTGCTGGCATTGTTGAGGTTCTCGTTTCTGAGGAGGTTAGGGATCCACAAGTACTGGCAGATATCCTGACCAGAAAGCGCAAACATAGGGATTTAATTCGCCTAGGAGCACAGCTAACAAGAAAAGCGGTTCACGAGGAAGACGCGCCTGAAGTATTGGTTGAACAAGCCAGCCATGAGCTCTTCCGAATTGCCCAAGGAAAAGACACAAGGGGATTAGAACCAATCTCCCAAGTAATGGCTGAAGCCTATAGACGCATCCTTGACCGCTTGATAAGTGGTGGATCGTCGGGCGTTAAGGTGGGTTTTTCTCGTCTGGATACCCTGACTCAAGGGTTTCAGCCTGGAAACCTAGTTGTGTTGGGAGCAAGACCAAGTGTCGGTAAAACAGCATTGGCTCTCAATTGGCTTTTGCACGCATCTGTCCGGCACCATAAACACGTTGCCTTCTTTAGTCTGGAGATGAGTAAGGAAGAAGTCAGCAATCGACTAATTTCCTCACACTCCAAAGTTGACTTAAAAAAAGTTACCCACGGACAAATACAAGGGGAGGAACAACAAATAATTTGTAACGCTCAGGAAGTATTAAGCCAATACAACATTTACATCTGCGACCGAGCGGCCATAACTATACGAGAAATCGCCGCGATGGTTGACAAACTTTGCTCTCAGTCAGGCAAAAAACTAGATTTGATTATTATTGACTACCTCCAGCTAATATCGAGTCCACAAGACAGCCGCGGAGCAAGGCAAAACGAGGCAGTCCGAATCGGAGAAATTAGCCGCGCCCTAAAAATACTGGCCAGAGAACGAAACGTCCCTGTAGTTGTATTATCTCAGCTAAACCGTGAAGTAGAACATGGGCAAGGCAGAAGACCCCAATTGTCTGATCTCAGAGATTCAGGGGCAATAGAGCAGGATGCCGACATAGTAATGTTTATTCACAGCTCAAAAATCAAGCCTGGCTCTTCTGAGGATATTCCCGCTTCGACCGATATTAATTCCGGCTTGGATGATTACGAACATAACAAAAGAGAACTAATAATAGCAAAGCACAGAAACGGCCCAACATCAGTGATTCCACTCTATTTTGAGTCACAATATACTCTCTATCATGAATTGGAACCAGACAATTATAGTGAAAGGGTGTAATTAAGCAAATTCAGCAACATTCTGCAAACACTACCTCCGTTAGATAAAATAATGCAAATACCTTTCTCATCCAAGCTCGTAGCCCTCAGTGGAGTTGGAAAGAAAACTTGCGAAGTACTTGCCTCAGCGGGATTCAATACTATTGGAGACTTACTCTGGGGCCTACCATACCGCTATATCGACCGTGGCAGTATCCAAACAATTGCGACTGTAAATAATCAGTTCCTACAAAGTATAGACGAATCGATTGTTGTCACACTCCAAGGACAAATAACAGATTTTCGCCAAAGCACTTCTCGAATACAGAGGATGCCACTAACCGAAGTGCTACTACAAGATGATACTGACCAGATCCGCCTCATTTGGTTCAACCAGTCATACTTATCCAAATCAATGAAAAAAGGTGACACGCTTTTGGTATGGGGAACTCTTTGCATAGGACGCGGTGGTATTGAAATGAGATCACCCTCATGGGAACGAATCACTAGCAAAGAAGAAACTGAAAGTAGCTCAATTGAAACCACATCTATGGCTAGGTTTTTACCAATTTATCGTCGCATCGCCACGCTGTCAGGCAAAACTCGCCAAAAGCTGATCGATATGGCACTAAGGCAAATCCAAAGCCCACCGGCCATTCTGCCCCTTGAACTATCAAAGTACCTACCAGATGCTACAACGGCACTGCGTCTACTCCATCGCCCACCAGATGACAGCGATCCCAGAGACCTAGATGCCCGCCAAACTCCTGCACACCAGAGGCTTGCTACCGAAGAACTATTTGCATTTGCCCTTGGGATTGAGCTGAGGCGCAAAGGGATACAAAATCAACAATGTCAAAAAATCCTCACATCAGTAGAACTCAGAAATAAACTGAAATCTTTTCTTCCTTTCAGCCTCACTACTGCCCAACGTACTGCCTTCAGAGAAATTGTTCAGGATCTTACATCTGGGAGCACAATGCACCGCATGCTACAGGGAGATGTCGGCTCAGGAAAAACCTTGGTGGCATTCCTATCGATGGCAATGGTTGCTGAGACCGGTGGTCAAGCGGCCCTGCTAGTACCAACCGAAGTACTAGCAAAGCAACATTTCGCCAGTTTTACTAAACTTCTAGGGGGCGATAGCCACCGAATGCAACTCCTTGTTGGGGCAATGAAAACCGCAGAAAAAAGACAGGCAATAGAACGTATCGCAAATGGTCAGGCCAACTACATCATTGGCACTCATAGCCTATTTCAAGAATCCGTTTCTTTTTTTGATTTGCGACTAGTAGTAGTGGACGAGCAACATAGATTCGGTGTCAAGCAGAGAGAGGCGATTAAAGATAAGGGCAATGCACCTCATTGGTTGGTAATGAGTGCCACTCCAATACCTCGTAGTTTAGCGCTGGCACTCTTTGGCGACCTCGACCAATCAATCCTCAACGAGCTACCCCCAGGGCGCAAACCCGTTCGTACTTGCCTATACCATACCGACAGTGCTGAGAGCGGTTGGAACATTGTTGAACAGGAACTTAATAAAGGGCACCAAGTCTTCGTGGTTAGCCCAGCAATTGATTCTTCAGAGAGTTTAGATCATAAAAGAATATCTCTGCGGGATATAAATAACATGGAAGCATACTTGCGTGCCCGATTCCCAGATGTTCCATTGGCAATTGTGCATGGGCGACTAAAAACTGACGAACTCAGCATCCGCATGACAGAGTTTCTCGAAGGACGCGCTCGTATATTGCTTGCAACCACGGTTATTGAAGTTGGCGTGGACGTACCAAACGCATCGGCAATGGTTGTAGACCACGCAGAGCGGTTTGGCTTAAGCCAGCTCCACCAACTTAGGGGAAGAATTGGCAGGGGAAAAGCCGGAGGCACTTTCATTATGATTTCTGATAGAGAGACGGAGCGCCTCCAAGCTCTTACACAAACTTCCGATGGTTTTCGCATTGCTCAAAGAGACCTAGAAATACGTGGTCCCGGGGAATTTTTTGGGGCAAGACAATCAGGATTGCCCAGATTCCAAGTTGCCGACTTGTTTAGGGATCGGCAATTATTAGTAAAGTGCCGGCAGGTTGCCGCCCACGAAATAAATAAGGGGCTGACTCCAGATCAGGAGGCTTGGCTAAAACAAGAACAAACTAGGCTACGACTGGCAGAAATCAGCTAGGGTTGTTCTCTTCTGCGAGCATAGCGTCTATCGCTTCACTCGCCTCGTCATATTCTCCTATGAGAATACAGTGCAATAAGTGTTCAATAGATTCGCTAATTTTCTCGACATCCTCAAAAGGCTGGAGTTCCTTTGTCGCCTTTTTGATCCCAGTTGGGTCTAATTCGTCTACAGCCTTCTTTAGCTCTAGGAGCTTGCCGTTAAGCGTTGATAAATCAATGTCTTTCCCCTGCGAACCCGCTTTGGATGCGTGGATGGCATTACTAATGTTGTTAAGAATTTGCTGTAAATGTTGTAGCAATTGATCGTTATTTGCATGGATGTATTCCATATTTTCTTCTCTACCGGCAGTTTCCAGTGCCATAGCCATCTCAGATAACTGCCTAGCTCCAATATTGCCAGCCGCACTCTTTAGGCCATGAACAATATTTATGTATGACGGGAGGTTGTTTGAAGTCAGGAACAAATTAAAATCATCAAATTTTTTCATTCCTTCCTTATAAAAGATGGATAGCGTCTGCAGATATTTTTCTGTACTCCTGCCTGTCCTCTCCAGACCAATTTTAACATCAATACCCTCGATAGCTATATGATTTCCCGCGTTTGAATCGAGTGGTGCAACCTTTCTGGTAGGTTTTTTCTGTTTTTCTTTTGGAATCCATCTTTTTAACATGGCATCAAACTTAATCATATCAACGGGTTTGGATATATAATCGTTAAAGCCACTTTCTAAGAACATTTCCTCAGTTCCGGAAACCGCATTAGCTGTTAGGGCAACTATTGGGAGGTCTTTATAGTACGAAAGGGTATTGCCCATAGCTCTGATACGAGCAGTAGCCTCAATGCCATTCATTTCAGGCATCATGTGATCCATCAATACCAGATCGAAATTTTTGGATGAAACGGCAACAATGGCATCGACACCATTAGTGCAAAGATGCGCATCTATTTCATAAAGTAGCAAAAGTCCCTGTGCCACATTTAGATTTGTTGCCACATCGTCTACAACCAAAACCGAAGCGCTAGGAGAGGCAAAGCTAACAATAGAGTCTGTAGTTTCGTTAATAGCCGAAATACCTGAGTGGCCATTAAGTACGTTGGCAACAGAAATAGCATGGGCAGGCGTAGACAGTATGACGACATTAGGATCAGATGTAATTTCACCAAATCCGGATAACAAAACCAACTTTTGTTTTAATTTCAAATTTTTTAGAGCTTCCGAAACCCCTGCATACTGATTCGAAGCAATGAAAGCATGGGAATATGTTTTATCCTGAAGCTCTTCTTGGAGTTCAGAATCACTATAGACAAGCGTATGGGCAATTCTCAGATTTCTCAATGTGAGGGCAAGTGATTCTGCACATCGCTCTCTAGCCTCATATACGAGTACGCGGTATTTTTCAGGATTTTCTACTTCGGCCAATTTTTCATTGCTCACGATTCCCTGCTGTAGATTAATAGTAAAAGTACTTCCTAAACCGTATGTCGACTGCACAGATATTTCGCCACCCATTTGCCTGACAAGGCTTTTTGTTATAGAAAGCCCCAAACCAGTACCTTCAATGCCTCTATTACCCTCTATATCCACTTGAATAAAACCATCAAATATTTTTTCAATATCCCTTGATTTTATCCCTCTCCCGCTGTCAGCAACCTGAAATTTCAAGGAAACAGTGTCCCTAGTGAGTTTGTTGGCACTGATAGAAAGTGATATAAATCCACATTTTGTATATTTGACCGCATTTCCCATTAGATTGAGCAGAACCTGACGAATTCGTATCACATCTCCAAAAAGCGAATTTGGCAAATTGGGATCTATATTTGGCAAAAACTCTAAGTTTGCCTCGTATGCCTTTACTCGAATGATGCTAATCACATCATTAATAAGAGAGGACAAATGGTAATTGTTTTGGAGAATATCAAATTCGCCTCTCTCAATTTTTGTAAAGTCAAGAATATCATTAATAATTGTCAGCAGATCTGCGCTGGCGTGTTTGATAGTAAAGATATGCTCCCGTCGAACAGTGTCGGATAGGTTCGGTTGGAGAGATAGCTCTGCCATGCCCATGATTGCATTCATAGGGGTTCTTATCTCATGGCTCATTTTTGCCAAAAAATTGCTCTTGGCATTTGAAGCAACTTGCAGTGAGTCCATAGTGGCATTTAACTTAGTGTTATACCTTGCAACAAACGTATTGAAAACAGCCACCATAATAACAATAACTATCATCATTAGAAAGAAGAGCCACGTCATAGAGTGTTTGAAATAGTCTCCAATACTAATTTGTTTTATTGCAACCGAGTGCCAATTCAAGGTGGGGACATTTCCAATAGCAACTAGCCTGCCTCCAGAAACAAACGTATAAACCTCGCCATTCTGAACCCTCTTCGCCTTCTCGATAATTCCTATTCCAATTGCGCCAAGCTCTGTCTCAATACTCCTCTTATTACTGTGCAATTCTAGCAAACTATTCTCTTCAGATATGTTCGCACCAGTTATTATTCCCATATTATCAAAGAAATATAGCTGTGTACCATCTTTAATAGCATCATATACAGGATCAAAAAAATCAGACAAGGCAATTCCAGTACCCACTATCCCAATTGATTTATGGTGTTCATTAAAAACCGGCACATTTACCCAAAGCTTTATTGCATCTAAATCGGGATTATAATTAATGTTAAAATTATAGGTTTCTGTTCCTAATAGTGTCAGATTGTACCAATAATTCTCCGGCAAATTTGGGTCTACAATATATGAATTATCAACTCCGTAGAATTTTTTATCTGAATCGCTCGCCCAAAAAAGTTCGGAATGCCCAATCGAATCCCGGTACGATTCCAGTTCTTCAAAAGCCAGTTTTTTCATGTATTGGTCACGAACATCAGAAAAGTGCCGCTTAATCAGTGAAGATTTAGCCAGTCTCTGAGCAATATTTATATCACTTTTTACAGAGGTATCCATCTGGATTGAATATATGTCAAGTAATTTAGATAGTTCTGCTGACTTGTTATCCTTAATAATCACCCGCATAATAGTAAAAAAAGCTACACAGCAAATAACAAATATGAACACAAAAATTGCGATAGAGATACGAAAGAACATCGACAGCAAGTAATTTTTTTTGCCTTGTAAAGTTTGCTCAAATTTACTAGATTTCTTTGATTGTCCATTCATAGTTATAGCTCCAGACGCCATGTGAAGACACTTGAGCCATTGGCATGGAAGCAGAACCACTGCTTCCGGAAAATATTTACTATCCTAAAACTCATCTGAAACTTCCAAAAAAAGATCAACTATTCGCGGATCAAAGTGGGTACCCCTGCCTTGTTTGATAATATTGATGGATTCCTCCTTGCTAAACGGCTTCTTATATGGCCTGTCAGAGATTAGTGCATCATATACATCAATAATAGCCATGATTCGTCCTTGGAGTGGAATCTCATCGCCTTTAAGACCCTTTGGGTAGCCGGTTCCATCCCATTTTTCATGGTGGGCTACGGCAAAAATGCCTGCGTACTCCAGAAAGGTATTTTCTGGTGTCCGTTCCATTGTTTTGTTGATGATTGATTCGCCAATCACTGTGTGCTCTTTCATCTGATCGTATTCTTCATCTGTTAGCTTACCAGGTTTCATCAGAATGCTATCCCTTATTGCGACTTTGCCAATATCGTGCAACAGGGCCGATTGTATGACCATTTCTGTATCCCATGAAGCAATTTCGTTTTTATACACCCCCCTTTGATTCATAGCGGCTAAGAGTTTGCCCAAAAACCGCTGAGTTCTATCTAAGTGGCCACCTATATTGTCATCACGGTATTCCACTATGTCTGCCATGGTTTTTATTATGGCATTCTGCATTTCGACTACTGTTTTTGTCTTTGCATCCACCATGTTCTGTAAGTTCTCATTAAAATTAATCAGCTCACGAGTTTGTGACTCGACCAGCAGGTGAACTTCTATGCGCTTTAGAAGAAGTGGTGGCGAAAAGGGCTTGGCGATATAGTCAACAGCTCCAAGTGATAAACCCTCTAATTCGCTATCACTGTCACTTCTGGCTGTAAGAAAAATGACAGGGATGTTTGCAGTAGTAGGATTGGACTTGAGAATTTTGATTACATCATAGCCATTCATTTCCGGCATCTCGATGTCCAGCAAAATTAAGTCTGGCACTTTTTTTTCGAGCATCTTTATCAGTCGTTGGCCGGAACTGAAAGTGAATAGGTGGAAACTATTTTCTAGCACATTAGTTGCTGTAACAAGATTGGTTGGTTCGTCATCAACCAGAAATAGTGTCTTTAGGTCATCCATAAAATTTTGAAATTACCTCATAGTACACTTGCCACTTACAAGCAGTATAGTCGTTTAACTTGTGGCAAGCAACGCTTGGAGCAAGTGAGACGACTATACCGAGAGGAAGATTACTTTATTGGGTATTCCTGCATTACAACCTGTAGTGCCTCTCGGATGGCTACTAATGCTTTTTCCAAATCTGCCTCAGTGTGCCTGGCACTGATGTACCAATGGTGGAAAGGCTGGATAAATAACCCCCTCCTAATGGTCTCTGTATAAAAGCGTTCACGCCTCTCTTTGTAATAATCGTCAACTTTGTTAAAGGTCAGATAGGGCATCGGAGGAATGCCACTGACCTGTGCAGGCGCGTTGGCGGCATTTGTTATATCCTCCAACTCTTTGAGGAAGATTTTTCCCTTTTCCCAAACCATGTCAATAATCTTGTCTCTTTGAAGAATCTCTATACATTTCAAGGCCGCGGCCATTTCTAAGCTGTTTGGAAAAAATGTAGAGCTAATAAATACTTTTTTCTCGCAGACATCCATGAACTTTGACTTACCGACAACGGCACTAATTGGGTATCCGTTTGCCATGGCCTTGCCAAAGGTGCTTAGGTCAGGAGTGATTCCATACTGAGCCTGTGCCCCGCCAATCGAAACCCGGAATCCAGTTCGGATTTCATCAAATATTAGTACGGCTCCATAGTTATCTGCAAGGTTACGCACAGATTGCAAATAACCAGCAGGAGGTGTCATTACAGGCTTTGCCAGCGGGTGACCAACAGGAGTGATGATGATGCCTGCCAAATCATCTTTGTGTTCTTTCAATTTTGTTTCTAGGTCGTGGAGGTCTCCATACTCAAATTCAACTGTCAGGTCTTGCACACACTTTGGAACTCCGCCATGCACTTCCACCGCCCAGTCGTGCCAGCCGTGGTAGCCACAGCGGAGGATTGTATTCTTTTCGGTGTAGCCCCTAGCGATGCGAACCGCAACACTTGTAGCATCTGATCCGGTCTTTACAAGAATTACCTTTTCGGCGCAGGGGATGATGTCAATTAGTTTCTGTTCTAATTCGTTTTGTATTGGCTGAACCAATGAAAAGCAAAAGCCCTTTTCCATCTGAGCTTTAACCGCGTCATTAATTTCGTTCTCGTCATAACCCATGATTATTGGACCGTAGGCGCACAGCATGTCGATGTAGTCATTGCCATCAACGTCAACAATGTGACCACCATACCCACGCTCCAAAAAGATGGGATACTCACCAGGAATAAAGTTGTACGGTCGCCTTATCCCCATCATTCCACCTGGAGAAAGTTTTTGGGACTCCTCGTACATCTGCATAGACTTTGCAAGATTCAGCTTCGGAGCGGACAGTGCCATGATAGACCCCCTCTTTGATGTGATTAAAGAAAAAATATTTACCCGCCAAAAATTTAGGAGGGGATCATGTATCAGACAAATTTTTCTTCAAAGAGCTTTCGAAGCCCTTTGTGTTCCCGCAGTTCCCAAAGGGTGATTTCTGCATGGTCTTTAGAATAACCATTACCTACAATCATCGTAATATCTTTGCCAACACCTTCGGCACCAAGAGCCGCTTTCCCAAAATGGGTAGCCATGCTAAAGAAGTAAACTGTGCCGCCTTGGCGACAGGGCAGGATGGTGGTCATCTCTGTGTCTGGAATATTTACGCAATTAAATACAACGTCATACTCTGCACCACCATTTGCCTCCAAAGCCTTATGCAGATGGGCAACCGGTGCTGTAGCATTTTCTACAATCACTTGGTGGCAAAGATTAAGCGACATTAATGTATCAGTGTAACCAGCGTTGCGAACACTACATACAACTCGGCCTGTTGGGCCAACTCTCTTCATAGCCTCATATGCAACCAGCATCCCTGATTTGCCACCTGCCCCAATAATTAGGACGCTCTGTCCAGACCCAATGAGTCTGGCCGCCTGGGCTGGGGCTCCTGCAACGTCCAGTGCCGCCAGTGCCAAACCTTCATCCATATCATCAGGCAATTTGGCATAAACCCCTGATTCAAAGATGATCGCTTGGCCTTTGATTTCCACTCTGTCTATTTCTGGGCGAATGTTGAGTATTTTTTCTATTTTCAGAGGTGTCAGGCTTAATGAAACTAGGGACGCGATGCGATCCCCAACGGCCAATTGCCTACCTGAAAGAGCACTCCCAACTTTTGCTACTGTGCCAATAAACATACCACCTGAGCCGGTGACTGGGTTCTGCATTTTGCCACGTTGCGAGACGATATTTAATATCTCAGCTTCTAGCTTTTTCATGTCCCCACCGGTGGCCTGCTCGAGCTGAGTAAAACTAGCTGAGTCAATGTTTAAGGCAGACACATCTACCAGTATCTCATTGTCAAAAGATTTCGACATATCGTTATCCAGCCGTATGGCCGGCTGGGGCAGAACTCCAATTGGCTCGATTACCCTGTGTGAACCGTACTTGCAACCCATGCTCATAGAACCTCCTATGTTGATTGTCAAAAAAGCATTCGATTAGCCTTTCTAACCTATCGCCTCCCATAATATTAGCACTAAAGCTACCCATTTGGCACTAGTACCTAGTAACGCTTTATACCGGTTTAACTTTTTGTAGCTGAACTGTTATATGCAAGGATTTGCGGGCAAATCCCGACCTAGTGCAATGTAATATTTAAATGTTACATTGCACTAGGCATCTAGCGTATTGTTTTTGGAATCTTTGAATAACAATTTCCATCTTATATAATGATGACTTGAGGTCTACAGATGTTTTTTCCGCCCCCGCAAGAGCCTCCGGCGATAATCCAAGAATCCTTCGCGGACGTGCCACGCCTCCATCCTGCTGACTATGGCCCCCCAAAGTCTGCGATGACTGAAAAGCATCTGGACATAAAAACGCTAGGGACGTTGCTTTATGGGGTAGTGGTAGTTATCGAAGGCACCCCGTTTGTATATGGACATGAGAGTTCCCCAGTTGTACGATTTAACAAATTTAACAAAAATTCGCTGGGATTTAGGATAGCCAACGCATCATCCTATTCAAATTACGCATGGCGAGCACCCTATTGGTGGGATGCTGGTGCTCTCAAGAGTGGCCCAAATGTAGTCCAAAGAATCTACCCGATAGGATTCTGAGATATAGTACCAAGTTGCACCCGTATGTGTGCAACTTGGTATGACGGCAATGCGAAAGCGGTGTCCGCAGATCAACTAAAAACTGAGAATTTGCATAAGAGGCCAACATGCCACTAATTTCCCTAGCTATGATTGTAAAAAACGAAGAGGCACATCTAGCTCACTGCCTTGAGTCGGTAAAGGCACTTGTAGATGAAATGGTGATAGTAGATACTGGCTCTACAGATAGAACTATCGAAATCGCAAGAGAATATTCTGCAAAGATATATAACTTTGAGTGGTGCGATGACTTCTCCGCCGCCCGCAATGAGAGTTTGAAACACTGCTCTGGGAATTGGGTATTGATCTTGGACGCAGACGAGGCCATCGATCCACTTGACTATGAAAAGATAAAAAATGCCTGTCTGAACCCTACTGCGGATGCATATTCCCTCATACATCGCCACTACAGGACTACTGCCAATGTTTCAACTATGGGTTACATCAAAGTTCCCAATTTATCGGGCTATACAGAGGGAAAGGAAATATCTTTTTATTCTGACAATGAAACTTTGAGGCTGGTCAGCACATTCGATGGTTTGGCTTTTTCTGGCAGGATTCATGAACAAATTTCATCTTCGCTTTTATCTCATAACAAGTACTTTGAGGCGTTGGATGCTGTAATTCACCATTACGGAAAGTTGTTTGCCAACAGGCAAGAGCATAAAGCCCAATATTACTTGGAGCTTGCAATCCAAGAGGCAGAAAATGATCCATCAAATTCTTGGACACAATTTAATTTATTGCAACAGGCTCTGGCGGCAGGACGGTGGGAATTGGCACACAATGCGGCACAAGCGTGTTTAGAAAATAGCGCAAAGGTAGAACCATTTGTCCTGTATGGCAACGGTGTTGCTCTTAAAGAATTGGGCAGGCATGAAGAAGCAATTAGATACTTTGATATGTTGCTGGATATAAACCCCAAACATGCTCTGGCGTTGTGTGAAAAAGGTTCTTCGCTGGTAGCAACAGGAAATATTTCTGCTGGCCGTCTGCTTGTCATTCAAGCTATGGAAGTAGAGCCAGGCTATGCGCCGGCATACCAATATCTATCTCAATTGGACTTTAGTATGGGAAAAATAGACTCTGCCCGCACAATAGCAATGAAAGCACTTGAGATTGCCCCTAGTGAACAAGACCTGTATAGCCTGTTGCTGAATATCGAATTGGCAAATAATAACCACCAACAGGCCGCAAAGGTTGCAATGGCAGGCGTTCAGAATTGCCCCAATGGTGGTAATGGCTTGTGGCACCGCCTAGCATCGGTTTACCTGATGAAAGAGGGCAAACTGGAGGAGGGGAGGTCTATACTGAATAGGGGTCTTAAAGCCTTTCCAGACGACCCTGAGTTGGAGAGGTTGAAGGGGATGATTTAGTTTCTAGTCACCAGGTACTAGTTGCTAGAGAAATGGGGAAGCCGTATGGGTATTTCAAATTACCAAAACTTGGAGGTATGGAAAAAAGCGATGGGTTTGGCAAAGGAAATATATCTACTAATACTGAATAGTGTTCAACAGGTTGAACGCAACCTAGTATTAACCCTTTTGGATACGGAGCCAACAAAGCAAATGCTTACTAAAGTAGACAAAATGGCAACCGCCCTCCTAAATCGGAAAAATCTCCAATCTAGCGACCAGAAACTCCAAACTAGTAACTAACATGAGGCCATCATGCCGCTGATCTCCCTAGCTATGATTGTAAAAAACGAAGAGGCGACTTTAGCCCACTGCCTGGAGTCGGTAAAGTCCCTTGTAGATGAAATGGTGATAGTAGATACCGGCTCTACTGACATGACTATGGAAATTGCAAGAGAATATTCTGCAAAGATATATAACTTTGAGTGGTGCGATGACTTCTCCGTCGCCCGCAATGAGAGTTTGAAACACTGCACTGGGGATTGGATTTTGATCATGGACGCTGACGAGGCCATCGACGCTCTGGACTATGAAAAGATAAGGAATGCCTGTCAGAATCCTACCGCCGATGCGTATAACCTAATATCACGTAACTACATGCCATCTTCCAATTCGACATCCCAAGATTCAGGAACTGTTCCAAACAAATCAGATTACAGCGAGGGAAAAAATCTCCCCTTTTATGCAGACAATCCATGTCTTAGGTTGGTAAGAGCGTTTGATGGGCTTTCTTATAGTGGCAAAATACATGAATCAATCGGGCCATCATTGGTGGCGAACCAAAAGATCATTGTTGAAAACAACGCAGTGATCCACCACTATGGCAAGTTATTTAGCGACAGGGAAGAACATAAAGCCAAATACTATTTTATGCTAGCTCGGCTGGATGCAGAAAAAAAACCGGGCGACAGAACAGCACTATTCAACCTTTTGCAACAGGCACTGGTGGCCAAACAATGGGAAGTGGCACTGAATACTGCCCGCACTTGCATAAAATTGTTTGCGGAATTAGATCCCCTCATTTTCTATGGGGCTGGCCTTGCCTTACAGGAACTTGGAAGACACGCAGAGGCAATATTATATTTTGATAAGCTGGTAGGTGAGGTTCCAAACCATGCTCTTGGAATAATACGAAAGGGATATTCCCTAGAAATTCTTGGGGATGTCGAAACTGGTCGCGAGTTGATGAAGAAGGCTATAGAAATTTCACCGGATTATGTTCTTGGATATGGATATTTGGCAGAATTGGAAATGCGCGCCAATAATTTCGACGTGGCGCGCAAAATAGCCTTGGAAGCAGTGAACTTGGCTCCTAAAGAGCCTACACTCTATGATTTATTAATTAAAATTGAACTTTCCAGAAATGACTACTCGCAGGCGGCCACCGAAGCAATACGAGGAATACGGCGGTGTCCATATGGTGGTGGGGGAGTGTGGCACCGAGTGGCGGCCATGCAATTATTTCAAACAGGCGAAAACGTTGCGGCGCGATCAATGCTAAGATTGGGGCTACAGGCTTTTCCAAAAGACCCAGACTTAATCCGACTAAAAAAAATGATGTTTGGGTAGTCATACTGTTTCCTTGCTAATTTGATAAATGACTGAGGAAAAGTTACACTATGCAAGGCTCTTCGGCTTGCATGTAGAAACTGGTATAATTTCTAGGTACACTGAGATTAGCTACTGGAAACAGCCGTGTAGCCTATTCGCAATCGCCTTTTTATAAACACACAGTAGAACGCAGTGGGCTAGGATTTTACACCTCCAAGGGGGCAACCATCAACCACTCATCAAAAACAAACAAGCGCAAAAAACCCACCAGTCGCAAAATATCAAACAATTTTCGCAATTCAAGCGCATTGATATTTATGTTTGCAATTATTCTGGTGATGTCTATTGCTCTCTTAAATGTACAAAAAATAACTAATACGGTATCCAAGGATTATGCTCGCCTATATTCAACTAATACAGCAATAACCCTCGGTTCACACCTTAATAACGAAATTGCCCTCATCAACAAAGTTTCGCATTCTAAAGTTGTAATGGATTGGTTCGAAGATGAATTTAATACTCGCAAAAAAGCTACTGCACTTGATGAAATACTTGAAACCATAAATGAACTACATTCTCATAATATATATTTGGCGATAAATAAATCCTTTAATGAGTACACTATAGGGAAAAAAACTACTATTAATACCCTTGTATCCCGCTCAAAACTTACTCCTGGTTATTTTGATGATGAATGGTACTTTGAGTGTCTTAAGTCTCCAAATGAATACCGGTTAAATGTCGATGTAGACAAGATATTAAATAGAAAACTGGTATGGATTAATCACAAGGTTGTTAGGAATGGCGTACCTTTAGGCGTAATAAGCTCCGGACTGGAATTTTCCAAATTGGCAGAGAGTCTGTTGTCTAAATACGACAGCAAATACGTACGGGGCGTTATTATTGACGAGAAGGGCATCGTACAAATGGATAGTGCAAGTATAGGCGATGAAAGTTTTATCCAGTACGGACATGGCTACCAAGTTGGAGATGAGTTTAGAGACCCTGCTTTTGTAAAAGCTCTTGAAGCCTACCTAGAAAACATTGACGGATATTTTGAAACCCCCGAAACCATCGCTCAACAATTGTCCACTGGTTATTACAATTTTTCCACAATTGCTTCTATTGGAGCTACAAACTGGTCTGTCATTATCTTTTTTAATTCATCTTCTTTATTTACAATAAAATGGTTATTGCCAATGTTTATAGGTATGTTAGCGATTTTTATTGCTTACGCCTTTACCATCGGATACGTCAGTTTTCGCCTATTATTTAAACCAATTCAGCTACTTATTAGCAGCCTTTCAAAGGTTAGAGAAACCAAAAATGCAAAGATTTATGGCACCGACCGAGATGATGAGATAGGTAGCCTTTCGTTGGCTATTAAAGACCTGCTGGGGCAGGTGCATTATGATGCTCTGACCGGTATTTATAACAGGCGTTTTTTGGAAGAAAATTTGTACACCATTGTAAATACCATGATTCGCTCGCATGGAATTCTTTCTGTATTTATGATCGATATCGATTTTTTTAAAAAATATAATGATACCTACGGGCACGGGAAAGGCGATGAATGTCTAAAATTAGTGGCAAATACGCTAAGCGACAGTCTCAAGCGAACCAACGACATAGTAGCAAGGTATGGGGGCGAAGAATTTGTAGCTGTATTACCATATGCTGGCGAGTCTGGTGCAATGGAGATAGCTAATACCTTAATAGATAATGTTTTAGCCCTTGGAATACCCCATGAAAAAAATACCGCCGCCGACTGCGTTTCTATTTCAATCGGCATCACCACAGCAGTCGTAACGCAGAGACTAACGGCCAAAGCATATCTTGAGCGAGCAGACGAGGCGTTATACAAGGCCAAACAGGACGGTCGGAATAGGTATTACTTTTTGCCCCTCGATTGATTTTGACTATTCATCAGGAGTTACACCAAATGTCCATATATATGAAAGCCATTCCCCTGATTTTGATTGGGGTTTCATTAAATGCCTTTGCCCAGATCGCCATGAAAAAAGCCGTGGGGCTGGCAGGCATGGAGTGGAGCTTTTTGCCTCTGGTAAAACTATTCCTTCACCCATGGATGCTCGTCTGCATGGCTTGCTATGCCATCAGTATTCTCGCTTGGGTAGGTGCTATCAAGTGGGTTCCAACCAGTTATGCCTTCCCCTTCATGGCTCTGGCATTTGTGTTGGTTGCACTTATGTCGAAGTGGCTCTTGAGTGAAACAATACCTCCCATGCGCTGGCTGTCTATATCCATCATCGTACTAGGGGTATGTCTCCAAGCGTTTTCAGAGGAAGCACAGCCAATAAAAGAACAGACTACTGTTAAAAATACCACAGATCGTCAGTGATCAGATACTCGTTCTGCCAAGAGCCAAAGCTAGGAAAACTTGGCATTAGATATAATCCCCTTGTGACAACCTGCCGATAAGTAATGTGCGGGTATATTGTGTACCATGCAGGAGTCAGGGAATGTCGGTAATAAATTTTGCAGGGCAAACAGATGGTGATCAAAAAGTACTGTTACAAACCGTCAGAAAAAGTATGTCTCAAAGCAAGTCTGGAAAAACCCTGAATCTCCAGCTTGGTCAGGATGATCGCCCCATGGTCTCATTTAGCAATGAGGCAAAGCAAATGCTTGAGGCAAGAGAAGCTGAAAAGAGGGCAAGAGCAAAAGAAATGGTTGACAAGCTAAACGAAAAGGCAAGGCAGATGCAGGAAGCGGCAAGGCAGATTCGGGAAGCGGACAAGGCGAGACAAAAAGAGGCACTGCAACAAAAAATAGCCGATACAAAGCAAAGGCTGAAGGCACTTGTAGAAATGATGCGCTCAGCCCTGTTGTTTGGCGATAAAAAGGCCGCGGCGGCCATAGCCAAAGAAGCCGCGAAACTGGCCAAGGAATTGGCAGTGGCTCTAAAGGAATATGGCTCCCAAGATGCCGGTGGCGATATTTCTATGCCCGAATTTAATATTTCTGAAGACCCGGAAACATCCGAGAATGCAGAGAGTATAGCTGGTGCAAAAGATGTCGATAGTGTGGAAAACATCGACTCAGATGCCGCTGAGCAGGTGGCCGCCGCCGAAGCCGCTATCAAGACAGCCACAGGCTCCGAAGATGATGACGCTGGTCGGACGACTACCGAGAACACAAAAGATGCTCTAAAAGAGCTTGTCAGTCAAAAACTCCAGAAAACCAAAGAAGTCAAGGGTGGGTTGGGATTTGAGGACGACCTAAAAATAATTGTTGTCCTGCTAAGGTCTATTGCTTCAATGGCTAGAGCAACAGCAAAGCAAAAAAACACCATGGCAAATAACCCGCCCGCAAATAGCCAATCAGAGAAAAAAACAGCTGAAGAAATCGAAAAATCAGCCAAAGATATAGAAAAAGCCATCAAAGAAATCGAATTGGCGGCGGGGGCGATTTCCGTCTAATAGAGTTGGAAAATTAACTTATCCTTCTCTAAACGTCACCTTGTTTATTTCCCTAAATGTGGTCATTCCCATCCGCACCTTTTCGAGGGCACTCTCTCGGAGAGACTGCATGCCATTCCTTCGGGCGGTAGTCTTGATGTCTCTCACGCTGGCTCTATTGGTGATAAGCTCTCGCAACTCGTCATTCATCCCCATAAATTCGACAATTGCCTGCCTACCCCTGTAGCCTGTGCCGTTACAGTCTACACAGCCTACTGTATCGAAAATGGTCGCACTCTTTGCCCAGCCAAGGTCTACCCCATTTTCTAGTAGTTCAGTTTCCCCTACCTCTATAGATTTTTTGCACTTGGGACAGAGAACACGCACAAGTCGTTGTGCCAGCACGCAATTGAGGGCGGAAACAAAGTTATATACTTCAACCCCCATGTGCTGAAAACGTCCCAGCACATCCAAAGTGTTATTGGCATGGACGGTGGTAAACACCAAATGCCCTGTAAGGGCTGACTGAATGGCTATCTGGGCGGTTTCATTGTCACGGATTTCGCCCACTAGTATTTTGTCAGGGTCATGTCGTAGGATCGAGCGCAGTCCGAGGGCAAAGGTCAAACCCTTTTTTTCGTTAACTGGAATTTGTGTCACGCCTTCAAGCTGGTATTCAACCGGGTCTTCTATGGTGATAAGTTTATCTTCGGGGCTTCGAATCTCGCTCAAGATGGCGTACAGCGTAGTAGTCTTTCCTGATCCAGTTGGCCCTGTAACCAAAAACATCCCATAGGGTTCACGGGAAAATCGCCGTATACGAACCAGTTCATGGTGCTGGAAGCCCAAAATGTCTAGGTTTAGCTGGCGAAATTCCTCAGAGAGGTTTTCTTTGTCCAAAATACGAATAACTGCATCCTCACCATGAATGGTAGGCATGATGGACACACGAAAGTCGATGGCTCGGCCCCGCACCTTTAGCTTAAAGCGACCATCCTGCGGTTTGCGCTTTTCGGCTATGTCCAGCTCAGACATTACCTTGATTCGGCTGATGATGGGGGAGGCAAACCGCCTATCCACCGGCTCGGCGGCGGGATAGAGGCTACCATCAATACGATATTTAATATGAAATCCATTTCCGGCAGTTTCTAAGTGGATGTCAGATGCTCTTCTCTGTAGTGCATTAAAAATTGTGGTATCAACCAACCGAATGATGGGTGCCTCGTCTTTGTCGGTGAGGCGATCTAAGTCTAAAACTTCCTCGTCTAGCTCCTCTTCAGAGACTACCAGAATGTTTAATGCTTCACCTGCCTCATCCAAAACCTTTTGGCCGGATTCAGATTTTTTAAGCACTTCCTGTATCTGGCTTGGGGGGGCCGCGGCAAATTTCAATGGCCTTTTTAGTAGCCTTCTAAGCATGTCCTGAGTAAAAACATCCAGTGGGTCGGCCATAGCAACCCACAAATGCCCGTCCCGCTCGCGCACCGGAACAAAATGATGTTTTAGCATTAAGTCTAGGTTAACCATCTGGAACAATGCAAAGTCAACATATTCAGTAGTTAAATCTAGGGTGGGGTAGATTTGGATCGCCTGTGGACGCTCCAAACTACCGGTCAACTCAGCACCAATGTCTGGAGTGGGGGTGGGGGAAGGTGAGAATGTCATAATGTAATTCTAATGCTTTTAGTCGGCATAATGTTCAATAATCAGAGTCAATTGCGCTGTAGTTTTTTCTGCCTTTTTGACCAAAAATACTGGTTCAAGCCCCTTGCCTCTGGCCAGACCCACCCAAAATGACCGGAAAAACGCTACAACGCAATTGGCTATATTTGCATTGGAAGGGTGAAACGGTATAGCGTGCATTTCCAACTCCTTTCAAGGCATCCAAAACCCATCAGGGTATTGAAAACAGATCAAAATTCTAAAACTCCTTATTTTGTTTCAACTGCTCTACATAGGTCTCAACCCTCTTTAACTCTTTTGGTATATCGAGTCTTTGAGGGCAGGTGGGCTTGCACTTATCGCAACCATTGCAGAAATCAGCCTGCCGGGGCTTTGGTATGGCGCGATCATAAGCAATCAAAAACTCTCGGCGGAGCTTGCGATAGTTATTGTCTGTAGAACTCTTTAGTAATTTGTCTTCGCTAACTATTCTGTTGTAAAGGTCGAATGTCTGGGGAATATCCAGCCCATAAGGGCAGGGCATGCAGTAATGGCAATTGGTGCATTGGATAAAATCCGGGTTTCTCATTATGTCGGTTACTTCCAGTATCACTTCTTTTTCTTTTTCGGTCAGCGGTTCAAAGGGCGAATAAGAGCGGATGTTATCCTGCAGGTGCTCCATGTAGGTCATGCCACTCAGAACTGTAAGGACATTTGGGTGGTCGCCGGCATAACGGAACGCCCATTTTGCGGCTGTGTCTTGGGGATTTACTTCTTTCATCAGTCTAAGGCCGTGGGCATTTACTCTTGCCAGCCGGCCTCCGAGCAGTGGTTCCATCACTACAGCCTGAATATCGCGCTTTTCAAGTTCGCCCATAAGATATTCGGCAGGGGTGTTCATGCCAGTAGCATATTTCCAGTCGATATAGTTCATCTGGATCATGGCAAAGTCCCACTTGACCTTGCCCTTGTCCTGTTGCGACAGCAGAAAATCGAAGGCCGCCACATCCCCATGAAAAGACCAGCCCAAGTTACGGATACGTCCTGCCTGACGCTCTTTTACCAAAAAGTCTAGCATTCCATTGTTATAAAACCTCTCCATGACCGTGGGAACCCCGCCCGCGCCAATGAAGTGGAGTAGATAATAATCTATATAATCAACTTGCAGGTCACGGAAGGATTTATCATACATTGCCTTTGAACCTTGGAATGTCCGTAGCCCAGGTGCGTTTCCTTGGGTAGACAACTTGGTGGCAACAAAAAATTTATCTCTTGGATGGCGTTTTAGGGCAATGCCGGTCGCTGTCTCTGAAAGAGCACGAACATAGCCCGGAGCCGTGTCAAAATAATTTACGCCATGGGCTATGGCATAGTCGATTAGCTGGTTTACAGCGTCTTGGTCAATTTCGTCTGTGCCATCAGATTTTTTACGCAATGGCCAGCGCATACATCCGTAGCCAAGCAGTGAAACCTTTTCACCCGTGTTGTTGTTTGTGCGATAAGTCATTTTGTCAGACGGCACAGGTCCCAACGCTCCACCTTCGCCTGAAACACTATTGCGCTTACAACCGGCAAAAGAGGCTCCGGTTAGTACCGCACCAACCCCTGCATATTTTAGAAAATCCCTGCGACTAAGTTCAATTTTATTTTTCATATCCGTATCGATCCTTAAATTGAGTGATGCCTATGATGGCCTTCCACAAAAATTGCACTGAAGGGGCGGGCAGGACAATAATATTCACATGCGCCACATCCTATACACTTTTCGTTATCGATGACTGGTATTTTTAGCTTACCGTCTGCCTCGGGGTCAATTACTAAGGTTATGGCCTCTGTGGGGCAACGCCGTTGACAACTATTGCATTGAACCTTATCGCGATTGACAACACAATTTTCTTTTACCCAAACCACACTCCCAATTGATATGGTTGTTTTTTCTTCTTTGGTTATCTTTTGAATTGCGCCAGAGGGACAAACCAATGAGCATTCAACGCATTCAGGGCGACAATAGCCAGCCTCGAAAGACATTTCTGGTTGCATAAGCGAAGACAACCCATTGGATGGGCGTAGCACATTATTAGGGCAGGATGAAACACATAGCTGACAGGCAGAACATTTTTTACTGAGGTTAGAAAGGCTCTCTGCGCCCGGAGGCACTACTTGTGTTTTTCTCTCAGGAATCTTTTTGTCCTGCAACTCTGCTAAGCCACCATCTATGTTGACCAAGCTCTCCTGAGCTTTGGCAACCCTTGCAAATGCAACCCCCCAAGCAATTGCTAGAGCACTTCGGCGGGTCATGCTGGCAGTATTGCTTTCGGTATCAGGTGTTGTTGGTTTGTACTGCTTCGATTCAGGCAAAAACTCCATCTTAGGCACATACTTTAATCCACCCAATTTGCAATTTCCAATGCAGTTAAAGCAAGCCACGCAACGACTGTGGTCTATGTAGGAGTTAGCCGAATCAATACATGAGGCCTTACAGCCCTTTTCGCACAGCCCGCATTTAGTGCATTTCTTGGTGTCGATGGTCAGCTTATAGACTGCATTCCTGGAAAAAATACCGAGGAATGTTCCAACAGGGCATATGGTATTGCAATAGGTGCGACCGTTCTTCCAAGCGAGTAGCCCTATCGCGCTGATTGTTGCTAATGCTACTCCGAGAGTTATCCAGCTCTTTGTCCAAACGCTTGTTGGATAAAGAGCGTAGCTGTCAACGGATTCAGCCAAGGATGCAAGGATGTTGTTTCCAAAGCGATACACCGGAGAAAAAATGTTAGAGGCAACCCGTCCAAAGGCGGCGTATGGGTCGAGGAGAGAAACAACAACGCTAATCCCCGCCAATAGCCCGATAATAAAGAGGATGAAAATTCCATTGCGTAGCAGTGGCATCCCCATAGAAAATCTAAAACGACTACCCTTTCCACTGCGTCTGCCTGAAATATGGGAGATGCAGTCCTGTAATATCCCAAAGGGGCAAAGTATGGAGCAATAGATGCGCCCAAACAATTGGGTTAGTAAGACCAAAGCAAGAACAATGATTGCGTTCGACACAAAAACGGCTGGAATGAGCTGGATTTTTGCAAGCCAGCCAAACCACAAGTGCAGGACCCCAGAGAAGTCTAGGAACAGCCATGTGATTAGTACAATTACAATAGTTGCAATAGTTATTCGAATTTTTTTGAGCATTTTTTCAACCCACTCCTTGTCATTCCAAGTTGCACCCAAAACAGGAGCAACTATCTGTAAATCATTTTGTTCGCAATTTTGGTACGACTACTTCCAAGGAGTATCGCAATTGCTTTAGCCTGCAATACCCAGTTTCTTTAAAGTAGCCGATGCTTTGTCAACTATTCCTCCAATGACTTTCTCAAATTCTTCTTCGTTCTGTGGTTGTGGGCTAATGTTAAACGAACCCTTCAGGTGTAGTGATTGCATTTGTTTTATCACTTCTTCACGATTCCAGTCCCCTTTCAAGAGGGGGATCATCAGCGCATAAAATGGGTCGACGGTAATAGTCTCGCCAAAGGCATTGGAAGTTGTTTTAAGTTCTGACTGCATATCTAGGATGGCAAGGGGAGTAGCTCCCTTGGGGAGTTCTGGCAGATAGGGATCGGCATAGAGTTCTATAGCACCAAATGATAGGAGTGAAAACAGTATGTCACCAAATACCTCTTCAGGTATTTGTGATGATTCCATGATTTTTTCGGCCAGTACCTTAAACCTTACTGGCACATGGGCTTCGGCGGCCAATAGCTCAACAACAGCAGTTCCATTTGGTGGGTTTGCATTGAGCTTGCCCAGCTTTAGATGGGAAAAAACCACTTCGCCTTTGTCATCTTTCATCTTGGTGATTCTGGTCTGTATGGATAGGTGTTGGAATGATGCAGAGGACAGTGCTCTTTTGATTTGTCCATGCCGGAATCCTTTTACGAGTAGGGACTGGCGGAAAGTGCGCCCGGAGATGATGTCAACCGATTGTTCCGACTCACCCATGCTGGCTGTTGGATGATCTTGAAAGAATTTTCTCAGGCGGGGGTCTACAATGTGGCGAACCATGCTTGCAGGTTCGGCATCGCCCAGATATGCCAAACCGGCCTCATGGGATTGATTTAGAAAATCCCTAAACAGGAGTGGATCGTTGTTAGGTTCCAGATATTCATGCACCAGGTATCGGACATCCTTTTTAGTGAGTATGTCATCGAGTTCTTCAGCCAGAATTTGATGCAGGAGTGGCCTTTTTTCATCATTGGCTGTCAATTCGAGAGCATCTTTAATCCACTTCACGCCATACTCATGTCGCTGGTGGGCAGGCATTTCGGGAGGTGTCAAAGCCATAAAGACATCTCTGGTGGTCTGCTTCATTCTCCATCCGGGTTGGACGTTATAGCTAACAAACGCAATCCCATCCTGACTTAAATTCTCGTTGCACACCCTTAAAATTGCTTTTTGGATGCTCTCCGGAACCCAGCTAAAAATACCGTGGACAATGATGTAGTCAAAAGTGCCAAAGTCAGGCGTAATGTCATCGATACTCATGTGATGGTAGGTCACATTGTTTGCGTTGATAAGATTTGCTCTGCGTTTGGCTTCATTGATTTGCACTACAGAAAGGTCTACTCCAACAAATTGGGCTTCTGGCATAAAATGAGCCATGCCCAGCAAATTAACTCCGGAGGCGCAACCCAATTCCAAAACCTTAGCCGTTTTTGGCTGGACATAGGAAAGCCCAAACATACTCGCAATTGCGGCCAAGTGGGATGGATGTGTTTGAGGAAGCGGCTTTGCCAAGTATGGTACTTGGTCATAATGGGTCAAGGTTTGAGTACTCACAGAAAACTCCATGGAATATTACAGTATAAATTGTACTGAGTTATTTTGCTATAACTAGTTGCCCACATGCACCGCCAATATCTTGCCCACGGCTTCTGCGAATACTCACAACATGCCCTCTATCAGCAAGATAACTACCCATTTCATTTAGTAAGGTTTCAGTTGGGGGTAAGTATTCAGACATTTGAAGTTGGTTATAGGGGATTAAGTTTATTTTGCTAGGAAATTGGTTTGCAAAGTCAGATATTCGCCTTGCATCCTCCATACTGTCGGAAATGCCCTTGATTACTACATATTCAAGCGTGATTTGCTCATCAGCGTGTAGCGGAAATGACTTTAGTGCTCTAGACAATTGATCCAAACCCCATACAGAATTAACAGGCATGATTTTAGTTCTAGCAATGTCTGTGGTTGCATTAAGGCTCAGAGCCAACCGTGGGCGAGGGCTATATTCTCCTAGCTTGATTATTCCGGGCACAAGCCCAGATGTAGAAATCGTCACCCTACGAGGGGGAATAGCCATCCCCTTTGGATGGTTTAAGATTGCAAAAGCGTCCATAACCTGTTTGAGGTTGTGTAATGGCTCACCCATACCCATTAGCACAATGTTTAGAGGTAAATCCTTTGGATGCCTGTGGTATTTCGCCATTGCCAATACTTGACCCACAATTTCTGCCGCCAATAGATTTCTGACAATACCCATACTGCCTGTAGCACAAAAGGCACAGCCCATTGCACAACCAACTTGGCTAGAGATACACATGGTAGCCCGGCCGTCATAAGGGATATAGACGCACTCCACATGTTTGCCATCAATGAGCCTAACTGTATGCTTGCTTGCACCATCTGAGGATAAAAGTGAACAATCCAACAGAGGCCATTCAATTATCAGCTCAGTGGCCAATTTATCCCTAAGCTCCTTAGACAGATTGCTAAACTGTTGCCAATTGCTCCACCGATGTTTATATATCCCCTCGAAGACCTGTATCGAGCGGTATGCAGGTTCACCCCACCTCCCAAACAGCTCATTGAGAGCAACCAACCCCATGCCGACAGCATTTTTTTCAGACTTATGCAGTTGGTCTGTATTTATATCTGGGGCTTCCCTCTCCCATGCTCTCATTTGAGAATAGAATTAGTCAAGTGAGATGCGGAAATTGCACATCAGTGCCTTATCTTCTTCAGACCACTCATAGTTATTGGTATCTTCCAGGTCGGGAAATAATTTTGGAACATGGTTATCTTCTTGCGAAGCCATTTCGTCAGAATCATCGCATTCATCAGAATTTTTTTGGTGGAGTGCGACAGTGGCTTCCAGCATTATGCCCACGTCAAAGCCTGTTTCCTGAATCTTCAATATCAATCCCTGCCCGACTTCATCAGTCATGATGGCCTGAACAAAAGCCTGACCAAGCTGATCTATTAAGCTACGTACTTCCTGTGGCGGTTCCATTTTCAACCCCTAAGTAAAATATATCATAACAGATCGATTGTTGGTAAAGCCTCTTGCAACACCACCGGTTTTGCAAGACACCGAAGGTGGAAAGCTGTGCCCGAAGTGTAAACGAGTCCAGCGAAATTATTGATATGTCAACACTTGCACAGTCTAAAATGGAGGCGGTGGAACGGAGGGAGCAGGCGTATTACAGGGTTTTGAAATCACCTCACTATCGTCACTTGGTCGAAATCTGCTTTGAAATCCAACGATTATACAAAAACATGCTGACTGCACTGGCAAAACCACAACACGCGAGGATTATCCAACCAAGGCTGGCCTGCTGTGGGTTAAGTTGCAAGAGCCCATCGGGTAGTATCGTAGCTTTTTTGCACATGATTTCATTGAATAGCCATGCACCCAGAAATCCACCTGCTATGCTACCAAGAGCTATTGGCAGGTTTGCAAAGCCTTGGTAAAGTCCCTCTTGACCCTTTGGAGCCAACGTAGCAAGGTATTCCCACATTCGGCCACTAGTAAAAATCTCGCCGAAGCCTATCAATGCCACAGTCAGAACTATAAAAATACTACCGAGTGGGATTATGTCATTGGCAATCTGTGTTACGCCACCAGCCATGTAAAGTGGAAAAATATTTACCAGCATTGATGCGCCGGCAATTGCCGTGCCTATGAAAATGCTTTTTATTGGCGAAAATTTTCCAAATATTTTTGTGAATAATAATTGGCATGTAATAATGACAATTGGGTTTGCGACTGTATAAATATCCATAGCTGGTGTTAGTTCAACAGTTTTCTTTGTGTATAGCGGTAATAAGTTATAGATTTGGGCAAAAATTACGTAAAAGCCACTTGTGATAATTAGAAATAAGACAAGCCTCAGGTCTGTGAGGGATTTTTTGATGGTAAGTATAATATCTGCAATTGGGTCGGATGCTTTTTTTTCTATGTTGGCCATTTCTATTTCTGTATCGCGGTAAAAAATGATCACCAGGAAAAATGCTATGACTGTAGCCACCATACTTACCAGAAAAATGGAACTTAAATCAAAACCGTGTGAATTCCTGACTTTGTAGCTAATGATACGACCAAAGAGGTTGCCAAACTGAATAATCATAAAAAATATAGCAAAACCAAGGGTTATCCGAGAACCAACAGTTTTTTGGATAGTCCCTGCTATGCTAGGTCTTACAAAACTGGCACCAACGCCAATAAACAATACGCCCAGACATACTGGTATTACAGAGCCAAGTGGCACAGTGACTTCATTTCCAGGCACGATTGCTAGTAATTCTCCACCAAACCATACCGGGTAGCCCATTGCAAAATATCCTAGTGACAAAAGGATGAAAGCTAGTAGCAGTGCTCGCTTAAACCTAATTCGGTCGGCAATAGCTCCTGCGAGAGTTGGCAAGAAGTATATTATTCCCCACAAAAGAGAGTTCATTAAGCTCGGCCAGTAATTACCAAAACCTAACTGTCCTAAATAAATGACCACAAAACTGGCCATGCCATAATAGGATGCTCTTTCAAAAATTTGGATGACATTTGCCGACCAAAAATTGCAAGAAAAGGGGGCCGACTTAGGTTGCTGTTTATCTGTACTCATGGAACTCCACGGTGCTAGTATGACAGTATTTGAAACGAGTACCAAGACTGTTCCATAATACGTCTGTAGCAACTTTACTTTTTATTGTCCATATTTTCTAATGGCAAGTGGCTAAGCGATACAAAGCCTTAGAGATAAGACTAGGTTGAGTTTCTTGTAGCAATAGTTGCTTTCCGAAAGAAAACAACTATTACCTTGAACATCAACGGGCTAGTTCTTTCTGAATACCGTGGTCTAAGTCGTCCAACCATTTGCGAGCTTTGCCATGAACAGTCTGATTTGAGGCATTGTATTTTAAATCCTTACTGTCTTTATATGTTATCGTGTATTCAGAACTAGAAAAAGTTATCGTGACAACCAATTCGTGAGTACGAACAATCAACTTTGCTTGGATTTCCCCATCCTCACCTTTCTTTGTCATCCAATCAAGTCTGGATGCAACAGATAAGATTGCTTTTTCAACATCCGCTAAAGTCGCTTTGTTTGAGTATACCTCCGAAGTGCGAGGTTTAACTGAAGCCGGACGCATAGGTTGGGCAAATAGCACATTACTGTTAGCCACGAGCACTAAAAAGAGGAAGGCAAGCAATTATTTCATGGTAGTACCTTTAGGGAAATAATCTCTAGCTCAATGCCAGAAGGTGTAAAAGTTATACCACTGGTATGGATATTTCAATACCAACTTTTCAAGATAAACAACAAATTTTTTCATCACTTCGTCAGGATTTCGCGCCATTTCTGCACTGTGATAATCAACGTGGACATCATATTTTCCAGTCTCATTCCGGCAGATAAAGACAAAGCAAAAATCACACTTCATTACTTTTAGAAAGCGGAAGGCTCCCTTCGGAAAAAACGCACTGCCTCCTAAAAAGGGAAGGAGGGCACTGCCTTTTTCATTCATGGATGGTTCTCTATCCGCCGCCATTACAACAACTTCGCCCTCCTCAAGTTTTGTCTTGATATGAGAAGCTGTATCGATGCCTATGTCTTTTATTGGGATTAGGTTTAATGCTGAGTCTGGGTTCATTTTGGCAATGAAGGCATTAAAATCCTGTGTACGCTCCGCTTCAATAAAGCCATTGACTACAATTTTTTCTTTTCGACTGGTTGCCATAGCGCGCAGAAGCTCTATATTACCCAGATGGGAGCAGAGTATAAAAACCCCCTTTCTAGCTTTCAGGCTTTCAAAAAAACGATTTACGGCTTGCTCGTCCTTGTAGACCACCTCTGTTTCTGTGATGTCGCCAATCCAAGCCCCGATTTTATCTATGAGAGAGATTGCAAAAGAATACAAATGTCGAAATGTTTTTATAAAAGATGGCTTTAGTTCAGGGTTATTACTGAAGGAATATAGTCTTGCAAAGTAATCCCATGATGCCCTACGAGCGTTTTTCATAAAGATGAAAGCAGTAAAGACTATTGGAAAGATCAATACTTTAAGAACTCTTTTTCCAAAAAAACGATAGATTCCTAATAGGAGATAGAGCCTAAATGCCCCTGCTCCAAATTCTTTGTACTGTGCCCATTTAGCCATGTTCAAATGGTGCACTCTAATAGCGTGTAGCTGAATTCGCCAATTTCTTCGTGGGCATGTAAAACTCTTAGTCCAGCTTTATTAATGAACTCTTCCATTTCTGTCTGGCGATACATCCGACTATATCCGTTGGCCATGCAAGTAAAATATAAAGATATATTTGTGAGTGCCAAGGCGGCAATATCGTTACTGCTATCAATAAAAGGCTCCAGCACAAAAATTCGCCCGTTGGTATTAAGTGCTCTTTTTGCTTTTTCCAAAATAAAAACAATTTTTTCTGGCGAAAAACAGTCTAGGAACTGACTCATCCATATTGCGTCAGCTCCTTTTGGAACTTCTGTTTCAGGATCAAGGATGTCCATTGGAAAAAATTCAGCCCTGTCTACCAAACCAACTGTTGAGAGGTTATCTTTTGCCTTTTCAATCATCAATGGCAGATCTATAATCCGGCAACGAACATCACTATTGGCGCTAAAGAGGGCAACCTCAAATTTTGCAGTATTTCCGCCTATGTCATACACTAACTTCGGGTTGTTTTTTATTACTTCTTTGACCGCTATATCGAAAACAAGGTCGGAGTAGTAATTGTCAAAGTTAAACCAAACCTCCTTGGCCTTGTCCGGTAAATGGTGGAGACCTTGGTATATCGTTTCCCAGTCACCAAAAACTTTTAGTCCTTCCGGCTTGCCAGTTTCAAAAGATTCATCCAGAGCAAAAGCCCCTTGGTAACATACATCATGCATGAAGTCCATATTAACCTTCACTGCTTTATCTTCGTTTAGTAGTAGGGCTAACTTTGTAGGAAAATACTTTCCGTCTTGATTTCGGACTATTTTCTCTAATAGAGCAACCTCAAGCATTAGATCAACTGCATAGGTAGAAAGCCCAGAAATACGAACTATTTCATCCCGGCTAATACCACTACTTTTACAGATGTCAGAAAGAATACCGAATTTCATCATGGAACGAATGGCTTGAAACATCATGGGGTAGAAAGCAATCCGGTGCGCTTCTCGGAATGCCTCCACCATTGTCATAGGATCTTTTCGTACTCTCCTATAGTGTTCGGTCATGTGTGCCTCGTATCGATTGTAAGCTATCAATTGTCAGTTATCAGTTAGCAGATTAGGATGTTTGCATGCTGAATTTGGTGTGTCGTAACTACAGACATGACATCCTTTTCCTAACCAGTATTATAGTTCATGTCGGCTTTCCGCTTTATTGAAAGTGTTGCCAATGGAGATAGCAGGTAGGCTATCGTGAAACCAAGACCCAAAGTAATGCCAAGTGCCCTAGTAACTGCAAAGCTAGTGAAACCAAGTGCGCCAAAAGCGACAATTGATGTGAGACAGGAAAGAGCGATTGCTGACCCCGTTTGGTTGCCTGTATCTCTTCCTTCTACGCGGAAGATGACATAATCAGCCCCAAGACATACCACTAAAAATAGAGCAAGTACGTGGAACAGAGTAATCTGCTCCCCCGCAAAACCTAGAACTCCCAGTGTAATGAGTACAGACATAAATGCAGGTGAGAGCATATAAAATGCATCTCTCATTGATCTGTATACAACGGCAATGGCACTAAATACGGTGGCGATTACCAAAAGAAAAATAATAGTTACCTTATTTCTTAGGGTATTGAGTATGTGAGTAATTTCTTGGATGCGATCGCTGAAATGAGCTCCTGCTTCTCTTGCCAAACTCGCCAACTCTGCTTTGTCGGTTGCATTTTCGACCAAAACAACTGATGTATTTTCTGAAAGTAAAAATTTTAGTGAATCTGGTATTTCCGATATTTCCAGCGGTCTGTCTTTCTGGGCAAGGAGGTTGTTATACATTTTATTTTTCAAACCTTTTGGAGCACTGATAGTGGAGAGGAGCGTATCCAGCTCATTTTCATAAAGGTTTTCTGTCAGTGCAAAATTTCGATTTTGTTTTCTAAAAGAAGGGATAGCCTGTGAAACTGCTCTGTAATTAAAACTATGCAGTGAGTTTCTGAAAATCTCTTCCTTCTCTAAAACATCCTGTTCGTCTGTGCCTTGTATTACTACCATCACAGGTGCAGATGTGGCTCCGCCAACCCTGGCAAAGAGGGCCTCACTTTCAATCATGTCTTTTTCAGGTTTGTAAAGGTTTTTTAGATCATCGCCTGAGCGCAATTGGATGATGCCAGCCAGTGAAAAAATCACAACTACGGCTAATTTTATGGCTGTGTGCTTTCTAAACGCCACTCTGACAAAATTTGCAAGACGTTTTTCCAAGCTACTGACAAAAGGTGAAATGGCTCTGACATTTGATTTTTTAAGAAAAACTGGATAGAGAAAGCGTATTATGAAATAAGTATTTATAAGGCCAATTGTTGCAATTACTGCTATTTGCATGAGGATGGGTACACCAGAAAGCATCATAACTCCAAAGCCTGCAACACTGGTGATGAGGCAAATACTAACTGCCCTGCCGATATTTATCCAAGGTTGGTTAGAAATGCCTTTTTCAACAAAATAGTGGATGTGGTAGTCAAGGCAGAGGCCAATCAGACTTGCTCCAAACACTAGAGCAAGTACGTGGATTTCGCCAAAAATAATTGCTGTCAACATTATGGCAAGGGCAATCCCCATTCCCACCGTGCAAACTGCATATAAAAAACAAACTGCCGATCTAAAAACGATTAATGAGATGAGCATCAAAAGAAAAACCGATGCCCCAGTGATAATGTTGGTTTCGGCAATGCTCTTTGAAATTGCTCGCGCGCTGTGAGCCGGTATGCCCGAAATATTTATCGAAACATCTGGAAAGTCTACAAATGTTTTGGCCTTTGCTCTCTCTATTCCATTGAAAACATGTTTGAAATATGAGGGAGATGTATCCTCTAGTTCAATCGACATGTAGGCATAGAATAGGCCGTCCAGCTTTGCCGAAAGGACACCTTGGTTTGGGAAAAAACTAGATTTGGTAATACCTAGATTCATCATAAAATCGCTTGCCAGGAGAAATGGGTCTTGCTCTAGTGGCAAAACGTTTACAGCTACTGGACTGTAGAGCATTGCTAGCGAGTTGTTTCTTATTGTCTCGTAATCACACATTTCCAGAAGATGGGCAGTAGCATCTGACAACAATCTATGGTTGTATGTGGACAGCAAGCTCAGGTAATCATTTTCTTGTTCACTAATAAGAAATTGCACTTTGAAGGGTTTATCGGTCAGATTGTCTTTGAAAAAAACGCCGGCATCCTTTGCTTTTATTAGTTCGCTTGCACCAAATAGAATGTTTAATCTACCGGTATAGGCTCTAGAGAGCCTGTCCAGTGCCTTTGTGACTTGAGGGTCTTCTCTTACTACCGGGGCGACATCCATAATGTCTGTTCTCAGCGTAAAAGGCCGGGTAAAAAATATTGCAACTATCGCAAAGGCATAAATGGCAAAAAATATTGCAGGTCTTCTCATTTTCTAAAAATCTTCCGCGGATTCTCGCAGGTTTGAAAAGTTGATCGTAGTCTTATCTCCCTGCGGGTTGTAGAGTATAGCTATATCTACGTATTTTCTCCCTTTTATGTAGATTTCTGAAAAAATCTTGGCAATTGTTTCGTCTGTTGTCTTTAGATTTATTTCAAACCCATTTCCTTTAATCGTCCGCTTTACTACAAAGAACTTTTGCAAAGCATCTAAATCCTGGATAAGCAATCCACCCATGATTGATGCCATTTGTTTTGCAACCTCACCTCCTTCAACTACGGCCTCTGGATTGATCACAATGGTTTGCTGAAAGGGTTTTTCTACAGTCCATTTGATTCCCTTAGCCTTGTGGATAGAAAAAACACCTTCGGATTTCAGTGTGATGCCGGCATCCTTTATTTCCCTTGTTTGTGTAAACTTGCCCGAAAGGGCTTCCGGTACATAAATGTCTTGGGCTATAGAACCTACTGCCAACATAAATAATAAGAAAAATAGCTTAAGATTTTTCAAGATAACCCCTAACTTTGTCCAGCAATATCTGAGGACTGAAATAAAGTGATTGCATAGTGTTCATGTCAATAGCCATTTGAACTGTTTCTGCCTTGGCAATGGTTTTTTTTGTTTCTGCGTCTGTGATGATGTATTTGATCTTTATGCAATTTTCATATTCTTCCAGCATTGCGCGGACTCTGATCTTCTGATTGAATCGGGCGGGACTGATATATTTGATCTTCAAACCCACTAGTGGCCACGCATAGCCAGAATTTAACATGACATCATAGTTGTAACCGATTTTATCTAACAATGCACATCGAGCGTCTTCTAGGTATTTAGCATAGTTGCCGTGCCAGGTAATGCTCATTGAGTCTACATCGTAGAACGGAACTTTGATTTCAATTTCCGCGTTTATCATTGTTTCAGCCAAAAATAAGCCTCCTTAGCCTCGTGCAAACAAGCAATGTGTGTAATGCAAAAATATTCATGTTGTCTTTCAACAAGGAAAAATTTGTTATGCCATCTTTAGGATAAGAAACTTTTGTATCGAGTGTGATAATTTTAATGTTCGCCCAACATGCCCTGACCAATAATTCGATGTCTACGCCCATTCGCTTAAATACTAGCCCCTTTTTCAGTATCGGAGACATTGCTACGAGCGGATAGACCCTGAAGCCACACATGGCATCCTGTATTTTATCGTTTCCTGTCTCGACCCACACCCAAAAATTTGTTATTTTTCTGCCATAAACACGCGATTTTGGCGCACTTTTATCATAAATAGGACAACTGTTGATGAAGGCACCAGGATTATCCTGTGAAGTACTGAGAAACCTTGGAATATCATCTGGATTGTGTTGACCATCTGCATCGATTTGGAGTACGTGTGTATACCCTTCATCCATTGCTTTATTCATTCCCGCAAGTAAAGCAGTTGCCTTACCTTGATTGACATCGAGGCGAATAATCGGAAAACCAATATTTCCCAATATCCTTGCATCCTCATCTGTGTTGCCGTCATCAATGATGATCACAGGTATATCTTTTGGCAAGTACGCAGAAAACGCCTCAAACTGCTTAGCATGACGATACACAGGAACTACTATGCAGGGTTTATACATACCAGAGTATGCCAGAGGAGCATGGCATGTCACTTTTATCGCAGTACTTAAAAAACACTTCCTTCCCTGAACGCTTTAACACCAGCTTGACCTTCTGTAATGGCATAATGATTTGTGAAAATTTTAGCTTTTGAATTTCTCTGAGATTTCCATTAATTTTCCAATTCAGGTGTGCAAAATGGTCTGCAAAATGAATCTGCGCAACGCCAGGGAGTATCGCATGAACAGGAAAATGGCCACTAAAACAGATGTTTTCAGAAAGGAAAACAATCTCATAGTCCGCTTGGTTTTCTGATGTATTCTTTTTTACAACTACAGGTTCAGTTAAGTCTGATTTCATGATGGCATTAATTTCACCAGATAATATCTTACTCTGCTCATTCACTGGAATCTCATCCACAAAACGCCATCGCGATGGTACGGCAGTTTTATCGACGTATTCGGTCATGTAATCTTTTAGGTGCTTGACTGTTTTTTTATGTCCCCAAGAGATTAAATAATCGCGACCAGCATCGTTAAGGCAAACACAGGCACCCACTCTGATACGACCATTCTTGTCTTTGATGGCCATACAATGGACATTGCGTACAAAACTATGGGCACTTAGAGCAACCTCAGACTCTGGTAGGGAAACCCTCTTGGCATCTATCTTGACCATCCTATCAATTCGGCCTTTCAGGATAAAGTGATCGTTATCAACAAATTCAACTGCATCGCCCATTACAAATTTATCATAATCAGTGTAATCGGATGTTACTACCAGCCTACCTTCAGAATCTGTGTGTGCTTTGGCGTATGGGAAAAGAGCCCATTTTTCGTCTTCAAGCTGTTTACGATTGGCTATTACACCCGTTTCGGTACTGCCAAAAACCTCAATTGGAGATATACCAAAAAGCTCTCTGGAAGCCATAGCTCCGTCGCGAGAGAGAGGGGCTCCTGACGTGACAATCAGGTAGGGCTTGGACTTGAAAGCATATACGTCCCTGTAGCGTCCTAAAGAATCCAAAAACATTGGAGATGAAATTAGAAACGTGTTTTTATGTTTATTAAGTGATTCTATCAGCGACTCCGGTGTTCCTATCAGGGTGGTGTCAATCAAAAAGCCACTGGCCATTGAATACAAAAAAGAGAATGTCATACCAAAAAGGTGAAACATACTCACAGTTGCGAGTGCTACTGTTTCTTCGCGCAAGAGCTGTGAAAGCAGGGCATCAACAGAGGCTAGTTCCAAAAAGAGGCTGTGGAATGTTTTTTGAATGCGCTTTGGTTCGCCTGTACTACCTGAAGTAAAAAACACCACCCTTGAATCTTCTGGCGAAAATGAGTGTATTTCTACATCTTGGCCGCCGGAAATAATGTCAATATCCGATAGGACTTTTCGTACTCCAATTGCGTTCAGTGTGTTTTCGCGCAGGTTTGATGCGAGAATGATGGTTTTGTTGCTATGCAAAAGGGCGAAAAACCCTATGATAAATCGGAAGTTATCCTGCGTAGCTAGAATTACCTCCGAACCCTTAAAGTTCCTAATAGCAACCATCTGCTTTTTAATGAGGCTAGTTACTTGCGCTTTTGTAAATACATCGCCCTCATGCAGGAATAGCGCCCTGTCTTCCTCGGAATCATTAGAAAAAAAATCATTCAAGGTTCTTAGTGCCATGTTTCTTGCCCTTCATGTAATAGATTCTAAAGCCAAATTCGCCTGCCATCAAAAGACCTATTAAAATATACGATATTAATCCATTATATAACATCCAAGCTCTGGCAGAGAGGAACACCGTGTATAGTGCTATTGAAGCATTAAGTATAAAAAAACAGCACCAGACCTGCGTAACCTTGTGGCAATAGGTAATGGCATACTGTGGCAGGTCAGGGTTAGTGATGCGAGCGAAACGCTCGATGACACTTGGTGGAAATTTGAGGCTAAAGGCAAAAACTGCAAGCAAAGAAGCACTTATCAGGACGGGGTAGAGTTTTAGGAATATTTCATCGTTGTATAGCCAAAGTCCGGATACCAAAATGGTTGCACAAACCAGGAATGCGTTTCGTAGAAGCCTGATTTTTTGGGTATTAAACTGAAAAAGTGCAGAAAGAATCAATATCAGCGAAAGTACTTTTGGCGAGTAACCCCACTTCAGTGCAAAGAAAACTGCAAAAGGATAAGCTATTGCCAACACCAAGAGTACCGCTTTTTTCATCAGTCATCCGTGAAAGGAATCACGACAGCGAAAAGAGAAAAAAGGCTCAATTCTGCTGATTGTTAAGTATTCTGTGGACTACTTCAGTAGTATCCCGAAGAGTTCTGATTTGCATAAAATCTTCAGGAGTGACATCTAATTTTGCAATCTTCTTTAGCTTGACTATCAGGTCAACAGCATCAATGCTATCCAAGTTAAGGTCCTCAAACAGATTTGCATCGGGAACAAGTGATTCGCGTGAACACTCGAAATCTCTTTCCAAAATATCGACGATAGCATTAAAAACATCTTCTTTGCTTGTTATATCTAGCATGTCAACACTCAGCGGATGCGGCGACAAATTTAGCAAGGGTACTAACCGATGAAAAATGTGCGCGGTTTTCTTCGGTTTGAGACTTAAAGTCAATCTTGTATTTTTTCTTTAGTGCCATGCCTAGTTCCAGTGCATCAATACTGTCCAGACCCAAACCCTCCCCAAAGAGGGGTGCATCTGTCTCGATGTCTTCCGGTTTGACATCTTCTAAATCAAGTGCATTTACGATGAGTACTTTTATTTCGCTCTCGAGGTCTGTCATGTTCATGTTAGACATCATCCTTCATTCTCGTTAATAAGACCACAGATACCAAATAGTTCTGCAGGATAAAAATCATATCACATACTTTCGTAAAAGAGTCAATTGCTATGCTATGGTTATAGCTATATTTTCGCAAATGCTGAATTGTATCATTTTGCAGTAATGAGATAAAAGTTTTTGGATGTAGTCCCTGATATGTTTGGAAGGAAAATAGCATATGGCATCTCACCGCCAATTACGCAAAAGTGCAATTTATGGACATAGAAACTAGCGCAAGAGTAATGTATCATGATTCTATGATACAGAGAATTTGCTTTCTGCTCCTACTACTAGTATGCGGGATGAGTGCATGTAAAACTTATGAAATGAGGCAGTCACATGAAATCTTTATCACGCAGGATGTCAAAATGTCACTCCTGCCGCCTAGTGCTTATGGTGGCGAACTGACCTGTGTGCAGGAAATCACGGGCAATTATGGCGGTAGTAAACGTGTATTAACAGGCGTTGTCAAGCTGACTTTTGAGGAAATGCAGGTGACTCTCCTAGCAGAAATGGCGCGGATAATGACAATCAAATACGGTGTAAAAGGGATTGAATACGATTTTTCACCCCTTATCCCAGTTACCAATATACAACCTGAATATGTGCTTCTTGATATCCAATTGACATATTTTCCGGCTACAGCAATCAACAAGGCACTTCCAGGGGGAATGACATTCCATGAGGATGGCACTACACGTACTCTGTACCGAGGTGATCAGGCCATAGTTAAAATTATCCGAAATGGAAAGAATATCGAATTTATCAACAGCGAAAGGTCATACTCATACTTGATCAGGGAACAGGATAACTAATGACACTTAGCCTGTATATCCAAGCATTTTCACAAATCACCTGTCTCGAAGATGACCTAAAGGGAATTTTAACCAAAGACCAATCTGGGATGATTTTGCGGGATGATATTGTTTTTGGCCGTTCACTACGCTTTGGAACGATAAGGGCAGACATGCTCCCACAAATCCCTGAAGGTTTCTCCAATTTAGCATGTAACAGACTTACCTTGTACTGCCTTAGCGAGCTAAAAAATGAAATAGACGAGTTGCTTGACAGATACGGCAAACACAGGGTTGGCGTAATTGTAGGCTCTAGCAATGCAGGGATTCTTGAAACTCAGGCGGCGGCTCAAGCCTTTGTAGATCACGGCAGATTTCCGGATTGGTTTGGTACTCAAGTTTTGGACATGGGTCTGCCTTCAAATTTCATTGCAGAATACACAGGAATTGCCGGACCCGCTTACACTATTTCGACAGCTTGCACATCCAGTGCTAAGGCATTTAAGGTCGCTTGTCGCCTGATAGATGCCGGGGCGTGCGATGCAGTTATTGCAGGAGGCATAGATCCGCTAGCCACATTTGCATGCAACGGCTTTTATGCACTTGAAGCCCTGTCTGAAGGTTATTCAAACCCTCTCAGCAAAAACCGCGATGGTATCACGATCGGTGAGGCAGGAGCATTATTCATAGTCAGTCGTGAAAAGAGCGGATTCTGTATAGCTGGCATCGGCGAGACTTCAGACGCACACCACATGACAGCTCCGTCTCCCTACGGGGAATATGCCGCCGAAGCAATGCGTCTGGCTCTGCAAGAAGCAGGGATAAAACCACAGGATATAGGTTATGTCAACCTCCACGGAACAGGAACAAAGCACAACGATGCGGCGGAAAGCCGTGCTGTCTATGACGTTTTTGGTGGCGATGTTCCATGTAGTTCTTCAAAGCCAATTATCGGGCATACCCTAGGAGCCTCGGGGGCCGCCGAGCTGGCCCACTGCTGTCTTCTACTCGACAGGCGTTTGAATCCAGAAAAAAAGATTCCACCGCACCCTTGGGATGGGTCTATTGATAATGACATCGCACCAATACACATTTCAGATGGAAGCAGTGTTTTGGATATGAAATATGTTATAAGTAATTCTTTCGCCTTTGGGGGAAGTAACGTCAGCATGGTATTGAGATGTGAAGCATGAAAAACAATAAATACTGTAATCTCGCAGAAATACTCCCGCATGAGCAACCCATGATCCTGATTGATAGGGTGCTTTCATACGACTTAGAGAAAATGGCAATAACTACCCAATTCGACGTTACCGAAAAATCTTTATTCTATAACGAAGCCCTAAGGGGCATTCCACCTTATATTGGCCTCGAGTGCATGGTACAATCCATGGGTGCTCTTTCAGGAATCAGCAACAAAGAAAAAAATGAATGGCAGGGAAAGCCAAAATTAGGCTTTTTACTAGGTACAAGAAAATATACAAACAGCGTTGAAACATATAAGGCGGGCGCAACATATACAGTAGAGTCAAAAGAATTGTTCAATGATGGTACTATGGGGAGTTATGAATGTACTATCAAGGCAGAGGATGATAGCATTTGCGCTATGGCCGAAGTGATTGCCTTTTCACCTAAAAATCCGGAGGACTTTATTGAGGGAAACGGGGCAAATGGATAAGCAGGTATTGATCACAGGCTCAAGCCGTGGCATTGGCAGAGCCATGGCACTTTATCTGGGAGGATGTGGGTATAAGATCATTCTCCATTGTCGCTCCAGACGGGATGAGGCAGAAAGTGTTCGCACAGAAATAGAATCGACAGGGGGCTATGCCCGCATACTCCAATTCGATGTAAACGACAGACAGGCATGTGCAAAAGTATTGACTGCAGATATGGAAGCAAACGGAGCTTACTACGGTGTAATCTGCAATGCCGGAATCGCAGACGATGCCCCTTTCCCCATTCTTTCAGGGGAGCAATGGGACAATGTTATTAGCACCAGCCTAAATGGCTTTTACAATATCCTTCAGCCAATTGTAATGGAGATGGTGGGGTCGCGAAAACCTGGGCGAATCATTACGATTTCTTCGGTTTCAGGAGAGATAGGTAACAGGGGTCAGACCAACTACAGTGCCGCCAAAGCAGGTGTGATTGGAGCCACAAAAGCCCTGGCTCTGGAACTTGCCAAGCACAAAATCACGGTAAACAGTATTGCGCCAGGACTGATTGAAACAGATATGACACAGCATGTTGATCTGGAAATGATGAAGAAATATATTCCCATGCGTCGTGTGGGCAAACCTGAAGAGGTGGCATCTGTTGCGGCATTTCTTCTTTCTCCAGATGCATCCTATATTACAAGACAGGTAATTTCTGTAAACGGAGGGCTTCATTAATGACAAGGCGCGTTGTCGTTACAGGTATCAGCATATTAAGCCCAATGGGATTGGAAATTGAGCAATTTTTTCAAAACCTTGGCGCATACAAAAACAGTGTCCGCCGAATGGATGAATGGGACAAATTCAAAGGCATGCACACACGCCTTGCGGCACCCATAGTGGGTTTTGAAAAACCGGAACACTTAGGCCGAAAAGAAACACGATCTATGGGGCGTGTTGCCATACTTTCTGTCTATGCTACAGAGCTTGCACTAAGAGATGCGGGGCTGTGGGGAGAAGCCGAACTCAAAAACGGCAGGACAGGTGTGGCTTACGGTTCATCCTCCGGTTCCATTGATGCCATTCTGGATTTTTACTCCATGCTGGCTACTAACATCACCCGTGATGTAACCTCTTCAACCTACTTAAAAATGATGGCGCATACCTGCGCTGTAAATATTTCTGTTTTACTTAAGCTGACAGGGCGACTTGTCCCTACAGGAACGGCGTGCACATCAGGTAGTCTGGCTATTGGAAACGCGTACGAGTTAATACGCCATGGTACCCAGGAGATAATGATTGCGGGGGGTGCCGAGGAACTTAGCCCGACACAGGTAGTAGTATTCGATACACTTTACGCAACCAGTACCATGAATGACGCACCGGAATTGACACCAAAACCTTACGACAAGGGAAGGGATGGCCTCGTTATCGGCGAGGGCGCAGGGACGCTTATCCTTGAAGAATATGAACATGCCAAGGCAAGAGGAGCTAAAATCTATGCCGAGATAATTGGCTTTTCAACAAACACGGATGGCACACATATAACCCAACCAAATATGAAAACTATGGCGATAGCAATTCGCGATGCCATAACTTCCTCAGGGGTTCCAGCCTCAGAGATTGGCTATGTGAGCGGTCATGGAACAGCAACCACTCAAGGAGACGTGGCAGAGACATTGGCTACTCGTGAAATCTTTGGCCGAGCCGTGCCAATAAGTTCACTTAAAAGCTATATCGGTCATACACTCGGTGCTTGCGGTGCCATTGAGTCAATCACTGCAATAGAAATGATGAACCGCGACTGGTACCACCCCACACTTAATTTGCAAAACATTGACCCTGCATGTGGCGACCTAGATTACATTAAAGGTGAGGGCAGAAAGATGCAGAATGCTTATGTCATCAACAACAACTTCGCATTCGGCGGGATTAATACATCGTTGGTCTTTAAGAGGATGTGATTCTCTGCAATGGCATGGTCTATATAGTCTGTTACTAATGTGTTGTGTTGAGCATGTTGAATACTATTCGGCATTAAATGGAATCAAGGGTTTCTTTGATTCGTCTGGTTATTATTCTGGCATTTATGTTTCGGCTCTTTTCACTTTCCACTATTTTCTGCGCCCTCAAGACAGCCTTGATGTTTATATTGTAGACCACCCTCTTTTCCCCTGCATCTCGCCACCCTTTCCCTTTTCGGAGGTGGGGCGGATCGGCATCAATTCGTAGCACAAGGATATCGCAAAGGCTTTCCATTGCGATATATGCAGTACCTCTTCGGAGCATTGCTTCTCCTTGGCTTCTTGTCCCTACAGGAAAAATTATTAAGTTGTACCCACTCTTAAGGGCAGTGGTAGCGTGATTAATTAATTCTATTGGGTCTCCGTCATTACCGATAAATGCGTTAGCCAGGATATAGCGTATGAGAGGGTTTTGAAAAAGCCTCCCTTTGGTAATGCAGGTGGCATCCTTTGTCAAGGAAACAAGGATAATAACGTCTATTAAAGAAGTGTGATTGGCCACAACGATTGTCGATGTAGCAGAGGACAGGGTGAGAATATCTTTTGGAGATATCTGAATCTTTATCAGCCAAAGTGCTTCCATAATTTTACGGAAAAAACACCAAGAAAGCCTGACGATACGTGTAAATAACAGCCTTCTTTGGGTAGCGTTTCTAAAAAACAACCACAAACATGGGAGAACAGTCACCGATATTGCTAAGGATCCAAATCCAAAAATTATAAAGCAAAGCAAGGTTCCTAATTTTCGGAGGTAAATGAATGCTTTTTTCATTTGCACAATTTGTAGTGATGACCGGTGAATGAAGAGTTCATTGAGCTGAGGAAATTAAAGAAATCTACTGAACGGGAGTATTCATCCCCGTGCACATCATTCCTCTCAGAAAAATCAAAAGAAACCGGGATGGATGTTTCATCTGCTTTTACTCTGCTTATCCAAAGACCGATGGCAAATCTATTAAATTCCTCTGCCAAAACAGCACGATAAGGTTCCGGAGTTTCCTCTCCAGCGCATATGTAGATGACATCTTCATGTTCTAATAACATGGATACAGATTCTGTTAGACCTGCATCAAAAGTATGAGTGCCGCTTGAGATAGCGGTATAGGCACTGTGGTTGTTCTTCAGGATGGAGAGCTGGGCAGGGACAGCGTTATGTACTGAATTTCCAAAGCCAATCGGTGAAATTTCTTTTTCCGTGGAATAGCGAAATACTTGCTCCAATGTCTGTCCCCAATCCCCAAATCTTGAGGCATAAACGAGCGGAAATTGCTTGCCTTTGGGGATGATCTCCTCGGCAATACCTATGACAAGACGTGTCAAACGTGACATTTTTCGACGTTGCATGGAGGGAATGAAGCTTGTGCCAGGCATCTCATCACTGGGAGCGAAAAATCTATATTTGTTTACATAGAATTTCATAGTGTTTAACTCAAATTCTGGAGACTATCGTATTGATGGAGGGAATAGTTTTAATATTTCTTCAGGTTTCAATTGCCTGTAGACAGGTTTGCTATCTGTAAATGTAACAAGGTAAAACTCTTCGTCATAAAACGAAAGTTTTGAATTGGTATCCGGATTACATTCAATGTAGACAATTTCGCAAATGTCAAAACCCTTTTCAGTGCAGATTTGTTCAGCAAGACTTTTTCCTGTATCTGTAATCGAAGTCCCAGAATTGTCCTGATATAGTTCTGTTACTATAACCACGGTCTTATCATTATTGACAATTTTTAGGCCACAGCATGAAGGCACTCCCCATAGACCCTTATATTGAAAAATTTCATCATAGTATCTTTCTGGCACTTTCATTTTATGTCGCGTCCAAAAGATTTGTGAATGAGTCGCTTGTTGCGAGTGCGGTAGGTTCCGTCTTCCATCTCGCGTTCTGCAAGCGAATAGAAAAGTTTGAACATTTTTTCCTCTTGAGATTCTTCTTTATAGAATGTTTCCCATGAATAAGTGTATAGCTCTTGTAGGCGTGTGGCAGTTAGATGTTTGGGTGTGAAGACTACCTGTCCGCCATCGAAATGGTTCCAGTCATGGTTAAAAATGCGCCCTTGGCGTTCTAGATCGTCCCAAGTTTTGGTATGAGGGAAGGGAGTTAAAACTGTAAACTCTGCAAGATCAAGATTTATCTCCAAAATAAAATCAATGAGTTTTTTAATGTCGTCTTCTGTCTGGTTATCCAGTCCCAGAAGTATCGTACCCTCTACGCCAATGCCGTGGTCATGGTAGCGTCTCACCCTTTCCCTGATGTAATCTGACGTATCATAGATAGATTGATACACATACCAGGCACCTGCCTTGGATGCCATGTTCAGTATTTCGGGATCATCTTCAATAGTGTGACTAATCCACTTCTTTTTTAATGGAATCATTTCACTAAAAAGTTCCATTTCCCACTGCTTATCCTGAGCCAGAGTATTATCCACGATAAAGAGGCGATTATTATCTATTCCAGCCAGCTCCTCAATAACTTTATCCAAGGGGCGGGGGCGGAATGACCTGCCGCCAAGGTATGAAACGGCACAGGGATAGCAACTAAAACGACAGCCACGGGAGGCGTGAAAAAGGTCTACCATCTGTACTCCCTTGTGGTTATACAATTCGCGCTTGTATAAATCCCTCCGAGCTGGCCCTACCATCTCAATTGGTGGGTGTTGAGACATGAAATTATATGTCTTTTTTAGTTGACCGTTTTTCCAGTCTTTGATGACCTCATCCATTCGTCCTTCGGCCTCACCCAGAAATACCGAATCCGCATGCTCCATAGTTTCCGTAGCATGAAGCATTGTGGATATTCCACCAAAAATAACCTTTTTGTTTTTGCTACGGTATTCGTCTGCGATTTGCCAGCCGCGTTTCACTTGGGTGCTAAGCATCATAGAAATTGCAACTAAGTCGCAATCGTCGCAAATGTCTAGGTTTTGAACATTTTCATCAATAAAGTCAACCTCTATATCAGTTGGAAGGGTAGCCGCAAAGACCACAGGACCGTGCGGAGGCAGGTTGAAGGTAGTTTGACCAGAAAGTTTGTTCCATTTTGGATATATGAGCTTAATTTTCATACCTATGCCCTATGGTGCATGTCAGTCGTTTTGATACAGGATAGAGAAAAGATTAGGATGTTCTTTGAACAGCTAAACATCCGCCCTAGCAAAACCAGCCGAATCAAGATTGATACCTGATTTTGGCTTGTTGATCCTTGCCCACACGGGACAAAAGGATGTTTGGCACTCCTGAAAGAATATCCCAAGATGCGTACCATGCTTTGATAATAGCACATTTTCTCAATGACAGTTTTAGCTACATCCTCAAAGAGAAGTAGACCCAATGATTGCTGATACCCTACATGCCAATGATGTGTGAGACACCTAACCAGGACTGAATTAATGTATAAGGATGTTGGTGAATCAATGACAAAAAACAGAGAAAAGAAGAGCCTTTTGCCCCTGTAGGACCGAATTGACAATAATTTTTCTTCGTGGTTTTGAGGCTGTTTAGAGTGGTTCAACTTTTTGTAGCTGAACTGCAATACCAAGACTTGCTCGCTGTAAGCAAGCAACAAAAGCGTGAATAGCTATAAAGTCTTTTGATCTCAATTTGGTATTAAACAACTATACATTCTACCTCAATTTTTTTCCTTATTTTCTAAGGAGACAATTTTATTATTAACATCAACAAAAACAATTTTTGGAGAATGTGTGGCTATTTCCTCAGCAGATAGCCATCCATACGACACAACAATTACCAAATCACCCTCTTTTGCAAGATGAGCGGCGGCTCCATTGATGCCAATCTCGCCTGATCCCCTACCGCCAGAGATAGCATAAGTGGCAAAGCGGGAGCCATTTGTAATATTGTAAACGTCCACTTTTTCGTTTTCTAGAAAACCAACAGCTTCCATCAAAATGGGGTCGATTGTGATTGAGCCAACATAGTCTAGGTTAGCCCTGGTAACTGTGCAACGATGAATCTTCCCCAACATGAATTGCCTTAGCATTTTTTCTCCATAGCTCTGACCCCAAAAAAGTTGAATGATGTGAGCTGGTACAGTAAATCATTCTACCCTATAAAAAATTTTTGCACCATATAGCTATAAATATTGTAAATAAACGACTTGCGTTGATGAAATGTTTTATACAAAAAGTCACTTCTGAAACACTGTAGCATATCCTAAGAGCATTTCCATAGAGCCAATTTCTGATTCTGTCAAAAAAGTGATCAGTGGCCAGTGGTCAGAAAAATACATAACCCTAATTGTTCCCGCTAATTAAGGGTATTTCGCATATTGATATGTATCATTCTGTATAAAAAGTTTCATTCTGAAAAAAACAAACCCATAGTCGTATCGGAAGACATCGCACCGGTATGGCCACCCAACCAAAACAGGAGAGCAATAATGAAAAACGCAACAACTCAACTGACCGCAATACTTGTCGCTATTCTGATGGGGATTTTTTCCCTAGCATGTCTCGGAAACGACAACCCAAAGGCAATGGTAGGTAATTGGATTCATGAAGACGGTCGTCAAACCATGGAACTATTTGCAGATGGGACTGGGATTACTGATGGAATGGCTATCACATGGAAAGTGGTGAACAAGCGTTTTATTTTTGGATCACCAAAAGACAATTTTGCCTGCAATTACAACATCTCAGGCGGAAAACTCGTTTCGGAACGTGCCAGTGATTTTGAGACACGGTTGTTGAAAGAATCAGTGTAGATTTCTCGGTCATGGAATTCAAGCCCCTTTTTTGATGGAATCGGTTTCATCGGGGCTGGGTTTGGGTTTATTT
>Ga0082212_10000160_pt1 | contig 98503 bp, 37 predicted proteins | sample TergutNt197P3_FD_71548 | JGI IMG/M metagenome (GOLD analysis project Ga0082212, IMG submission 71548) | Neocapritermes taracua P3 segment gut microbial communities from Petit-Saut dam, French Guiana - Nt197 P3 | ecosystem: Host-associated > Arthropoda: Insects > Digestive system > Gut ...
GAGGGTTATGTATCTCAGGACCATCTCAGTTCCATCATTGCTGACTACTTGCTTGTGCCAGCATCCCCATCTAATGTTGTGCTCCATGTTGTAGATGAGCCGCATCAATTTCCTGCTCCCGCTCCTGTGCGTGTTGGTCTCGTCATGGCAGACCTCGCCGACTATTGTATGGCTCGTGAAGATGCCAGGGTAAAAGAGATGATGATGGAGGTTCACTTATGATCTTCCTTCCACACCAGTCGCAGGTGACTTCTGCCCAGCAGACGACGCTCATGATTGTGATCCTTTCTCAGCGAGATGCCTGTAAATGGTCGCCCTTGATGTTCCTACGCTCCGAGCAATGGTTGCAATAGGCTGGTTATTGGAGAGGAGAGCATCGATGGTGGTTTTCTGTTCCTCGGTGAGTGACGGCGGCCGACCACCGACGCGACCTCGAGACCGAGCAGCATTAAGACCGGCAATAGTGCGTGCTCGAATGAGATCCCGCTCGAATTGCGCAAGAGCAGCAAATACATGGAAGATGAGTACGCCTCCAGCTGTGGTGGTGTCGATGTTCTCGGTAATTGACTTGAACCCGATGTTGCGTTTCTCAAATTCTGTCATCAGCGCAACGAGGTCTTTGACCGATCGTCCCAATCGATCGAGCTTCCATACGATGACAGTGTCACCAGGTCGCGCATGATCAATCAAGGCTTCCAACTCAGGACGGGCAAGCACAGCACCAGAGACGCGGTCTGTCCAGATGCGGTCACACCCAGCACTGTGTAAAGCATCAAGTTGGAGATCCGGATTCTGCAAATCGGTGGAGACACGCGCATACCCGAGTTTCATCGATGATGGCTCTTGTGGTTGCTCCATGGGCACAGTGTACGAAACACGTCGGACACTATTTCAGGACACTTTGTTTTCGGACGCGCATTTCGGACAGGGGTTGTTTCGCATGGATTGATTCTAAAGAGATTTGTGTCCAATAACGATCGTTTACGATCGCCGTTTGTTCCAGATGAACCAACTCGCGAGTAAAACAACAACAAGAATAATTAGTCCAATTCCTAACCTTTGAAAGAATGGGTCTACCCATTCCAAGCCAGGAGGAGGTTGTGGGGAAGGCATAGGGAATGATGGGTCTGTTGGATATCGTAGGTAGCGATATTGTCAGTCATTTTCTTTCCTTTTGTTCTGTTACTCAGGGTTGTCTTCAAACCGGCACAGGGATCCTCTGAAAATGAGGTGAGCAATACCTGTTCGCCCGTTACGGTTTTTTGCAACGTTGAGTTCTGCTTCACCTGGGCGCGATTGCTTGTTGTAGTAGTCGTGGCGGTGAAGGAGAAGCACTAGATCAGCGTCTTGTTCGAGGGAGCCGGATTCGCGAAGATCCGACAGGAAGGGTTTCTTATCTGCACGTTGCTCTACCGTGCGGTTTAGCTGTGAAATTGCCACCACTGGGATGGCGAGTTCTTTTGCCATGAGTTTGAGCTGGCGAGAAATTTCTGACACTTCGGTTTGACGGTTCTCTTGTCGTTTCCCAGAGGACATGAGCTGGATGTAGTCGATGACAATAATTTTCAAGTCGTGTTGTTGCATCATGCGGCGAGCTTTCGCACGGATCTCCATAACTGTCATGTTTGGTGAATCATCAACATAGAGTGGTGCTGTATCGATTGGTAGAGTGACGTCGCCGATTTTCTCCCAATAGTCCTGGAGCTTTCCTTGCTTAATGTTGTCGTGTGGCACTGATGCCTCAGCTGACAGGATTCTCAGCATGATTTCTGCAGCGCTCATTTCCAATGAAAACACTGCTGTTGGTATGTGGTTGTGAATAGCCGCATGTCGAACGAAGTCAATGCCGAGTGTGCTTTTCCCAATAGAGGGGCGTGCTGCGACAATGATCAGTTCACCGGGGTGAAAACCATGAGTGAGCTGGTCAAGGTTAAAGAAGCCACTGGGTATGCTCGATTCGTGTTCCGCTCCAGAGGCGCGAGCGTCCATGATGTCCCAAGCCTTTTTAAGAAGACTGGACGATGTGTAGTACTCGTTTGGGGATTGTTCCGCAACAGCATCAAAGATGAGGTGTTGAGCTGTGGCGGCGATATCGCCTACTTCCCCCTGCCCCGCATACCCTAGTTGAGCGATTCGTATCGAGGCTTCCACAAGTCGTCTCAGGATCGCTTTCTCCTGAACAATACGGGCATAGTATTCACTATTAGCGGCAATAGAAACCGTTCCATAGAGATCCGCTATGTAAACATGCCCACCAGCTCGACTTATTGCTCCTTGTTTGGTGAGATGCTCTGCGACCGTGATTGGGTCAACTGGGATGCCTTCTGAATACAGGTCCAAAATTGAAGTGAAGATCAGCTCATGAGCGGGTTTGTAGAAATCACGAGCTTGAATGATGCCCATCACCACCGCGATCGCATCCTTACTCATCATCATTGTTCCCAGAACAGACTGCTCTGCAGCAAGGTCTTGCGGTGGTGTTCGATCCGGTGCTATACCAATGGTATCAAGTGTTGCGGTCATTCAGGTCCCCAGTATTCTCACAGTGACAGGTAAATACTTGTGCGACTGTAGGGAATGTCCTGGTCGTTAGCAGGAGCTAAATCCAATCGTGAAGATCCTGATGAAATCTCTTTCATCTGCGCAGCCATTGCCGCCAATAGCACTGCAGTTGATGGTTCTCCACCGGTTACTCCTGCTGCAGCTGGGCTGGGTTTGGAATATTCCCTATCTGCAGTAATGGCGGCCCCAGCTGCGATTCCTCCTTCTGCTCCCCTGGTGGTGTAGGGGGCGTATCGCCGATCCTCTGGGGCCATGGTCGCTGGGTTAGCACGGTAGCCTCTTCGATCGTGATCATACAAACCAGCATTGACCTTTCGTTTACGGGTCATTAGTTTTCTCCATCCCTGGTATCGTCAAGTGAGTCGCTGGATCTCATAGTGACACTGACTTTTTGTCCACGCACAGGCACTGTTGCATCTTTGACTTTGATTTCTATCTTCGTGCCGTGTTTGCCTCCTTCTGCCCAGTCAGTGAACTCCACGACTCCCGTCAGGGTGAGGCGTACGTTGCCACAGCGTTCAGCAAGGTCGTGAATGGCTCTGGCGAGAGACGCATTGAAGATAACGAAGTTGAAACCCATGGTTCCACGGGTCACCCATTCACCTGAATCAGAAAGCTCACGCGTGCTGGCAATGATCCTTCCTGTGAGGTATTCCTTGTCGTCCCTGGTGAGTCGGAGCGATGGTAACTCAGCTAGATTGCCTGTCACAGTAATGTCGTTGTCCATATTCTCATACTAGGAACAGGTCTGGACACACAAGAGATATCATTATTATTTTTGGTCGCAGGTGAGATCATGAACGAGCATCACTTGGGTTTTCTGGAAGTATCGTTGGCAACATCGATGAGCACATCTGCGTGGCATGGTTCATCGATTGCGCACCAACAAACCAAATCATGTCCAGATAGTTCTTTGCGCACATCATTCTTTGAGTAGCCGAGGGCTTGTCTTTGCTGATTGGCATAGCCGGTGGTCAGATGTGCTCGGAACATATCCACCGCCATGGCTTGGGCATCGAGTTTCCGTTCGTAGATTGCCAAGGTGACACCCCGGAAATCAACCAGTGCATACTTGTGCTCGACTTCAACTACTTGAAACGGGTTGCCCCACTTGCTTGTTCGATCCACAATTACCGCATGTGGGTTGTGCTCTCGCCATGGTGTGTTGCGGGATCGTTGTACACGCTTGGGAGGAGTCATCGGACGAGGGCAAATCGGCGCATTACTTCAGCAGCTAACTGGATGGAGGCTTTCTGGGTTGCTGGTTGCAGTTCGCTCCAAATGATCGGGTTGGCCTCATCGGGGGCTGGTGGATCAATCGCTGGATCGTAGGGAATATCAATGACTGTGAGATTCCGGCGGGTGAAAGCTGACTTGTAGCGTTGGGCTTGGTCCTCATCAACTCCGTGCTGCCGATTGACGTGAGCAATGATCGCTGATGACGCTAGGGTGCCGAATCCTGTGTTGTCTAGCCGTTTCAAGGTGTCTAGGGCACCTTTAGCTGAGTCTCTTTCCCAAAAGGTGGGCACTACCAGGGCGTGAACCCCGTGTGCGAGTGCTGCAGCTGTGGGTTTATCAGCGAGGTTGTTTCCACTGTCGAGCACAGCTAGCGCGTATTGGAGCTCCAGGGCATTAAGGACCATGGATGCTTCTTGCTGTGTGATGGTGGGTTCAGAGAACTCCTTGCCACCTTCAGCTGTGGTGGTGGGTGGATGTTCACGTGAGATAAGCGCATCAAACCGCCCACTGTCTTGATAAATAGTGTGTTGCCGGACCCGAGACACGGCTACTCCTGGTGCAAGTAATCCCTCAGCTGCTTCAGCCATAGCATCAAGATCACTAGGTGCATCACCAGCTTCAAGCCTATTGCGGAGGTTACCTGTGGGGCCCAGGTCAACAAGAATGGGGGGTAGACCAGTGTTGTTTCCCAGAGCTGAGGCTAGGAGCACTGACACTGGTGTTTTGCCTGATCCTCCCTTCTGGTTGGACACTAGGCATGTTCTTGTTGTTGACCATCGTTGAGCTAGCGCTAGTTTGTCATGCTGGTCTTTGCGTCGATCTTCGCGCTGTGTTGCCACCATGACCTGATGGTCACGGCGACGCTTGGGAAGCCAGTACCAGCGTTCTCGTGCATCAATGATGTCTTCAACCTCTTCCACGGGTTCATCCAAATGTTCTAGTTCCCAATCGGTGAGGAACTCTGTTTCTGGTTGGTTCTCTGTTGAAGTGGTTGTGACATCCGGGTCGGTGTCTGAGAATTTGTCAATAAAGTTTGTCATTCCGTCATTCATGATTGTCTCCTTGTGTTTGGTGTTCCCGGTAAGTTCTTTGTCGATCACGCCATTCCATGGTTCGCTGCCTGACACGTGTGAAACCATCATGCCAATCAGCTCTTGCCCGATATGACTGTTGTTTGGCTGTGTATGCAGCTAGCCACCACTGGTGTAAGGCTTCGTACTCGGCGGTGAGCGCGCTGTTGGATGTGATGTCGTCAATTTCATCCAAGGTGTAGTAGTACACCCCCGTTAATACATCATGGAGCCATTCGTCATAGTGGGAGCCAGGACCATCGTAGGTGGCTTCTTGTGCTGATACTCGCTCATCGAGGGTGACCATAGCCTCACTGACTGCAGCTAGCGCGGTGGTGAGATCCTGACCTGTTTGCCACAATTCGGTTGCAGTGGTCAATTGTCCAGTAGTGGCGACTATCCACGGGTCATGTGGGAGAGGGGGGACAGTAGGTCTTCGTGGGCGAGTTCTCACCATCAGGTTCCTCCTTCTCTCAATGCAGGGGTGCATTGGTTGCTTGTTGCACTCCCAGGTGATCCGTCAAGAGTTACCCCACGGGTGGACATGAATTTCACAGGATCCTGTGCGTTACCGTTCACTCGTGTTTCAAAATGAAGGTGATTGCCAGTAGACGCACCAGTGGTTCCCACCCGCCCGATCAGTTCCCCTGTGGTCACGGATTGTCTGGCATTAACGTTCACTTCACTCAAATGCCCGTAGAGCGTTGTGATGCCATTGGCATGTTCAATGACAACATACTTCCCGTATCCGCCAGCATCCCTCTTTTGTGCGGTACGTACCGTACCAGCGGATGCTGCAATAACAGGAACACCAGCTTTGGCTGACATATCTTGCCCATAGTGGGGTTTCCACCCGCCGGAAATCGGATGTATACGCATTCCGAACGGAGAACTCATGGTGTATTTTGCACCAAGTGGCACGGTCCAGGCCCCTGTGGATTGTGTTGAAGGGTTCACCGCTATCGCTGCAACCATCTGCTGTGCATCCGACCAGAACTGCTTGTAATAGGACGGGGAGCCTCCTACTTGGACATCGAATGCGACTTGCCAAGGGTCCATGACCTCCCTGTTGGGTCGTTTCTTCACCATCGCCCGGTAAAACAATTGGGCGCTCTGATAGGGGTCCATGCGCTGCTCGACAGTGCCCCACCATTTCTGTTGCTGAAAAACACCAATCGATGAAGTCGGTGTCCCATCAGGGTTGCGCACACCACGGGTTTCCCAATCACCATAGTCAATAGCCCTCAACCCGCTCTCGCCCATACCCACCATCACAGCGATCTCTTGGTCACGTCTGGTCGTGCCCTCAACCGCGTGTGCCGCTGACACAATTTGTGCAGCGACCTGTACTTTCTTCGTCCCCCAACGTCCCACACTATCTGGTAGGTCTTCGCGTACCCGCACAAGACCAGTCGGGTCGCAGTCGTCGTCAAGATCTGGGTCACCGATGATCGCCCCGAAGGTGGCCGCGAAGGGGACAATGATCGTGGCTGTTACCACTGCACCGAGTTTGTTCATCGCATCAGCGCCTTTCTCTTACGGGTTGCTGGTAGCGGAGCAAAAGCATCATCGAAAGTTCGTTGAACTTCTGCGGGGATTAGTTCCCTCAGTCGTGGTTCTTCGAACCATGCAACAGATTCCAGTAGCATGGGTTTACGCCCTGAAACGATGACCACAATCTCGTTGTTTGGTAGCGTGCGTAGCCATGAGATTGGTGCAACAGCTTCCTGATGGGGACTAGATGTCGTTGATGTGCTACCCGCAGAGTTGCTGGTGGATGTGTAATAGAACGTGTCTTCCCCGATCGCACGAGAAACAGCTTGCAGTGTTCCTTCGTCGAGAATACGCCCAGTAAAGTAGATATGGTTCAGATGATTGGCAGTAATCTCACGAGCTTTGCTTGGTCCGTATTCGGTTTCGATTTGTGCAAGGTCTTGCCAAATAGTCATGAAAAACACGCCCTCACCACGAGCTTTTGATGCCACTTTGTCAAGGTGGCGCAGCGCCGCTACATTCTTTGCTTCATCAATAAACAAACCGAGCGATGGTGTGATGGGCACCCCACCAAGAAGTTGGGATTTAATCTCGATTCTTCGCAACAGCTCATTGATGATGGTTTCGAATACGGGGCGGTAGGTATCCTGCTCTGATTCGGGTGCAACAATGTACAGGGTTGATTCGCTGTTCCCACTAATGAGTTCATCGAGATCCAAAATGGGTCGCTCGTTGTAGCTGGTGACATCCGTTGTTGCTGCCAGAGCCGCTGATCCCCATGCTTTGAGCGCATGTGAGGCTACGAGAAGAATTGAGGACCGTGTTCGATCGGATTGCTGTGAAAACTTGTAGTAGTCCCGCCTGGCGCGCATACAATCATCGATGACCTGGCCAGCATCGAATTTGTCGACCCACCATGGTTGAGCAGAATCCGCGTTAATGTGTTTCCCATTGATGATGTTCTCTGCGGTGGTGATGCTTTTGTCGAGGATTCTTTCGATCCGCCGATCCATATCTGCCATACCCAACCAGTCAGATACTGTGCCCATCGACCCTTGCGTCAATATCGCACACCACAGCAGAGCACCGATCAAGTTCCTGCCGGAGCCTTCCCAAATATCAGCCTCTTCCAGGGTTCCTGTTTTTGCTGTGGCAACAATAGCGGGCGCTTGACGATCGGCGTCGTCATAGGAGTCCATACCCAGCAGTGGAGACCAGCGGACAGAAACATGCCCAGAAATGCCGGTTGGGTCAAACACATACACTGGACCGCGTTGCTCCCGGTGGGCACGGGTCAGAGCAAGAACATCCCCTTTCACTGATGCAACCACTAGTGGGCCACTCCAACGGAGAACAGTAGGGACAATGACTCGCATGGTTTTTCCACCACCAGAGGGTGAGATCACCATAACTGACTCATTCAATCTGTTGCGCACAGCAGTCTTCTTTGAGAACTGACCGAGAATAATGTGCCCGTTCACTGCGGGATCATATGGGTGGCACACAACATCCTGAACCTCACGGGAGTCAGCCCATCGATCCGAGGTTCGTCGCCAGTGCTCGTGAGGGGTTGCGGAATCAGCGGATCTGCTCCACCTCATCACTAGGAGTGTCACGAACAGAGCGATGAAAATCCACACATACCAAGGGAAGAGCGCCAACAAGCCAAGAAAACCACCGTTCATGCCACACTGACTTTCTGGATGCTGTGCAAGGCTGCGTCAGTGTCAGTGATCCAAATCTCACGTTCGGTGCGGAGATGCTGAACTAGTTCTGGTGGGTTTGATCCCAAACACAACAATAGACACCCCTTCGGTAGGCTGGTCAGTATTGGCACGTAGGTGTCTTTATCAAGATCCCAGAAGTCACATACAGCTTCAGCATCCTTGGGTGAACTCTGCCTAAATAGATACTGAACGCCTGTTTCTTTGATGAGCGACCATAAATCTGATCCTGGTTGAACATCAGATAGATGATGGTAGGCACTTAAGATCATGGTTCCTGTACCACGAGCCCTCTTTGATGAGCGCTTCAGCATCCTCGCAACCCTCGGAACATCCTCATCCGAATACGCCTCCTCGACGATAATGATTTTGTCTCCCGGAAGACTCATCCATTGGGATTCCAGGAATGAAATCACGACGAGCTGCATCAACCCCAAGGAAGTTGATCCTTGTGGAAGCGCAGTAGTGTCGCAAATAATCAAGGGCGCAGACAAATCTAGAGGATCTCCGTGTGGGCCACGAGTTTCGCCCTCGATCAGACCAGACAGATCACCGTGAATGAAACGATCCAAGGCGAGGGCCACATTCAACCCCCACTCCACCATGGTGGACTCTCCCACCAATCCAAGGTGTTCTAGAACCGGCTTTCCTTCACGTAGTGGTCCCGGAGCTGAACTAGTAGACAAGGTATACAGTGCGGTCACCACGTCACTGAGAACAGGTACACGGTCTTCACCACTAGCAGACGTGATTGCTTGCTGGTGAGCAGCGCTCAGCGCGGTGTTCTCTTGCTGATTCAAGGACCGGTTCAACGCTACTTCTGCAGCGAGGCGAAGAAGCTCATCTTGACCAGCGTGAGTGTCCTCATCATCGACCTGTGCTATACGCGGATCAAGAATGTTGATAATCACACCCCGGCCAGGTGTGCGATCCAGTACCAGTGTTGTCGATGGAACACTCGCAGCAAGACGCTCGTACTCCCCATGTGAGGAATAGCCCTCGCCTTGCTGTTTTTTACGATCGAATACTGTTCCGCGCCCCTCGTCTTCGATGAGGCGTTCAACCAATGTCTTGTTCAATGAAGACTTACCCTGCGAAGTGTCACCCACTGCGACACCATTCGGGGAGGATGTCACCCCTTTCCTGTAGGCGTGATGTGGGGAATGCCACACAGGCGCGCCGGTGGTGCTACTCCAAAACATCAATGGTCCCTCATCTTCACGTAAACCAGCTGCTACACGAATAGGTTGCAGAATCGAGGCTTGCCGAGTCGATGTGAAAACTGGGTTGATTTTCTCCACATCCCAGCCCAGCCAGCAAACCATCCTGCGCGTCATTGATCGAATAAAACCCATTAGCGAAGCCCCCTGATCCCCATACCTACCGGTAAACAGGCTGCTAGTGCTCTCGCATGACCTGTGTCACACCAGTCGAAACTCTCCACCTGCATGCGTGCAGCCAACTTGTCTTCTACTGCACGGCGAGCACGAAGTAGCTCCCCGCGATTGGATCCATACACCAATATGCGAACAACAGGGGTATCACCGGCAGCATTATTCTGTAAATCATTCAATGCCCAACCAGCAGCTGTTGCCAGTCTCTCATCTTCACCATCACTGACCACACCAGCCTTGGAAGCAGCAGTCACTTTCGCCAATGCGAGAGCCGATTGCCCTCTCGCGTGCTTGGTTGCGACACGGGATTTCACAAACATGTGGCTGGCGATCACAGTAATGATCTTGGCTTCCTGGATCCCAGTGACCAAAGGATCCAGCCAATCCGCTTCGATAGTGGAAGCAGGCCAACCATCAGCAGGAATCAGACCAACAGAACACAACCAGGGAGGATCAATACCAACCTCGACAGCAATGTCACTCGACTCGAAAGAAGGAATAGCAGCCCAACCATGCTCCGCAGTCACATCAGGGTACCAGGTAGGGAAAAAGAAAGTCTGAAGAAGCGAACCCACCTTAGCAGGGGTCACCACACCGCTGGCAGGAAGACTATGACTGGAAGCAAGTCTCGCGACTTCATCGATGAGATCCAGCGCGGTCGTAGTGTCATCACCACCTCCTCGAAGATCCAAGTCAGCTTCCGCTTGAGCAGGATCCACGGTGACAGCCATAAAATGCCGATGCTCCGAGCCCATGTGTGCTGCGATCAATGCCAGCTCTTCCTCCACAGGACCATAGGCTGTTCGCTGCTGCAAAGAAGGAAAAACCTGGGTGATCAAATCCACCCTGGTCACCCCACGAACAGATGCGACACGCGAAAGAAAAGATGCAAAAACCCCGGCATTGGAATCTTCTCGTGGCATAGGAACAACACCAATGGTGTTGCCTTTGATCTCTATCACCCCAGTGTAGGAAACCTGTTTACGGGAAGCATGACGGAACAATGCCACAGGGGCTCCCGCCATCGTCTCACATTCCGTAATGTCACAGCGATCCAGTAGCCCAGGACGGCTACCTGCAATGTGGCGATCCAACCCAGCCCACTCCAAAGCACGCCAATGCGAAGTGTCAGATTTCGACCGGAACTGTCGCAAAAACTTCTCTGCCCTGATTCCACCAATCACTGCCACACCCAGAATGAACCATCCAACAGAAACCCACATTGAGGCAGGAGTGAATGTGAGAATCAGAAACCCGCCAGCAACCACGAAACCAATTAAGATCTCATAGTATTGGATACCTGCAATAGCCTTCCCAGCACGCCCAGGAATCCCCCCACCAAGATAGAAACTCATTTCCGACCCCACGGTGAACCATATCGGTGATTCGGTTGCGGTTGCTCCTGAGGTGGAGGAGACACTTTCGGCGATGACTGTCCCTGGTTCATCTGCCCCATTCGACCAGCGAACTCTCCAGCAACCTTCTGACCCGCTGACACTCCCTTTTCTATCAGCATCGCAGCGAGCATCACAACAGGAGCAGCAGGGCCACTGGCAGCAGCAACACCAGCAGTCGCAGCAGAAGCGCCACCACCTGCAGCCGCACCGGCCCCAGCACCAGCCCCAGCACCAGCCCCGGCACCAGCCCCGGCACCAGCCCCGGCACCTGCGCTTGAGGCGGACGCAGTTCCACCGCCAGCAGTACTCGGCGGTGAAGCACCACCACCTGGTGGTGGCGGTGGTGGGTCATTACCAGGTCCAGCAGAGCTTGCATCCATTGATACTGGTGAGTCATTCCCAGGACCGCCTTGCCCACCACCAGGCTGTCCGGAACCTGGCTGCCCCTGCAGTTTGTTAAGAGCATTCATGCCTTTCTGGGCACCCCTCTTTGCTTTGCTAGCCATTTCTTTCATGTTGCCTGGAACTGCACGCATTGGTCCAAGTGGATCACCACCACCAATAACGTGAGGCATCAAATGGGCAAGAAGATACGTCACGAGAGCGGGAATGATCGTCATCGCTCCCAGTACCGCCAGTGTTTGCAGACACACCACAACGAAGCTAGTGGAGGTATCATCTTTGAGAACAGTAGCACTAATCCACAACACCAACCCAATAAGAGGTTTCATGAAAACCAGTCCGATCAGTGCACCGATGACTTTCAGAGCAGTGCCCCGGAAATTCGGGTAAATAGCCAAAGCAACTGCCACAGGCACCGCACACAAAACGATGTACACCATGAACTTCACCAGAATCAGTTCAATGATGACCGCAATAGCCGCAATGATAATGAAAATAGCAAGCAGTATAATAAGAACAGGTGAAGCTATCAACATACCAAGGAAACCAAGAATGTTACCACTAGTGATCATTTTGATAGGGTTCCCGAAAAAGATTGTCGCAAACCCAGAACCAGCTGCCTTCCATATCAGCGCAGAACCCAACTGGTCAGCCATCTGTTTGAGCATCACCACAACCATGGGAGCCAGTGACAACAGCGGGATATACACCCCAACCTTGATTCCTGTAGAGCGTGCCAGCATCAGACCATTAACACTGTTGCCATCCGATGATTTACCGAGACTGAGCATCAACACGGCCAGAGCAATAATGAATCCAATGAAAAACATGAACGAATACACCGTCCAAGTTTGAACACCAAGTTGGCATGCAAAAATCGAAGAAGTGTGCTGAGGGTCACAATCCTTTAGACGATTCGGGTCAGTGTAAAGATATTTCCACAACTCCCCCAGAGCAACCACCAGGGAATCTGCCGCATGGCAAGCCTGCTTCACCAACCCAATGTAGGGTAAACAATGCAACTTCTTGATTTTGACTTCCCCCACACCAGGAATAGGGGGGACAGAATACTCAACATCGTCCTCGCTCGACCCTGAGAAACTAGACTCATCGCTATTTACACTCGAAGCATCAGATGAGGAAGGACTATCAGATGCTGATCCATTTCCCGCACAATCATCTAGGTACGCCCAGTTGTCTTGACCACATGGACCATACCTGTCCGGGGTTTTACTGTTCGTTTCCTGGCCGGCGGTGATCTCCGCTCCAATGCTTGCAAACGATGCCATTGAGATGCTGGGTGTAACGGTGATCACACAGAGCACGAACAGTCCAAGGATGATTCTTTTCCACATAGGTTTATCCAGTCATCCGTGTCCCAGGGTAGGCCTGATCAGTGGCGTCAATCGGCACGCACCAATCATCGTTCTGGGTCACAGCAGCAAGCCACTCATAGCCAGGATTGGATACCGAGGTGGTGACGTCACTCAAGCGCACATGGTAAAGCCATTGCACCCAATCCTCTTTCTCCTTGTGCCACGTTAGGCTCACTGATCTTGACCACCAAATAACTTCAACACCCGAGGTGTCTGTCCCCACTACTGTTCCCATAATCTCAGGAACAATCCATGTCAAGTATACTTCGCTAACTTCACCGTTTTGCGAGGTAGTCCAGTGGACCTTGTAGGCGCCATACCGTGGGTAGGCATCTCCCCAAAACTCCCCGCCCAAGATGGGCGTCCCAGTAGTAGGGTCAATGGCTTCCCCTGTTTCGGGATCCATCCCAAGACTCCTAGTTGAGGCATCCACTTGGGAGGCCCCGATCAAGGAATCTGGTTGCAATCCCGGATAAGTTCCCAAGAGTAGGTCTCGTGTTTTGCGCAGGTTGTATTCACGACTACCAGTGAGCCGAATATAGTTAGCACTTGCTGCAACAGCACCTTCGAGTGTGCGTGGCATCTCGTATTCAAATCCCAGAACTGCAGCTCCACCAACGTTTTCAGTCATCGATGCGCATCGCCACAAACCAGGAGCGACCTCCTCTACCTTCGTATCGCCACCCGCAGCCTTCTCATACCAGTCACGGGTCAGCTCACCCACCTCAACAGGATCAGCTGAAGCCGGATTATCGAGGGACGGCTCATCCACGGGTGTTGGGGACACCCATGGTCTCCACGCAACGACAATGAGTGCAACAACCAGGACAGCGATCGTGCCGCCAAGAATAGGTGTTAATGGAGTCTTGCTCTTGGTGTCGGACATTACCCGACCCATTGGATTAGAGCAGCCACAATAGCTGGAAGAATCATTAGCGCGCACAAGCCGATCAACGGTGGGAAGATGTTCTCCTCAGCTGCATTAATAGCAGCATACGAATTCGATGTTTTGGCTTTCACCCATGCCGACAGGCTGAGAAGAATCTTGTAAAACAGGTAGCACATGACGCCGAACCCAACGAGTGCAAGACCTGCGTCAACAAGTGGTTCAATGATGGTCGTAAACGGACCAGCTGATGGTTTTGGAAGTCTCATGAGAGAAGCCCCCTCGTTTCCCGTGCCCCAGATTGAATGGGTGGTGTGGGGAAGGGATTACCAGGAGCAATCCCCTCCCCACGTTGTAGCGTTTCCGCAGTGGGGGCACACATGTCACCACGGAAACACTGGGTTAATCGTCTTTGCTGGATTTCGATCGCATAGCGAAAATGACGACTCCGGCCAGCAACACTAATCCAAGAATAGCGGTCGCATTGTAGACGTTCCTCACGTTCTCAACAGTGAACGTAAAATACAGCCATGTTCCAGCTAAGACCAGCGCCACGAGAGCAGCAATGGGCACCGCCCATTTCAGAGCGCCCTTCGACTTGGTTGATCCTCCTGTACGCTTCATTGCGTTCCTTCCATCGACGAATCTTGTTCGGTAGTAGACATCCTGCCACTCACCTCGGACACGAACTCGTTGAAAGCGTTCATTCCTGCTCGCAGATCACTTACGCCTACATGGAGATAGGTCATGGTGGTGTGAGGTGATGAATGACCGAGCATGTGTTGAACAATCACAACATCACCTGTGGCTCGCCACAAATCAGTTGCGAATCGGTGTCTGAGCGAATGAGCAGTCCAAGGGTGTGGTAGTGCTCGGCCGATGAGAGTTCCTACATATCGAGCTGATAAATGCCCAGCTTCATCTCCAGGGAAAATGAAACCTGGGCCCAGGCGGGCAATCGCAGACCCAAGGTCTGCGCGCAAAGGAATCCGACGATCTTTGCCGCCTTTGCCCCGGATAAACAACTCCCACTCACCACCATCGCATTGGGCGTCAGAAGCTTGTAATCGCGCAATCTCGCCACGACGAAGACCTTGAAAGCATCCCAAACGGATCATCAAGGCCTCTCGTTCCCCAGCTGTGCTAACAGCGTGATCAATAACTTCGTGTGGGCAGGGTTGAGAAAGGGAGCGTGGAACCCGATGTGATGCGGGAAGGCAGTCTGCGATGTTCTGGCTGATTCCTTGTTTCTCGCACCATCGAAAGAACGAACGAAGAGAATTCATGAAACCATGCCGAGTCGCAGGAGCCCATGCCTGAGTTGCTAGCCATGGCTCCAGATCATCAAGGCTCAAGGAAGCAGGGCAATCTCTGGGGAAAGCCCGAGCCAACTTCGCCAAATCGAAACGCCGAGTTTCTAGAGTTGACTTCCTCCTTCCTTGCGCAGTGAGGCTGTTCAGCCATTTGTCGATACTGTCTTTCCATCCGTGAGGAATGGACCATTTAGTTAGTGTCATTCTTCAATTCCAATACATTCTTTCCCGGTGTGGGATTCACTGAATCGACATTTTGTCCTATACCCCCGATTCCTCTGTGTCTACGAAGATGGGAAGACACACCACGTAGTAGTAGAAAAGTGTCCACCTGCCCCGGTAGAATAAGAGACCGTAGAACCCGCGTTGAGCAGTCTCTGGCCTAATCCAATAAACCGTGACAACCTCAAACTCCGCGGGTTCTTCACTTTCTCGACACGCCGTGTCCTCATTGATCGATTGACACAACAGGAAATTCCTGGCAGTGTAGGCAATGGATTAGGTCAAGGTTGACCGCCTAGAACTAATCCACCACAACGAATAGGCAACTGTTTATCGGAGTTATTCTTCGGTTTGCTAGACTGTTCCTCGCCTGAAGCGCCCATAGCTTAATGGATAGAGCATCTGACTACGGATCGAAAGGTTGGGGGTTCGACCGGCGACGGAAGATGAGCACCACCACCCACATCACGGCTGTGGGGAGACACAGGATCGCAATCACAGTCACCCAACTGGGGTGCGGTGCGGTCGAGCTCATCGGCGTACCCACAGGTGTGGTGTCAGCCCATACGAAGAAAGCCGTCGCCACCGGGACCGTACCGAAGAAATAGGATCGCTTGCCCGCGTACTGCCAGGGAAAACCCAGGAACTCGATTTCCCGGTTGAGGGTTTGAGCCAACTCAAGGTCCCCGTGGGCGCGCGCTGCTGCTTGGGTGACCGCGGAGGCGGAAGGGGATAACCCGAAGATCAGCGGACCAGAATCCACGTCCGCCCAGGTGTTGCCGTCGGTGTGCTCCAAGGCGCCAACCATACCCAATCGGGTGGTGATGAGGGTGTTGGTGTAGGTTTCCCAGTACGTGGGGTCGGCAGATAGGTGGGGCCAGAAGGTGGCGATAATCGATTGGGAGGAACCGCGAATGGGCTCCCGTGCGTACCCTTTCTGATCCACACTGTGGGCGAGCAACCCTGTCGCGGGATCGATTGCGCCCACGATGCGCCCCATCCACCGTTCGATGATCGGTTGGGAGCCCACAGGGTCAGCCATCGCAGCGGCGGCGAGCCCCACAACCCCATCACAGGGCCAGGCCTGCCCCGGATAGGAGTCCACCCATCCGGTCGTACTGGCATCAACAGCAGCAAGAATCTTCTGGGCTTCCTTGGTTGCGCGAGTACGTGCCTGCTCATCCCAGTGGGCGATCTCGTTGATGAGAGTCAACCGCCAACCCCGATAGAAGATTCCGTGTTCGAGCGCGGGGACCTCCCCGAAACGGGAGGACACGGCGGGGTCGTCGATTGCTTGAAGTGCTCGGTGGGCCAGATCGCGCCCGAAGGATCGTTCATCTGGGGTGTACGCGGGGTTGTTGGCGACGCGCGCGGCCGCTACACCGGTGAGTGTCCACAGGAAAAACTCCCCCTCAGGGAACAACCCCTGCATCGACCCAGCTGCACCCTGGTTGAGGGCATCGTCGAGATAGCGCAATTGTGCCATAGCGTGGTCGGGTGGAGGTACGGTGGCCACCCACACCACGCGTCCCACCAGCATCATGGTCACCACGGTCGCGAGCACGGCGAGCACCACCAGTGGTCTGCGTACCCGTCTGGTGGGAGTGTCTGGTTTGTCCACGATCGCCTCCTTATCTAATCTAGTATCCCATCTGAGTGTGTCAAAACAGTACCGTCCTCACTGACTCACCCACTGCCGTCTTCGTGCGTAACCCACCCCCGTCACCCTGCGCGAAGTCGCAGGGTCCAGACTGCCCAGTTGTTCAATTGTGGGGTCTGGATTCCGTGACTTCGCACGGAATGACCGGGTGTAACTGTGACAAACGCCCCGTCCCCTATCAGGAGGGCGAGTCGCTCACAGGGATGATCGCGACTACGATGGGGGGTGAACACACAAGGAGACACATAATGACTTATCAGCCGGAGACACTTGCGGTCCATGCGGGCCAGGAGGTTCCCGATCCGACCACCCACTCACGGGCCGTACCGATCTATCAGACGACCTCGTACGTGTTCGAGGACACTGCCCACGCAGCCGACCTGTTTGCCCTCAAAACACCGGGCAACATCTACTCCCGGATCATGAACCCGACCACTGATGTGTTTGAGGCGCGCATCAACGCTCTGGAGGGGGGAGTGGGGGCTTTGGGTACGGCCTCGGGGGCGGCAGCGGTCACGTACTCGATCTTGAACCTCTGCTACGCCGGTGACAACATTGTCGCTATGTCGACACTGTATGGGGGGACCTTTGCTCTCCTGGCCCACACCATGCCACAGTTTGGCATCGAAACCAGGTTTGTTGACCCTGATAAACCCGAGGAGTTAGCCAAGTACGTCGACGACAAGACAAAGCTGGTTTTCGGTGAAACCATCCCCAACCCTGCAGCCAACATCATCGACATTGATGCATGGGCGAAAGTCACCCACGATCTGGGGCTGCCGCTGATCATCGACAACACCGTACCCACACCCTATCTGTGCAAGGTTTTCGACCATGGAGCTGATGTGAGTGTCCACGCCGCCACCAAATACCTCGGCGGGCACGGAACCACTCTCGGTGGTGCCATCGTGGATTCCGGCAACTTCGATTGGGCAGCGTACGCGGATCGTTTCCCCGGTTTGACAAGGCCCGATGCTGCCTACCACAACACTGTGTGGACGCAGGCAGCGGGCCAGGCGGCCTATATCGTACGCGCGCGTACGGTCCTGTTACGCAACACGGGCGCAACCCCGGCGCCGTTCAACTCCTGGTTGTTGACTGTTGGGATGGAAACCCTCGCAGTACGCATGGAGCGCCACAGTGCGAACGCATTAGCGGTTGCCCGCTACCTGGAGAATCATCCGGGGGTGTCCTGGGTGAACTACATCGGGTTGGATTCCTCGCCGTACAAACAGGTAGCTGATCGTATGCTCAACGGGCGTGGTTATTCGTCGATTATGAGTTTCGGGCTCAAAGCTGGCCGTGATGCCGGTGCCACGTTCATTGATTCGCTGCAGCTCTTCTCCCATTTGGTCAACATCGGTGACACCAAGTCGCTGGCAGCCCACCCGGCGACCACCACCCATTCCCAGTTGACCCCCGAGGAGCTCGCCGATGCAGGGGTTCTGCCCGAGGCGGTACGCCTGTCGATCGGCATCGAGCATGTGGATGACCTCATCGCCGATCTTGATCAAGCGTTAGCTAAACTGGGCTGAGCGCCCGTGTGACAAGGGGACTGTCCCCTTGTCACACTCACCCAAGGAGACCCCATGAGGATTTATCGTGATGCCACAGGGCTGGTGGGGCGTACCCCCATGGTTGCACTCGATCGGCTCTTTGCCGGCGCCTATGCGAATGTGTTCGCCAAACTGGAGTACCTCAATCCGGCAGGATCAGTGAAAGACCGCGTCGGGTTGGCCATCATTGAGGATGCCGAACATGACGGTTTACTCAAACCCGGCGGTACGATTGTCGAAGCCACCTCCGGAAACACGGGAATAGCCCTGGCATGGATTGGAGCTATCCGCGGATATCGGGTGATCTTGACCATGCCGGAAACAATGAGCGCTGAGCGGCAATCCTTATTGAAAGCCTACGGGGCCAAGCTTGTTCTCACACCGGGAGCTGAAGGTATGGAAGGTGCGGTGAATCGGGCCGAGCAGATCGCCCAAGAAACCCCGGGCGCTTTCGTGGCCAGGCAGTTCACCAACATCATGAATCCTGCGATCCACCAGGTGAGAACTGCCCAAGAGATATGGGATGACACCGAGGGTCGCTTCGCTGTGTTCATGGCAGGAATCGGTACGGGAGGGACCATCACCGGGGTGGGGCGTTTCCTCAAAGAAAAAGACCCGAATATTCGCATCATCGGGGTGGAGCCCGCCGAATCTCCACTACTGAGTGAGGGTCGCGCTGGTCCGCATGGTATCCAAGGAATTGGGGCGAATTTCGTACCCGAACTGTTGGATCAATCGGTCATCGATCGGATGCTGACAACGGATTACACCACGTCTATCGAATGGGCGCAGCTTGCTGCACGATATGAGGGGCTCTTTGTGGGGATCTCTTCTGGGGCTGTTTTGGCGCGCGCCGCCCAGCTAGCCAGTTTTGATCAGATGGAGGGGAAGACTATCGTTGTAGTGCTCCCCGATTCGGGGCAACGCTATCTGTCCACCGATTTGGTGGCGAAGAGAACGGACATGGGATGAACGCCAACGATCACTTACGCCAGTCACTTGATGGGCTGGGTGTGGTTTCTCATGTGGTAGCGCGGGTACGCGAGGATCTGACGGTTGCGATGAAAGAGGACCCTGCCGCCACCTCGAAACTGATGGTGCTGCTCACCTATCCGGGGGTTCATGCGGTGTGGGCTTATCGTGTAGCCCACCACATGTGGACGGGTTCGGTGTTGTTGAAACCGTGGGCGCGGGTGGTTTCCCAGATTGCGCGTTTCTTCACGGGTATCGAGATTCATCCGGGTGCTCAGATCGGTCGGCGGTTTTTCATCGACCACGGTATGGGTGTGGTGATTGGTGAAACCGCTGAGGTCGGCGATGATGTTCTGATGTATCACCAGGTGACCTTGGGTGGTCGTTCCCGCGGGCGTACGAAGAGGCACCCCACCGTGGGCAACCGCGTACTGCTGGGTGCGGGCGCGAAACTGATCGGCCCGATCACCATCGGTGATGATGTCAAGATTGGCGCCAATGCCCTAGTCGTCAAGGATGTTGAGTCGGGCCAAACCGTCGTCGGCATCCCCGGTACCACCACCATCGGTGACGTCATCGCCTAATGTGAACTCTTCCTCCGTCTCCTTGTCACACCCCCCGTCACAGTCCCCCTGTCACAATAGGTGGTCGGGGAATGTGACAGGGGGACGGTATGAACTGTCACATACTGGCCGCGGGTGGGCACACTAGATCATTCGGGCAATGACCGCAGCCACATCGTCAACGTTCTCGAAAGTATAGGTCGACAGGGAGGACCAGAACTCGGAGTCATGTTGCTCGCCGACACTTCGGCGGTAGTCCACGAAAAGGGTACGAATCGGGTCGGACAGATAGTAGTCGGCCACATCCGAGTAGTGGAAGACACCGGTTCCGTCTAATGCCTGGGCGTTCCCCTCGGCTGCGGGGGTGGCCAGCATGAGAACATGTGAGCTCGTACGCAACATAGAGTGGGCCTCACAATTGTCGCAGCCCATACCAACAGCGGGGCTGATCAGCACCCGTACCTCATCGCCAACAACCAGATCCCCGCGTACCACGGAAGCGACCTGGATCGTCAAAATCGATTGATAGGCCGACCAGTCGGAGAAAGAAACCTTGATTGATTCGATACTGGTCACATCACCAGTGAAAATATCGACCCCGGTCAGCATGTCCGTCTCGGATTGGGGCAGAAGGTCGACCACCACCGAGCCTTTGGGGATCACACTCGCAGAGGTGACCTTGACCCCGCTGGACTGCTCCAGGGGGATCTTTGCGCCGGGGGCGAGAATGAGAACAGCTAGTACGATGCCCGCAGTGGCAAGGGCTGCCAGGGTCATCCACAGGGTTTTGGGTTTCCTGGTGGTGGTTTCAGCGGCGGTATCGGTGACCTTGACCTGGGTCGTCGACTGAGCAGTACGCTCGGATGGTTTCTCTGCGGTGACTGGTGATACGTCGAGTTCTGTGGTGAGCAGGGACTCGGTTTGGACGGGTTGGACGATCACATCTGCTGTGTCAGTGCTCTCGATTTTGTCGATGGGGGGAGTCTTGGTTGCTGAAACCTTGACCTGAGTTGTCTTTGGTTTGCTTGTTGTTTGGCGTGTGGTTTTCGCCGCGGTGGTGGACTTGGGTGTCGTGGTTTTTACGCCACTGGTTTTCTTCGCAGCGGTAGTCTTTGCCGTGGTCTTCGCAGCAGCGGTCTTCGCAGCGGTAGTCTTTGCCGTGGTCTTCGCAGCGGTAGTCTTTGCCGCGGTCTTCGCAGCAGCGGTCTTCGCAGTGCTGGTTGCTTTAGCTTTTGCTGTGGAGGTGGCTGTCTTGGTCTTTGCTGCGGCAGTCTTCTTCGTCGTTTCTTCGCTCATGGTGGCGTCCTTTCATGCGAGAAGGGACACCTGAGGCATCCCTTCTCCTGGTTCAGTCGTCTTTAACGCTGGGATCGTACGAACCCGGCTGCTTCGGCGGCTTCTGGTGTTGAGAACCAGACGTCGGCGACGGTTCGGCTGTAACCAGCGGCTTCGGGAACATGATACTTCATGGAACGCTCATTGCCTTTAATTGTGTAACCTTCGGGCGGGGTGGAGCCCATGTAGGAGCCTTCGCCGTAGGGGGATTCGACCGCGACGTCGGTGGTCTCAGTGGCCACAGTCTGGGTGAGATCAGTGTCGAGCAGTACCTCATCGAACTCATAGTCGTCGCCGGGATAGACGTACGGCTCATCGGCCTCATAGGCTGCCCATTCTTCTTTGCTGCCGAGGAAGGTGCGTACTGCCAAAGCGAGTGCACCCAGAATGGCACCAATGATGGCTAGCGTGGCGAGGGTTTTGCCTTTGCTGGCTTTCTTGGTGTTGTCGAGTTCTGTTTTGAGGGTTTTCATGGATGCTCCTGTACGTTCGTCGAGGCGGGCGAGGATTTCGCGGGCCTCATGGCCGGCGGGGGTGGCGGCTGCCTGATGGAGTACGTTCACCATCTTGGGCAGCAGTTCGTCTTGTACGGTTTTCTGGGCGCGATCCACGGCGGGGGCAACCTTGGAGAAGGCAGTGTTCACTCCGGGTTGGATGCGTTCCACACGGTCGGCAGCGAAACCAGCGGCTTTCCGGGTGGTGGCTTTGGCGGCTTCCCAGGCGTCATCAGCGTAGGGGCCAACTTTCTTGGCGGCTGCTTCGAGCAGGGGGGACAGTCTGTCTGCTACTTCTTCCCAGGTGGCGGCGCCATATCCGGCGACTGCCTTGGCACGGTCTGTTGCGCTATCCAGGAAGGCTTCGGTACGTATGTTCATCATCGGTCCTATCGTCGATATAGGTAGTCTAACCCGAATACCGGGTCTCATCACCCTGAGTTCCCCCTGAAAGAGACGTCCGGACAAATACCGGACACCTTGGGCTACCGGACACCATGGGCGTCCCAAGGGTCGGCGTGGCCAGCGGTGGATGGTGTTTCGCCACGGTGGTCATTCTTTCGCCATGGTGGTCATTCCGTGCGCAGTCACGGAATCCAGAGTCCACAGTCGAACAACTAGGTAGTCTGGGCCCTGCGACTTCGCGCAGGGTGACGGGGAAAGGACGGGGCGTGACAAGGGGACGGGGCGTTTGTCACGAGGGGACGGGGCGTTTGTCACCAGCCCTGTTTCTTCCACTCCCGTCACCCTGTGGAGCGGAGCGACTTACCACCATTTTCGTCACCCTGCGGAGCGGAGCGACTCGCACGGGTCCAGACTACCTAGTTGTTCGACCGTGGTTTCTGGATTCTGCGATTCGCTCCGCTCCGCAGAATGACCGGGGTCGGGCGTTTGGCACACCCAGGGAGAGACTCATGGCAGAATAGGGAACCTAGTCAACCAAAAGGATTTTTCATGACTCAAGCAATACTGCACACCAATCATGGTGACATCACCATTGAACTGTTCGAGAATCAGGCACCGATCACGGTGGCGAACTTTGTGGGGCTCGCTAACGGCACCAAGGAATACACTGACACTGCGGGCCAGCGCACCACCGGTCGCTACTATGACGGACTCACCTTCCATCGCATTATTGATGGGTTCATGATCCAGGGCGGATGCCCTGAGGGTACGGGTCGTGGTGGACCTGGTTATGATTTCGCTGATGAATTCCATCCTGACTTGGTTTTCGATCGCCCCTATCTTTTGGCGATGGCCAATGCGGGACCGGGTACGAATGGTTCACAGTTCTTTATTACCGTGAGGCCGACCGCTCATCTCACCCGCAAGCACACGATCTTCGGTGAAGTTCTTGACGAAGAGAGTCAACAGGTGGTTGATGCCATCGCCACCGTACCCACCGGTCGCAATGATGCCCCCGTGAATCCTGTCATCATGGAGAGTGTAGAAATCCGCTGACCCACTCACCCCCCTCACCCCGCGGACGGGCGAAGCGCCGTCTCGCAGGGTCCAGACTACCCAGTAATACAAGTGTGGATTCTGGATTCTGCGAGTCGCTCCGCTCCGCAGAATGACCGGGTGAGGGTGCTCCGCAGAATGACGGGGTGAGGGTGCTCCGCAGGCCAGTGTGACAGGGGGACGGTATGAACTGTCACATATGTGACAGGCTACGAGTCACACTCACTGCCGTCACCCTGCGCGAAGTCGCAGGGCCCAGACTACCCGGTTGTTTGACTGTGGAGTCTGGATTCTGCGAGTCGCTTCGCTCCGCAGAATGACCGGGTGAGGGTGCTCCGCAGAATGACCGGGTGAGGGTGCTCTGCAGAATGACGGGGTGAGGGTGTTCCGCAGAATGACGGGGTAGGTGTCACGGCTACCCACTGTTGACTGGCCAGCCCCTGCGTGACAAGGAGAAGGTATATGTCATGGGGATCGTGCATAGTTAGCAGTCACGATGACCGTTTACTATGCACAAACGAGGGATAATCCCTCATGTGTGACAGGGGGACAGTGACAGGGGGACGGTATGAACTGTCACATGTGGGGACAGGCACCGAGCCACGGTTACCCACTGTGGACTGGCCAACCCCAGACACCGTCGAGGCCGATGAGGCGTACCCCATCGGACTCCATCCAGGTGGCAATCAGCTCGGCCTCCTCAATAGAACCAGCGGGCATCCCACCAACAGCAGCTTCCACTGTTTTGGCGGTTGCCACGCACAACTCAGCGATCCGCTGCGGATCATCACCGGGGCGAGCAACCGCTGCACCAGCCAACTGCCCGTACCTAAAAACATGGATCTCCCACCCGAGTGTGACAGTTGGGGGCGGTACTGTTTTGTCGCATGGGACAGCGGGGTCTGTCCCCGTTGTCACAGCGAGATAGTTGTCCCGGCCCCCCAGGTGTCGGGCTGCGATGATCTGCGGGCAGGAAGCCAGTGACGACAAGCGGGCTTGACGGATCATTGCCTTTTCCACTGCTCGCAGACGGTCACGGATCTCCTGGGCTTCCTCGAAACGCAGATCGGCAGACAGGGCGTCCATCGTCTGGTGACAAGCCTCACGAACCGGTCGGATATCACCAGCCAGACATTGTTCCACCTGGGCAACGATGTCCGCATACCCGTCCACGCCTTCGCCCGTACATGGCGCTGGGCAGCAGGAAATCTCCAAGAGGGCGCAGGGCTCCCGCCCACGTACCAGCGAGAGACGATCCAAGCATCGCCGGATCGGGAAAGTTTCGAAGAGCCCTTGTTGAGCGAGTTCGGCGTCCGCCTTGCCCGAAAAGGGGCCCAGAAAAGCAGAACCATCCTCCGGTGGTTTCCGTACGATCGACAAGCGCGGCAGGGGTTCATCGGTGGTACGAATCCAGGTGTGACAAGGCTGTTTGCTGCGCCGATTGTACGCGGGCTGATAGGTGGTGATGAGGCGAAGCTCCACGATGGCAGCCTCCAGGGCTGTGTGGCATTCGACTGCTTCAACCCCGGTGGCGAGGTTAACCATCTCGTCCATGCGGCGCCGAGTCTCGGAAGTGGTGAAATAGCTGGACACCCGTTTGCGAATACGTTTCGACGTACCCACATAGAGATATTGGCGCCCACGCTCAGAGTCGCGTAAGAAAAAATAGACCCCCGGACCTTCGGGAAGCCCCTGAGCCCAACCCTTCTTCGATCGACGCCCACGCGAAATCATGTGGGAGTATTCCAGGAGATCCCCCACCGTGGAAACATTCTGATTGCCGACCCGTTCGAGCAGAGCGTGAAGCAGGTCAACGGTTGCGCGCGCATCATCGAGGGCGCGGTGTGTGGGGCTGACGGGTGTGGAGAAATAGGCGGCCAGGGTCCCTAAACGATAGTTCCCGACCTCGGATTTGGGCAGGATCTTGCGTGCAAGATGTACGGTGTCCAGCACCTCCAAACAGGGCCAATCGTACGATAACCCGTGGGCGGCCCGTCGAATAAACCCCATATCAAAGGACGCATTGTGGGCGACCATGACACATCCGCGAGCGAATTCGATCAGTGAGGGAAACACCTGGCGCAGGTGGGGGGCGGTGGCCACATCCTCGTTGCTGATCCCTGTGAGGTCGGTGATGAACGGCGCGATCTCCACCCCCGGATTCACCAGCGTCTGGAATTCCCCCAACACTTCCCCTGCGCGTACCTTCACTGCGCCGATCTCTGTGATCCGTGCGTCTGCACCCATTCCCGTGGTTTCGAGGTCGAGTACGCAGAAGGTCACGTCCACCAGGGGCTGGGTGGCGCCAGCGAACTCATCGAGTTTCGGCTGAGCCGATTCCAGGGTCGCTGAGTTCATGAGTCAACTGTAAACCACCCCACCGACACAGAAAAAGGGACGGGGCGTTTGTCACATTCTGACAACTACTGTTGTGAAAACGTGACAAACGCCCCGTCCCCTCGGGAGTTACCCACTTACGACAAGGAGCGCAACCAACCGCGCAGAGCCCAGGTGGCTCGTACGTCATCCTCGTTGTAGTCCAACAACCGGGTGAAAATAGCCTGTTGGCGCTCAGCATCATCACAGGACAGCGCCTCATCCAGCCAGTGCTGGGAGTTGAGCCCACCAGGGTCGGTGTCCCGCCAAGCGAAACCAGCCCCCACCGATGCAACCGTTTTGAGCCCCAATCCTTCGACAGAAAAAAAGTTGTCCTGGACGTACGGGTGAAGGTCAACACAGTGCTCAGTGCGCCATGAATGGAACCACGCCAGCGCGCGCAGTCGGCGGCCGGTTCCTTCACTGAGACGACGGACAGTGGTCACCTCGGAACTCGAATAGTGGTAGACCAACACCGAAGCCCCCACCTGGGATGACACGAAATCCTTCAACCACCCGAGGGCTTCCTCTGCGAGGGCGAGTTCCTTGAGGGGGCCGTTGAGGGCGAAATTGTGAACACTGTGATAGGTCGGTTCGCGATCAGGATCACGGCGATCATGAATCAGGAACCCCCACAGATAGGCGTACCTGTTGGATGAGGTTTCGATATCCCAGTCGATCTCAATGTCTGCACTGGGAATATCGATGGGCCCTGGCGTGAGACGTTCCAAACTCACCCCGGCACTCAGGAGGCGTCCACGGTGGGCGGCCAGGCGGAGTCGCTCCTCACCACCGGGGCGATGGGCGACCTGGGGGAGATAGCGCTCCAGCAGTCCATCCACATCCATCTCACCAAGATCAGTGATCGTGGTGACACCCAGGGAGCGCAGTGTCGTGATTTCGCGCGGGTCCAACCGCAGATGATCAATGTGGAAGGAGATATCGTCGCGTAGGGTTTCACGGCAGTTTTCCCACCAGCGGCATTCATCACAGTCGGGGGTACGAATGGGTCGTACCACGGGCTCGTCACCGGCGAGGGCCCGCTTAACTACGCGTACCCGAAATCGACTCTCGTGGGCGTAACGATCCAGGGGGGAATACTTTCTCCATGGGGGTGTCGATGTTGAGGAGAAGGTTCGAATGAGCTTGTCTGTGAGGTTAATCCAGGTGATGACATGACCCTTGTGGGGGCACTCGGGGTGGGGGCACACGTCCTCAGCATGATCGGTGCCAATCACCCCAGCCCACGGTTCCACCGTGGCGTACCCCATTGTTTCGAGCAGACAGTGCAGGTGGGCGAGATGGAGCAGATCGTCCAGGTGGGAGTCGATGCGCAAAGCATGGTGGGAGCGGACAGCCTGATGGAAGAAGGGTTGACTGACGGCGCTGAGATAGTGCCCTCCTTCGATGCGTTCGCGGATGTTGAGCAGAAGATAGTCTTTGATGAGGACCGGCGAGTACGTGGGGGTGGCGGTGTCTGCTTTGACAAGCAGATCGACCCGTCCGCTGTGATGTCGGGCCCAGTCGGTGTCGAGTTGTGCACCCACGATCAGTGGGGTCCCTGATTCCATGGCGGCGTGTGCTCGGGCGGTTCGCTGCGTGGTGTCGGTGACGAGGGTGAGGTCAACGAGTTGGCCCATATGTCGGGTGGTGAGGGTTCGTACCACATGGGCATAGTGGGTGGATCGCGCAGGTGGGCCATTCATGTCGGCGATGTTGAGCGGTGTGGGGGTGTCGGTTGATGCGCGACAGTAATGCTGGAGGGCAACCGGGCAACTGGTGATCGCGTACTGGTCGAGGGCGAAATCCTGTTGCTCGGTGACCGCGGGGCTCATGGTCGTACTGCTCGATGGAGCGCAACGATCCCTCCGGTGAGGTTGCGCCATTGGATCTGGGTCCATCCGGCTTTTTCGAGGTACGCGGCGAGGGTGCGCTGGTCATGCCAGTCGAGAATGGATTCTCCCAGATAGGTGTACGCGGAGGTGTGGGACGAGGCGAGCGATGAGATCAGTGGTATCCCTGTTTTCAACCACCAGCGGTAGGCCAGGCGGGTGATGGGCGAGGTGGGGCGCGAGAATTCGCAGATGACGAGGGTTCCACCGGGGCGTACGACCCGGGCGAGTTCGGTGAGTACGGCGTTGATGTCGTGGACGTTGCGCAGGCCGAAACTCATGGTGGCTGCGTCGAAGCAGGCATCAGCGTAGGGCAGGTGGAGTCCGTCGCCGACAACGAAGTCTTGATCCGGGTGGCGTTTTTTGCCAACGCGTACCATTTCTTCGGTCAGATCGGTGGCGATGACGTGGGCACCAGCTTGGGCGATGGGTCGTGAGGAGGCTCCTGTTCCTGCGGCCAGGTCGAGGATGAGGTCCCCAGTTTGTGGGGACAGCGCGCTGGTGGTGTGGTAGCGCCACCTTCGGTCTTGCCCCATGGATGCGAGGTCGTTCATGAGGTCATATCTGGGCGCAACCTCAGTGAACATCTCCGCAATCGTGGCAGGATGCTTGTCTATCTGTTCGCGGCTTCGCCCGAAAATCTTCACCCGTCTAGACTGCCATATTTCCCCAGCGTGACAAAAGACCAAAGGGGACGGGGCGTTTGTCACAGGGGGACGGGGCGTTTGTCACGACCAAAGGGGACGGGGCGTTTGTCACAGGGGGACGGGGCGTTTGTCACAGGGGGACGGGGGACTGACAAACGGGGCCGGTATTAACTCTCACACATGAGGGATCACCCCTCGTTTGTGCATAGTAAACGGTCATCAGAACTGTTAACTATGCACGAACCCCGCAATTGACAGGGGGGCGGTGTGTGACAGGGGGACGGTATGAACTGTCACACCCACGCTATGGGGGGTGTTCCTTGCTCGATGAGGAGCTGATTCGCGCGGGAGTAGGGGCGGGAGCCGAAGAATCCGCGGGAGGCGGATAGGGGGGAGGGATGGGGGCTTTGGATGAGGGGTGTGGAGCCGAGTCGCGGGGCGATGGTTTGGGCGTCGCGCCCCCAGAGGATGGCGACGAGTGGTCCTCCGCGGGCAACGAGTGCTTCGATGGCGCAGTCGGTGACCTGCTCCCATCCTCGCCCGCGGTGGGAACCGGGTTTACCGACTTCAACAGTGAGGACTCGGTTGAGCAGTAGTACGCCCTGGTCGAACCAGCTGGTCAAATCCCCATGAGTGGGTGGGGTCACCCCCAGATCGGTGGCGAGTTCGGCGAACATGTTGCGCAGCGACCCCGGCAGCGGACGTACCTCTTCACCGACCGAGAACGACAATCCCACAGGATGCCCGGGGGTTGGGTAGGGGTCTTGCCCAACAATGAGTACGCGCACCTGGCGCAGTGGGCGAGTGAAGGCCCGCAATATGTGTTCCCCTGCAGGAAGATAGTTTCGCCCAGCAGCCACCTCCGTACGAAGAAAATCCCCGAGCTGATGGATCTGTTCCTCCACTGGCGCGAGCGCTAGAGCCCACTCAGGGTCAATCAGTTCACTCAGCGCAGCCACAGTGTCGATCCTACTGTGTGACAAACGCCCCGTCCCCTTGTCCCCAGTGTCGATCCTACTGTGTGACAAACGCCCCGTCCCCTTGTCCCAGTCCCCTTGTCCCACCGACGGCACCTGTTTGTCCCGTTTGGGGTGTCCCCTTACCCCGTCTTTCTGCGGAGCGTAGCGACTCGCAGAATCCAGAATCCACAGTCGAACAACTGGGTGGTCTGGACCTTGCGAGTCGCAACGCTGCGCAGGGTGACGGGGTTGGTGTATGGCAGTTAATACCGGCGCGGGCGTTTGTCTGGCTAGTGACCATGCAACGTCAACTGATCTTCACGGTGGACATCTGCGGCGTGTGACAGTCCATACCGTCCCCTTGTCACAAAGGGGCAATAGTTGTAGCGCATTGATTTATCGTTTGAGTAGGGGAAATGGGTTTTGGTCATCCGTTTGTGGAGGGGTTTACACCCAACTTTTTGTGGTGCAAGGATTGAAGGGAGACACGGGTCTCAGCTGTCACGTTGTTTGGTTGGATAAACGACTGCAGTGTTCTTTGTTCATTGAGTAATGATCATCGTAGAAAACTGGGGGGTATAATGATACCTGGAAATAGCTTCACTTCCGAGCACACCATCTCGCGTCGGGGTTCCTCATCCTCGCGCAGGGGTTCCATCAAACCACTAGCGATCATCACCTCGCTGGTGATGATCATTTCGACGGTGGTCCTGGGTCACCCGACCATCACTCCACAGGCCGATGCCCAAACTTCGGGCACCTGGGATTGGGGTTGGACCACCGACACCGCCAATGGGCGCCGTGTCCTGTCAGCCCCGATGACGCCGGTGGACCATCACACCCTCTATGGCTCGGCTTACGGTGGGGGAGCGAATTCTCCTTTCGGCTCAACAACCAACGGTTGGGTGGGTTACTACGTGACCGGTGGTGCCACACCCACCGATGGTACGGTCAACCTGATCGGCAAGGGCAACACCGGCGGGCGTTTGGGCCCGACTGGTCAGTGGATGTCGACGCTCGCCATTGATGCTGACCCGTACGGCGATCGCGGAAACAAGTACGCCTACATGTGGTCGTGGGCTGCGGATTCTAACTTGGGTTCGGGTGCGAACTCGCTCAACAACAACTACCCCACGAATATCCCTAGCGCGAATATCTTGGTTTACCGGATCGCGGAGGGCCAAACCGTACCCGAGCTGATGCCGGTTCCGGCACCGAATTTCTTCAATGGTACGGACACCCCCAACACCACCGCCTACAACTATTGGTCGGGTGGGGAGATCATCCAATCCACCGGTGAGATCTTCTTCTCCGGTGGGGAATGCTCGGGGATCAACCGGAATTTCCGCATGATGGTGTTTGACCCGCAGACCTTGACCTACAACTATTCGGGCCGGCTCCAACCGAAGAATCCGGGTGACAATATTTTCGATAATTCTGATGGTTGTGGGGGCACGAGTTATGTTGCCTCCGATATGGCGTTGGATGCGAACGGCAAAGCGTACATCTTGGTGTTTTCGCGTCTGGCTGCCCCGGCGTTTAATCTTCCTGCGGGTAATCGTATGTGGCTGGTACGCGTGGATCCGTCTGCCACGGGCGGCTGGACCTATAACCTGGTGAGTTATTTGACTCGTCATCCGAGCGAACCCACCTCGGGCCCGGCGAATACTTTTGCCACGGGCACGGGTACGAACATGATTTACGGGATGGCGTTTTATGAGGGCATCCTCTACGCCTCGATGTATAACGGTAATGCCCTGATTGCGATCAACCCGATGACTGGCCAGGTCCGCAATGTGGGTCCGACACCGGGTACGGGGTCTTTGCGCCCGACGTACGTCCAGGATCTCGCCTCTGGTCAGACTGCTATTGTCATCCAGGGTGTGGTGTTCAACGATGAAGAAGCTGATGGTTCGATCACCGGCAATGACGGCATCGGGGGGCAGCGTGTGGCTCTCTACATGTTGGATCGCGCGGATGGACAATACATTTATGAGGGTTCTGAGGTGACGGGTCCTGGTGGTGATTTTTCTTTCCTGGTGGGCGGCAATGGGGATTACATTGTCCGCCTGGTGGAACCTTCGATTGCCGATGTGAACGCCACCCAGACCTATGCCTCGGGTGGGGGGAACCTCAACCCGGTCACCGCCAAGTGCCTGAACGGCGACATCACTACGAAGGCGGGAGGGGAGTGTGTGGGTGCGGTCATCCAGCCCCATACGGACGCTGATCTTCCCACGGATCCTTCAGCTTTGGGTACGGACAAGTCCACCCAACCAGCTGACATGTCGTACTACACGCAGGTGCAGATCACCTCGGATCGTGAGGTCGCGGATGCGAATTTCGCGATCACAACCCGCGGGTCTTATGGTGATTCTTCTGTGGGCCCAACCACGGGACCAATAGCACCCGCCCATGTCAATGGGGTGAACCCGCAGGTGTGGCTCGGCGAATCCTTGGGTTCTTATGCGGGTCCAGCATCAGACAACACTGCCCACAATTCAACCGATGATGGTGTCTTTGTTCAGACCTATGCAGGGAATCTTCCTATGACGGCGAATGCTTTTGTCGCGACGATGGAGTACACCCTGGTTGGGCAGTTGTCTGGCCCGCAGGTGGGGCTAGCGAAGGTGAGCGGTTGGTCCACCTCTGTCGGCGGTACGTCGTGGAACTCCGCCACGAGCTGGACCCCAACCCTCAGCGGTTCCCTCGCAACAGGTACGTGGACTCCTTCATCGACTTCTGCATCAGGCCCGATGCATTTCCGCGCCCAGGTGTCGACGGTGAACATCATGTCCCCCACGAATTCAGCGGGTGACTATTATTCTCCTGCTCGCTGGGTGACCCCTGGTGAGATTGAGGATTACTTCCTCACCATTGGTACCTCGGTGTATCGCCCAGCGGCTCGTACTCTGGCTGGAACCAGCGATTTCACGGTGGCGGGCGTTTCTTTCACGAACGTGACCACCACAGTGCAGGTAGCTCCAGGGGTGAGCGCAACCCCGGGAACACCAGTCAATCTCACGGCCATTGTCCCGGACACCTCCTGGACAGTATCGGAGGTTCTGGTCAAGGACACCCTTTCTGGTGCGACCCTTTCAACCCTCACCCCAACCCCTTCCACTGACCGGCTGACCTGGAGTTTCACGATCACTCCTGAGCTGAACGGTGATGTGGTTCTGGAGGTGGTGTTCGCTCCGAGCCCTGACCCGGATGAATCCGAGCTCACGGTGGACCCAGTCACCCAGGTGGTGAATAATGACATCACAGCGACAGTGACAGTACGAACCTCCGAGCGGGATCTTCTGCCCAATGTGGAGGTCTCCTTCTCGAAGGTGTCTTCCGACATCACGCTGTCAGCAACCACCTGCCGAACAAACGCTCAAGGTCAGTGCTCGATCACCCTTACCTCGGCGAAAGCCGGAATCTTCACTGATGAGTTGAGCGCGACGGTCATCGTGGGGACGACCCCAGTTGCTGTATCTGGTTCACCGGCGACTGTGACGTTCATTGCTGGACCCTTGTCGTACGTCTATTCATTCTTTGAGATTGACCCTGTCGCTGACCTGAACGACACGACCACCTGGAAGGTAGCTAACGGTGCGGATTATTACACTGGGATCTTGCACGCCAGGGATGATTCCGACAACCCGATCACGGATCTCGATTTGTCGACAATTGTCTTTTCTGCGCCGGTAACAGTCGACGTCTCCACGGTGACCAACAACTTGGACGGAACCTACTCGGTTCGGTTCTCCACCACAACCCTCAACAAGCTGGCAACAGCTAGTGTGAGGGTGGCGGGAGGTTCTATCACCGCTTCGGACAACACCGCGACAACACTTCCCGTTCCTTTCAAAGCGGGACCCATCTCGTGGACGAAGTCCACCCTCACCGTGGACTACACCCTGTTGGGTGTGAGTGCCCCCGCTCACGCGACAGCAACCATCGTTGACGAGTTCGACAACCCGATTGAGGGTGTGGCGGTGACCTTCGCGTTGGCAGCAGTGGCACCGGCCACGAGTCATGACGCAGCACTCGTACCCACCTCGGGAGTAGAACTCAGTGATGAGTACGGGAAAGCGTACGCCACGATCACGAACAACACCGCAGAAACAGTGTCCTTGTCCGCGATGGCCCTCGATGGTACGACCCCTCGCCATCTGACAGGCTCACCTGTGCAGATCACCTGGGAGGCCGGTGACATTGACGCAACCGAGTCGAGTTTCCGGGTCTATATCACCGACACAACAGCAACCCAGGTGCGAGCCGACGGCAACCAATCCTGGACCGGCGAGCTCACTGCGCGCGATTCGAACCGCAACCTGCTCGTCGATCTCACACCCGCCCAGTTGGCGACCCTCACCTGGGGTGTCACCCCCAGCGGTGTCACTGTGTCGAGTGTGGCTAGCGCAGGTGCCGGCATATACACAGTCACGTACACCACCACCAAGGCGGGTGCCTACACTGCGACCCTGCACACGGGCGCCCCCCAGATCGGCGCCGATGAACAGATCATCTTCGTCCCCGGTCCAGTGGATCCTGACAGGTCCAAGGTGAGTGTCAGTCCGACCACCACAGCGGTGGGCACCCCAGCGGTGGTCACAGTTCAGGTTTTCGACGCGTACGATAATCCGATTCCTGGCCTCACCAACACCGCACACACAGGGATCACGATCACCGGAACATCACCAGGGCTACCTGATGTGACGATGATGGGCGCGATGAGCGAAACAGCTGATGGTGTCTATGAATTCACGATCACCTCCTTCAAAGTGGGTACGTTCACTATTGAAGCATCAGTGACTGACATTTTGATCACCCAGAAACCCACGGTGACCTTCACCCATGGCGGTGTCAGCGCTGCCCACTCATCCTTCGAAATGGTGGACAATAATGCGCTGGCTGATGGAACAGCCAAGAACTCCGCCAGAGCCACAGCGCGCGACCAGTACGACAACCCCGTACCGGGAGCAACGGTAGTGGTCGACGATAAAACCACAGCCAGCGAGCTGATCGGTTTCCTCGACCCCACCCAATTCACGGGTACGACCGACACCAACGGTGAACTGATGATCTATTGGACCTCCACCAAGAAGGGAACCTTCACCGCGGAGGGGATGATCGACAACTTGCGCCCACCCACGGGTGTGATGAGCCAGATCACGTTCACCACGGGACTAGCTGACCCCAATAATTCGACGATGACCGTCTATCCGGCTTCACCGATCCAGGTGGGCTCTATATATACAGTCACAGCCACCATTCGCGACACCAATAGTCTTCTGTTGGAAGATGAGCGGGTCGAATTCACTTTGAACCCCACCACACCCGCGACATTGAGCAACCCGTACTGCATCACTAACGGAGCAGGGCAATGCTCGGTCACGGTGACGTCGCTCCTGGTGACCGATGTCACCATCCATGGTTTCGTGAGTGGAGCCGCTGGTTTGGCCCCCATCGCAGGTCACGGTGTACCTGCGCAGGCCAGCGGCCAGACAGTGTCCTTCTCCCACGGTCCTGTCTGCCTGCCCCCGGATGTCGCCACCCCGGTTGATCCGACACATATCTCCCGCGTGGAGGTGACCACTCCGGGGGCTGAGGCCAATGGTTCGGCTGCTGAGTTGGCCATGGTGTACGCCTACGACTGCTACGGCAACCCGGTTCCTGGGGTCACCGTGTCCTCTTCGACGAGTGTGACCCAATTGGCGACCACGTACCGTACACCCACAACGACCAGCGATGGTACGGCTGTGATTGAGTATCGCTCAACCTTGGCGGGCGCCCATGATGCAGTCGTACGGTTGGACGGGCGGATTCCTGCGGTTGCGATCAGTTACGCGATGGCCCCGCGTAGCGATGGGCAGATCACACTCAACTTCGGTTCTGGTGTGGCTGTGCCTGGGAATTCTTTCCTTACGATCAGTCCGACTTCTGCCCAGGAGGTGGGCTCCACATTTGTGGTGACTGCGACCTTGAGGGATGCGACCTTGAATCCTGTCAGTGGTACGACGATCATGTTCACCTCGGGCGCAGATCTGGGGTTCACCCCACAGGCGTCGTGTATTTCGGGGCCGGATGGCACCTGCCAGGTGTCCGTACGCTCCACTAAGTCGGGCACCTATGAGATCAAGGGTTTCCTGGGGTTGTTGGAGGTGTCGAATTCGGTGAGCGCAACATTCACTGCGGGCCCAGTGTGTATCCTGCCAACGTGTTTGACACGGGTTGAGGTGACAACGAATGGGCAGAAAGCTGATGGAACTTCACGCAATATCGCGACGGTGTATGCCTTTGATCAGTACGACAATCCTGTCGCGGGTCAGGTGGTGTCCTCAACGCCAACAATAGGAACAACGGGACTCACTGCTCAAGCTAATCCGAACCCGACCAATGACCAAGGGGTCTCCACGATCTGGTACACCGCCACAGCAACAGGCTCCTATGATGCTGACGTGGTGGTGGCAGGGCTCACCCCACGTGGTTCACCGGTGACCTTGTTCTTTGGGGTTGGTGATGGTGATCCCGCCCACTCGCAGTGGGATATCACTCCGGCTGGTCCGCTCGTGGTGGGGGAGGGCACTGCCAACACCTACACCGCGCGGGCGATCGTACGCGATGAAGACAATATTCTTGTCCCTGGCGAAATCGTGACCTTCGGTGTGGATCGTACTGGTCCTATCCCTGGACCCAACCCGAACTCGTGGTCATGTATGACTGCAACCGATGGGTCCTGTTCGATCACGATCCACTCCACAGTGGCGGGAACCTTCTCGTTCACTGCACGGCTGGCGACTGGTTCGATCATGAACACCACCACGGGTGTTCCGGCAACCTCGCGGGCCTGGAAAGCTGATGAAGTGTGCTCACAAGCGGAAGGTTGTGAACCTGTGGATCCGACGTTGCCCCCCGAGCTGCGTACCCGCATCGAGGTGACTACTAATAATGCAACCGCTGACGGGATTGCACGCAACCAGATCACTGCATGGGGTTTCGACAAGTGGGGAAACCCGGTGGTGGGTGCGCGCGTGGATTCCACCCGTGTGGTGGGCGCTGACCCGATCGCTATCCAAACCGGGATCAATCCGCTGGGCGACAGTGGTTCATCCACCATCTGGTATACCTCGATGGTGGCTGACTCTTACCAAGTGAATGTCGCGATCGATGATGTACGCCCCGTGGGGTCACCAGCATCCCTCACGTTCACCCCAGGTGAGGTGTGTGTGGTGGAGGCTGGGTGTGAACCGACTGGGCCAGGCACTGACCCGCTCAAGCAAACACGCGTGGCAGTGACCACCAATAACCACGCGGTCGATGGTCCACCGAATGTGGCGACCGCGTGGGCTTTCGACCGTACTGGTAATCCTGTTCCCAACGTGGACGTTTCTTTCGTCAAGGCGCTGGCATCATCGAATCTGGTGATCGACGCGACCTGCACGACTTTGGCGTCGGGGCAGTGTACAGTGGGCGCAACAGCGAAAACTGCGGGTGATCATCAGGCGCGGGCATCAGTGGCGGGCACAGAATTGACTGATCACGGCTCCCCGCTGACCTTCACCTTCACCACCGGTGAACTCTGCATCATCGAGGCGGGGTGCGAACCCGACGACGAAACCCCACCGAGCAGGTACACCCGCGTGGAGCTGCTGGACAACAACGCCCATGTGGTTCGCGGTGGTGTGACCCCCGAGGACCGTCACCTGAATCTGATCGGTGTCTATGCTTTCGACAAGTACGGCAACCCGGTCGCGGATGCGGTCTTCGATTTGGTGGCGGACACCACGTACCTCAAATTCCATACTGGTCTCGTGCACCAGTCGGCGACCTCGCTGACCTCTAGTGGAACTGTGGCTCCGGACACGGTCGCGGTGTATACGAACAACAGCGAGGATCATTTCGTGACCGCCTCAGTGAATGGTGTGGAGCTGACCTTGTCGGGTTCACCCCTGGAGGTGTGGTTTGTTGATCCACCCGTGATCACGTACCCATCCAATAACTCGATCATCAACGATTCGCCGATCCCGGTTTCTGGCACGGCAACGAACGCTGGCTCCCTGGTGGATGTTTTCATCGATGGCGTGAAGGTGTGTGAAGCGACTATTGGGATTGATCACACGTGGATGTGCAATGCGGTTGGTGTGATTGATGGTTCCCATGTGATCACCGCGCAGAAGCATTCCCGTGACGGGTTGAAACGCTCCGAGGTGTCCGATCCGGTGGCGGTGCGTACTGACACTGTTCCACCGCGTGACCCCACGGTGGATGATACTAATGGTTCGAAGATCACCGGCACCTCCGACCCGGACACGACTGTGACCGTCTATGACCGTGATGGTCGACCGGTTCCCGGGTGTGTGGCGGTGAAACCTGATTCCACGGGTCGCTTTGTGTGCTTCCCGCAGGTCGAACTGGCTGATGGCGACAAGATCACGGTCATCGCTGAAGATGAGGCCGGCAACAGGTCGAATCCTGTGGTGGTGACAGTACGCGGGATTGCGATCCTTATCCTACATCCTGTCCGTCAACGCGGTGAACCCCAGGTGGTCAGTGGGTTGCATTTCAATCCTGGCGAAAGGGTTCGTTTGGTGGTGAACTCTGATCCACTTGATGTCGGCACCCTCAGCGCCGATAGTGATGGAACAGTGACCTTCACCTTCGACATCCCCCGTACCTTCGAACCGGGCGTACACACCGCAACCCTCACCGGCGACGAGTCCGGCATCATCGCCGGCACCTTCCAGGTGGTCGTCCCCGTGGTCCCCACCGGCGGTGTGGTTCAGGGCGCTGGCAAGGTGGTTCACGACCGCAGTTGCCCACAGTGGCGATGCGTTGACGCTGCGTAGCTGCTGTTCCCCAGGGGACTCCCTTTAAGGGGCCGGGGTAACTGTCACAACAACTGTGATAGTTGCCACCGTCAAAGGGGACGGGGCGTTTGTCACACCCGATGTGACAAAGGGGACGCGTCAAAGGGGACGGGGCGTTTGTCACACCCGATGTGACAACCGCCCCGTCCCCCATGCAGGTCCAATTATGGCGATTTCGCCATAATCAGAACTGGAAATGTGAGAGCGCGCTCCTGCTGGAGTCCCTGCCTATTTCCCATCACCGCTCAGGTAGCAGAAGATACTGAACTCCAAGTGATTTGTATACAGGCACTGCCCGATGGTCGCCGGTGACAAGTTCGACGCCATGGTGACGTGCAGTCGCAGCGATAATCCCGTCGTACACCATCCCACCAGTTATGCCAGCATGGGTGAATTCTTCGAGGAGTGCTCCCGTGTGTTCTGCGGGAAGAAATCTCGACTCTGGAAATTCTTGGTTAATGAGCCGGACTGCATCAACACTGTCCACTCTCTTGGGCAGGGGGAGCCTGGTGAGGACTGAGTAGAATTCGAATTGGGCATGACCGGACAGACCACGTGGGCGCTGATGAGCGAGTTCCTTTGCATAGGTGTGGAAGATATTTTCTCTGTCAACAAATGCCATGGCAGCACTAGTGTCGAAGAGAAGAAGCTCATCGTTGGTCGGCAAGGCGCAAATCCCTCAACTCGTCTGGGGTCATTTGTGGACCACCGAGGGGAAGAACAAGGTGGCCGTCTATTTCCTGCAACCCGACTCCCGTTTGCTGGATGAGGGCTTGGTTGCCCTGGACTGTGATTTCAACGTCCCCAGGTACGAAACCGAGCTTCTGGCGGATTTCTTTGGGCACAACCACTCGCCCTGCCTTATCAATGGTTGCAATCATGCCAAGAGAATACCATGCAGTGGTGTGAATACGACGGGCAGGGCTAACATCGGTGGAGTAAGTGTGGTCTGTCATTACTGCCATACCCGCGCTATGATTCCTCGGGATACTCCGGTGGCTCTCTCAATTTGGCGAATTGTGAACCCTTGATCTCTCAGGTGTCGGATATGACTGTCGCGTACGTGTGGTGGTTGGGAGGAGAGTACGTGTGGTTCAGCTCCTTCAAGAAGGGAGACTATTCTCTGACGAAATTGATCTTGGGTCAGCCTTGGTCTTTCCTGCTCTGAAAAGTCAGCAGGGTTGAAAGTATTGTGGAAATCTTGGAATCTTTCTACTGCAGCTTGTCGATTTTTAGCGAGCATGTCAAGAATGAACGAGGTTTCGGTTAATGTCGAATGCTGTTGGAGATAATCACGGTAGCTACTCCATTGGTAGTCACTTATGTGGTCAACCATTCCTGCAGTAACCGGATTTTGGTGAATGTACCGCATAACTGACAGCAAGTACCCATCGGCATCCACGGGTTTACTGGTGTATCTGCTGGAGATCAGTGGCCCACTTCGCGCGTATTTCCTATTGAACCAATACGCATATGCTCCGAGGACCTTATGCATCGCTTTGGATATATCTTTCTGATTCTTTTCGCGGAGCAACAGATGTGCATGATTGCCCATCAGGCAGTACGCGTGAAACTCTATTGACAGCTCGTCTTGAATATCCGAGAGGTAGTTCAGCATTTTCGTGTAGTCGTGCAATTCCTCGAAAAGATAGCAGTGGTTTACTCCTCGAAAAAACACATGGTAAAACCCCGATTGTGATAACTCGCGTGGGTGTCTAGGCATGGAATCCTCCTTCACCATTACTATGTGAGTTTTGTAGGCAGTTTTGTGGTGAAGTACGAAAACTGTGGATAACTTTTTGTAGACCAGGGAAACCTGTGGATAAAAGGGGACAGGCACCTTGTCACACGAGTTGGCCAGGAGACTCGCCCTCATTTGTGTGACTCGGCGCCTACTCCTGGGGCATTGATGCCTGTTCTACGTGGCAATGTGACAAACGCCCCGTCCCCTTGCGATATTGATGCCCGTTCTACGTGGCAATGTGACAAACGCCCCGTCCCCTTGCGATACCAATGTGACAAACGCCCCGTCCCCTTGCGATATATCATTAGTGAGACAGTTCATACCGTCCCCCGGTCACGGTAGCGTGACAGTTGATACCGGTCCCCTGGTACGGGGGAGGGGAGATTTTCTCTCATGGGGTGGTACATGGGGGGTTGACTAGGGGCAACACGGTATCCATGACAACGGGACATGATTTACATCAATCATTGTTTGTGCAAAGATGGGGAAGTCGAGACTCAGGTCTCGTCTGTCTTGCTCCCCATTGGGGGGGAGGGAGGCAACCTCTTTGTGTGCAGAGTTGCACGCATCGTAGATATGTGGGGGGTATAATGATACCTGGAACTAGTACCGATAAGGTGCGTGCATCACGCTGGACGGCCCTAACAAAGCCACTAGCGATTGTTGCTTCTTTTGTTTTAATCGTCTCAACCCTGACCCTGGGTGCACGGGATGTCGCTCCCGATGCTGACGCTCAAGTGTCAGGCACGTGGCAATATGGGTGGATAACTGATACAGCTTCTGACGCTCGTCAGCTTATGGCGCCAATGACGCCGATTGACGACAAGACTCTGTATGGGTCCTCCTATGGTGGAGGTGCTGACTCTCCATTTGGGTCAACAACAAATGGCTGGGTCGGGTATTACGCGACTAATAAACAGCCTCCAACCAACGGCACAGTAACCCTCATTGCCAATGGCAACCCGGGGGGGAGGCTCACTCCAACCGGACAGTGGATGTCAACACTGGCAATCGATTCAGACCCTTATGGTCAGCGTGGGGCGAAGTATGCATACATGTGGTCGTGGGCGGGTGACTCTTACACCGCTCAGCTACAGAGCTACTATCCCAGTTTGCCGAATTACAGCACGAACACGATTTATGTCACGAGAACACCTGAGGGTAGCAGAACTCCAGAAGTGATGCCTGTTCCTTCGCCAAGCTTCTTTAACAACAATGACCCGACCAATGTCACCGCTTTTAACTACTGGTCTGGTGGTGAAATCATTCAGAGTACTGGTGAGATTTTCTTCTCAGGTGGTGAATGTTCGGGTATTAATCGTAACTTCCGAATGATGATTCTCGATCCAGATACCCTGAAATACAATTTCTCGGGGAGAATTCAGCCTAAAGCTGGTGGCGATGACATCTTTGGCACTGCAGATGGTGCTTGCGGTGGTGACACTTATGTTGCTTCCGATATGGCACTTGATGCCAAGGGGCAAGCCTATATTCTCGTTGGTCAAACAGGCGCGGTTAATGCGTATGGCTTGGGTGCCGGGTCACGTATGTGGCTGGTTCGCGTTGAGCCCAATGAAAATGGTCCGTGGACCTATAACCTCGTGACACCTCTCACCGCTAATCCTGCGCAAACCGGAGATACCCATGTGAACTCCTTCACGAACACTGGAGTTACCAACATGGTGTATGGCATGGCCTTCTATGAAGGAATCCTCTATGCGACCGTGTTCGTTTCAGGTGGCGCCCTTCTGGCAATCAATGTGATGACTAGCCAGGTAACCAATGTGGGTCCACTTCGTCCGACTTATGTTCAGGACATGGCTTCTGGTCAAACAGCGTACGTTATTGAAGGTGTCGTTTATAACGACGTCGAAGGTAATGGGTCGATCGCTGGGAACCAGGGGATCGGTGGGCAACGCGTGGCCTTGTATATGAAGGACACCGATGGCAAGTACATCTACCAGAACTCTGAAGTCTCGGGTGCGAGTGGTGATTATTCCTTCTTGGTTGGCGGGCAAGGTGACTACATCATTCGCCTGGTCGAACCGAAGATCAATAATGTGAATGCTACTCAGACTTGGGCTTCTGGCGGTGGGAGTATGAATACATCAACCGCTATCTGCTATAACCAGAGTTCTGGAACAGTGACTACCGAGGACGGCGCTCCTTGTGCAGGTGCTGTGCAGCAACCCCATGATGACGCTGATCTACCAACATCTGATTCAGCAAAGGGCACTGATAAGGGAACCCAACCTGCAGATATGTCCTATTACACTGAGATCACCATCACTTCCGACCGAGAGGTTGTGGATGCTAACTTCGCTATCACCACCCGTGGTTCCTATGGCGATTCCTCAGTTGGTCCGACCACTGGTCCGACTGCACCTGCCCATATTTCTGGCGTGGATACTCAGGTCTGGTTGGGTGAAACCCTCGGATCGTACGACGGTCCTGCGAATAACAACACCGCCCACAATGGTTCCGATGACGGTGTGTTTGTTCGTACGGTCGCTGGAGATCTCCCCATGACAGACAACGCCTTTGTTGCTGGCCAGGAATACGACATCGTTGGTGTTATCGATGGTGACGAAAAGGCTAGGGCTGTCGTCAAGGGCTGGAATACCCCAGTAGGTACAGCAGCTCCAACTACCTGGAATGCTGCTGCCACTTGGACACCAACGGTTGCCGGCGATGAGGCGACAGGCAAGTGGAAAGCCACCTCTAGTACTGGTGATAGTGGCCAAATGCACTTCCGTGCACAGGTGTCCACCGTGGATATTGCTGCACCAACAAACTCCTCGGGTGCCTACTACTCGACCAACAACTGGGTAACCCCTGGTGAAATCGAAGACTATGCCCTCAAGGTGGATAACTTTGTTTATCGTCCCGCTGCGAGGACGGAAGCTGGAACAGGCAACTTCACGGTTGCTGGCGTCTCCTTCCCCGACCAAGGGACAGACATTACGGTTGCCACTGGTATTACTGCCAAGGGTGGAACTAGATTGAACCTAACTGCCACAGTGCCCAGTAATGCTTGGACTGTGTCTGAGGTTAATGTCATGGACACCAACACTGGCGAGGTGTACGCCACCCCAACCGCTACCGCGAGTGGAAACAACTACACCTTCGAGTACCTGGCTGTTGCTGGACAAGACGTCATCATTGAGGTCGTCTTTGCTCCTGCACCGGATCCGACCAAGTCTTATTTGACGATGGAGCCGGAGTTCCCTGATTCTCAGGTAACGAATGGTTATATCACAGCCACGGCTACGATCCGTGACGCGCAGGAAAACCTTCTGCCGAATGTGACGGTCTATTTCTCGAAGGTTACTAATGACATCACCTTGTCTGAGGCGACCTGTAAGACTGATGATGACGGTGTTTGCTCGGTGACCGTGACCACATCGAAGGCTGGAACCTACAACAATGAGGTGTCAGCTAAGGTGTTGGTCGGTGGAACACAGACCAATATCACTGACTCCCCTGCGACTGTGAAGTTTGTTGCTGGTGACCTGTCTTGTGAAACCTCATGGTTCAAGATTGATCCTGTGGCCACAAGCGACCCGGGCACCTGGAAGAAGGCTGATGATACCGAGTATTACACCGGTACGCTGTATGCCCGTGACGAGTCCGACAACATCATCGAGGCGATGGATGTTTCCGCGATTCAGTTCACTGCTCCCACACCTGTGACGATTTCTTCACCGGTGACCAATAATGGTGACGGTTCCTACTCGGCAACATTCAAGTCCACGAAGGCTGATCCGAATGCGATGGCCGGCGTGACGGTGGGTGCTTGCTCTGTGAAGACCCAGGACAAGTCAGCAACCGAGTTGCCGATTCCGTTCAAGGCTGGTGAGCCAGTGACGACTTGTGCGCCTTCAGCGCCACAGTGCTCGACATTCTGGGTTGATCCTGACAATGACGGTGGCAAGACCAAGCTTTCTGCTAAGGGTGTCGCCACTGGTACAGCGTTGATCACTGACTACTACGGCAACCCTGTTGAGGGTGTTGACGTTGCCTTCACGTTGAACAACGATATTGCGATGTTGACCAACCCGACCGCTACAGGTCCTGATGGTGAAGCATCGGTGACGGTGACTGGTCAGAAGGCTGGAACAACAATGCTGTCGGCCAAGATCAATAACCAGGACCTGGAGAATTCACCATGGCAGATCACCTACGAAGTCGGTGGACCTGATCCGGATGAATCCACCTTCGAGGTTGAGCAGTGCGATAAGGCTGCCGCCAAGGTTATTGCCAATGGGACCGAATGCTGGAAGGGTATCTGGACAGCACGCGACGCCCAGGGCGACCTGATTACTTCCCTCTCTGCCGATGAGATGGCCAAGGCTGACTGGATTGTTCCACAGTATGTGACCAAGTCTGACGTGAAGAAGGACGACGCCGGCAAGTACTGGGTGGAATACACCTCCAAGGTTGCTAACTCCTACAAGGTTTCCTTCGAGTACAACGGTTCCCAGGTAGATAACGAAGAGACAATCACCTTCGCTCCTGGACCGAAGAAAGAAGAATGTGTTGATGAGATGGTTCCTCCACGCGAAGGAACAGGGATTTGGGCTGAGCCACCGTCCACATCAGTGGGTTCTGACTCGGTGATCAAGGCCCGTGTGACCGACGAATTCTGTAACCCGATTCCGGGCGAGTCTGTGTCCTTCACCTTGGTCGCTGGTTCTTCGGCGACCTTCAAGGGAGCCACGACGGCAACAACGAATGACGATGGTATCGCTCAAGCGACCATCACCGACAATGTTGCTGAGACAGCTCAAGTGAATGCCACCTCCGGTGATATTCGCTTCACCTCCAACCCTGATGGCAAGAACGCGCCAGTATCGGTCGAGTTCACTGTGGGTGACATTGATCCCACAATGTCGCTGTTCACTGTTGAAAAGTGTGATCCTGCCAAGGATAAGGTTATTGCTGATAACGTCGAGTGCTGGAAGGGCATCGTGACACCTAAGGATTCCTTGGGTAACACCGTGTCACCATCACCGGCTCAGTTGAGTAACTTCAACTGGGGTGTCTACAAAGACGGCGCTAGTGTCAAGAATACGATCGTAACGATTTCTGACGCTGTAGCAACCAACCCAGCTGATGGAACCTACTATGTGACCTATCGTACGGAGAAGTCTGGTGACTACACCGTCGATTTGAACTATGGCACCCCTGCCAGGCAGATCGGTAACACTGAACCGATTTCCTTCTTCGCTGGCCCCTTTGATGCGTCCAAGTCATCACTGACGGTCACCCCTGCTGAGCAGGTTGTTGGAATCAATGTTCTGATCACTGTCACAGCGAGGGATAAGTTCGAAAACCCGATCAGTGGTTTGACGAGCGCTGATATCCTCGTGAATGGTCGTGCAGATACCTCCGGTAATCCAAACATGGAGATTTCTCCCACTGTTCAGATGACCACCGATGGTGTGTATACCTTCAATGGTGAGAAAGCAACAGCTGAAAAGGCTGATTGGTACACAGTACGAGGCACCGTGAACGGTGTGGATCTCTTGCAGACTCCTCGCGTGCGCTTCATCCCCGCTGGTGTTGATAAGAACACCTCGTACTTCCGTCTGATCGACAATGGCGCTATGGCTGATGGCACGTCGAGGAATATGGTTCGCGCTTATGCGATGGACGCCTATGGCAACCCTGTTGCTAATGCTCCTGTGTCCATTGATGACATCACCACGAATTCTGCCCAGCTGGGTAAGTTGATGCCACGTCCACAAACGGGCACCACCGGAAACGATGGAACAGTGGATCTGTATTACACCTCCACTGTGCCCGGTATGTACACCATTGACGGGTTTATTGGTGGAAACACTGATGCCTGGCGTCCAGCTGATGGTTCAGGTCAGATTAATACCCTGTACTTCGACGATGGTGGCGTGGATTCACGTGCCTCACAGATGATCATTGATAAGGAATCCCCACAAACCGTGGGTACGGATTATGTGGTCACTGCGAAGATCATGACCAAGGCTGGTGGCCCAGCTTCTGGTAAGCCAGTGCAGTTCTCGCTGACACCTGCTACCACTGGTGCGACACTGAGTGATGACACCTGTGAGACTGGTCCTGAGGGCACCTGCTCGATCCGTGTATCATCCACTACGCCCATTAGTGTCTCCATCTCTGCCGAGGTTTCGGATAGTGGTATCATGACACAACTGGGTGGAGGCGACGAACCCGCCACCAAGAGCAGCCCCCAGACTATTGCCTGGAGAGCTGACGAAATGTGTGTCGGTGGAACCTCCTGTCTGACACGCGCAGTGGTCACTATGGATAACCAGCAGGCCAATGGTATGGATGAAAACAAGATCATGTTCTATGCCTATGACCGCTTCGACAACCCACTTTCGGGACTCGAAGTAACCTCAACGGCGGATAATGCGGCTATGCCGTTGACCGTTGATAAGGGAACAGGCACCACTGCTGCCAATGGCCAACTTGAGGTCAAGTATCGCTCAACGATGATGGGTGCCCATCAGGTGTCTGCTCAGATCAATGGTCGAGATGTTCCTACCTATGCCATGGGTGCTTCCAGCGCTACTGGCAATGGCCATGCGACCATCACCTTCGGTACGACCCCTGTGGATGCGTCGAAGTCCTGGCTGGAAATCCTGCCAGACAACGAGCAGGCTGTGGGTTCAACCTTCACTGTGAGGGCAAACCTGAGGGATAGGGACGATCGTCCGGCCGTTGGTCAGATCGATTTCTCGGCCCTCGATGATCTCACCTTCGTGGGTGGGGCACAGAGTTGCACCTCGGATACCACAGGAACATGCACAGTTCAGGTTACCTCAACCAAGGCTGGCACCTATGATATCAACGGGCGTGTGAACAGCATCCCAGTGAGGAATTCACCTGTTCAGGCAACCTTCGTTCCTGGTGCACCATGTGTCGCCGGACCGAACTGTGGAACCAAGGTAGAAGTCACTACCAATGGTGTTCTCGCTGATAATTTGCAGCGTGACATCGCTACTGTGACTGTTACTGACTCTTATGGAAACCCCATCCAGGGTGCAGATATCACATCCACGGCTCGTGATGCAGCTATTGTGACTGTTCAACCGACAACCGGAACCCAGGCAATCCAGCCCACCGGTCCTGATGGGAAGACAACCATCTGGTACACCTCGACAACCAAGGGAACCTTCTTGGCTGATGTCCGGATCAATGGAAGTCTGATTCCTCCGGGTTCACCAGTTGAACTACTCTTCATTGTGGAGGCTGTCTCTGCGGCGAATTCCTCGTACGTGGTGACACCAGCTGGTCCACTCACTGTGGGTAGGGACGCAAGCTCCAGCTATACAGTGACGGCGACAGCCAGGGACGTCAACGGAATTCTCCTCGATGGTATCCCTGTGATGTTCGAAATCGCTCCGGCTGGACCGACGACGAACCCACCATCGCAACAGTGCATCACCAGCAACGCTCCGGCGAACCTGGGAACCTGTTCGATCACGGTGTCGTCAACGGTCTCTGGTTCCTTCACCCTCGTGGCGAAGGTCACCGAGAACAATGTCCCAACAGAGATCAAGAACTCTGATACCAACAGCAACCCCACCGATTTGGTATGGCGCTCCGATGTCGCTTGTGTGGACGGGTGTACACCTGATCCTTCGACACCAGAGTCCAGGCGCTCACGCGTTGAGGTTGTGGAAGACAATGCCTTGGCGAATGACTCCGACCAAGACAAGGTCCGTGTTTACGTCTTCGATAAGTGGGGTAATGCGACCCTGGCTGTGGTGACTACTACGCCATCAGAGTTCCTGAACGCACAACCCAATATCGGTAGCGTGAATGAAGACGGTTACACCACCATTTGGTACACCTCACCTCGTGCAGGTGCCCATACGGCGATCGTGACTGTTGATGGTAAGGGAATCAAGAATTCGCCTGCGACACTCAACTTCGTTGCTGGTGCTCCTTGTGTCGGCCCTGATTGTCCTGAGGAATGTGCCGATGGACGCCCAGGTTCTCGCATCCAAGGTGCAGCTGGTTACAAGCAGAAGACCTCTGTGAGTGCTGGCGATACCACACCGGTGAGAGCTCTCATCACTGACGCGTTCTGTAACCCACTTCCTGGGCAAGAAGTTACCTTCTCCCATGATTCCGATAACGCAACAATCGCTCCAGCAACTGCTAAGGCCACCACTGATAACACTGGTTGGGCACAGATTCAGTTGACGGACACTGTTGCCGAATTGGTCAAGGTCGAAGGCGCTATCTCCACAGGTACGAAGATCCACTGGGGTTCCCCAGCCGAAATCGAATTCGGTCTTGGTGGTCCCTGTGTTGGTCCACTGTGTCCTGAGGTCTGTGATGATGGTCGCGAAGGCTCCCGCATCTGGGGTGACGAGTACAAGGTGCTCACCACTCGTGTTGCTGGCCAGCCGGCTACCGTCAACGCACGCGTAACAGATATCAACTGTAACCCGATTCCGGGAGTCACAGTTAACTTCTCCAAGACACCGGTTAGCCCATCCACCTTCGATCCAACCGCTGCAACAGGCGTGACGAATGATGATGGTTTGGCGACGATCGTACTCAACGATAAGAAAGCTGAGACGGTTAATGTCTCTGGCACCGTCGGTGGCGTGACCATCTACTGGGGTAACCCAGCAGCATTCAAGTTCACCGCTGGTCGCCCAGCAGTGACCTGCACGATGCCTGACGGTACGCCAGGTGTTGGCACGAATATCTCGGCCGACCCAACGAGCGCCGATGTCGGCGGAAACTCAGAAATCACAGCCTATGTAACTGATGAATTCTGTAACCCCGTTGAGGGCGCCTCGGTAGCCTTCGCAGTCACCGGTAGTGCAACCTTCATGGCAGCACCGACTGTGGTGACTGGTGAAGACGGCAATGCCAAGATTCGTGTGACTGATGAAGTTGCTGAGCAAGTCAATGTCACCGGTATCGTTGATGGAACCATGGCCATCGAGACAGGTTCACCTGCACAGGTGACCTTCGTCCCAGGTGTCCTTGATCCCACGAAGTCCACGTTCACCGTGGCCAAGTGTGTTCCAACAGCCACCAAGGTCCTCGCTGATGGCGAAGAGTGCTGGAAGGGCACAGTGGCAGCATTTGACTCCCGTGACAACCCTCTGCCTGGTTTGACCACCGCGCAACTGGGTATGATCCAGTGGAATGCTCCAGCTGCTGTTTCCAAGTCGGCGGTCGTTGACAACGGAAACGCAACCTACTCGATTCAGTACACCTCGACAGTGGCTGACACCTATACGGTGAATGCGATGTACAACTCCAACCCAGTCCGCCAGATTGGTAGCGATGAGTCCATCACCTTCTCCCCAGGTCCACCATGCATCGATCCGGAAATCTGCCCATGTCCTCCTCCTGGTCGCCCAGGTTCAGGTTTGACAGTGACACCAACGTCACTGACCATTGATGATGAAGCTGCCGTCTCCGTACTGATTACAGATGCTTTCTGTAACCCAGTGCCGGGCGTGGCTGTGACCATGTCGGTCAACCGCAGCGCGGTCCTCGCTCAAACCACTGGCACCACTAATGCCGATGGTTTGGTGGAGACCACACTGAGTGATCGCACCGCTGAAACAGTGACCGTCCATGCTGCTATTCCGGCAGGAACAGTGCCACGCGACACCGATGTCACCTTCAATGTTGGTGCACTTGATCCGAACATGTCTGACTTCTTGGTTTACAAGACTGCTGGAAACCGGAGTCCCGACAAGGTTCGCGCTGATGGTGTTGAATCCTGGACTGGTGAACTGATCCCCAAGGATCAAGGTGGAAACCTCATCACCACGCCATTGACAACACAGCAGCTCGCTTTGTTTGCACCGCAGGTCGCCTCAACCGTGACAGCATCACCGAATGCGACACGTACTGACACCAACACCTACACATGGAAGTTCACCTCCCATGAGTACGGTCAGATCACAGCGGTTGACTTGCATCACGACAACTCGAGGATCCCGCATCCTGAGCGTAATATTGACTTCACCCGTGCAGTTGCACCGGTGACCCCGGATATTACCTCTCCTGAGGAAGGCGATGAGATCAACACACTCAAGCCGACCTTCACAGGTGAGAATGCTGAACCTGGTTCCATCGTCAAGGTGAAGGATGAGGACGGTAACGTTCTGTGTCAGGTAACTGCCCGCACGGATGGCACCTGGTCTTGCACCCCAGCCAGAGATATGACTGAAGGTCCACATTCAGTGGTCGTCACAGCAACCGATAGTGAAGGAAACGAATCAGCACCATCTGATCCAGTGAACTTCAATCTCGATGTGACCCCACCGAATCCTCCAGAGATCACCTCTCCTGAGGCTGGCGACCAGATCAACACTCAGACACCCACGGTGACTGGTACCAGTGATGAGCCTGGCTCCAGGATCAAGGTCAAGGACAAGAATGGCAATGTTGTCTGCGAGACAACTGTGGCTAACAATGGCACGTGGTCCTGCACCACCTCCACCTTGCCTGAAGGCCAGAATGTTCTGACCGCCACGGCAACAGACCCAGCTGGTAACGAATCACGGCCTTCGACACCGGTTCCCGTCAATATTGACGTGACACCGCCGAGGCCTCCAGTGATCACCGAACCCACTGATGGTGATGACATCAACACTCAGACACCAACAGTGACTGGTACAGGTGGCGAGCCTGGCTCCAAGATCCAGGTCAAGGACGAATACGACAATGTCGTGTGTACCGTTGATCCAGTTCCGAACACTGGTCGCTGGTCTTGCGTGACATCGCCGCTGGCTGAAGGAGAGCGTACGCTGACCGCTACCGCCACTGATCCTGCTGGTAACGAATCGGATCCTTCAAACGAGGTCACCGTCAACATTGACGTGACACCTCCGTTGCCTCCGCGTATTACCTCCCCCACTGATGGTGACGAGATCAACACTCAGACACCAACAGTGACTGGTAGGGATGCCGAGCCTGGTTCAACAGTGAAGGTGAAAGACGAGGATGGAAACGTCCTGTGTACCGCTGGACCTGTTGGTCAAGATGGCACCTGGTCTTGCACGACCTCGACATTGCCTGAAGGTGAGCACACGCTGACCGCAACGGCAACTGATCCTGCTGGAAACGAATCACCGAATTCGACACCGGTTAATGTCAATATTGATGTGACACCGCCGGCTGCTCCAGTGATCACCTCACCACGTGACAATGCTGACATCAACACTCAGACCCCTGTGGTCTCGGGTACTGGTGCCGAGCCTGGTTCAACGGTGAAGGTCAAGGACGAGAACGGCAACGTACTATGTACTGTTCCTAATGTCCCGGCTACTGGTGAATGGTCCTGCACGACCTCGACGCTACCTGAGGGTCCGCATACGCTGACCGCAACGGCAACAGATCCTGCTGGAAACGAATCACGACCTTCGGCTCCTGTTCGCGTCAAGATTGACGTGACAGCTCCCGATGCGCCACGCATCACCTCACCAACCGATGGTGATGAACTCAACACTCAGACACCGACCGTCTCTGGTGATGGCGCTGAGGCTGGCTCAACAGTCAAGGTGAAGGATGAGTATGGCAACGTACTATGTACTGTCTCACCAGTTCCAAACAATGGTCGCTGGTCTTGCACAACATCGACACTGCCTGAGGGCCCGCATACACTCACCGCAACATCAACTGATGCTGCCGGAAACGAGTCTGAAGAGTCCAACCCAGTTGATGTCAACATTGATGTGACTGCACCTGATGCCCCAGAGATCACTTCACCTGCTGATGGTGACGCGGTCAACACCCAGACCCCACGGGTCTCCGGTGAAGGAGCAGAGCCTGGCTCAACAGTCAAGGTGAAGGATGGAACCGGCAAGGTTCTATGTACTGCAACCGCTGGTAATGATGGATCGTGGGCTTGCACCACCTCCACCCTGCCTGAGGGCAACCACACGCTGACCGCGACAGCGACTGATCCTGCTGGAAACGAGTCTGAGGCTTCCGCCCCAGTTCGTATCGAGGTTGATGTCACACCGCCAGCGAAGCCCATTGTTGATCCCACCAATGGTTCCAAGGTCACCGGTAAGGCCGAGCCTGGTTCCAAGGTGAACGTCAAGGATGGCGCAGGGAATCCTGTTCCTGGTTGCACCGATATCACTGTAAGCGACGCAGGCACCTTCGTGTGCACGCCGACCACACCGATCACACCTGGTGACACCATTACGGTGACCGCCACAGATCGCGCTGGGAATGTGTCCCCTGAGGCCACAGCCACAGTGAAGGCAATCTCCATCAACATCACGCACGCCAAGCGCTACCGTGGTGAAGAGCAGATTGTGACTGGTTACAACTTCAATCCTGGTGAAAAGGTGAACCTCACGGTTTACTCTGATCCATTCAATGCGGGTACGGGTACAGCCAATCCTGATGGCACGGTGACGGTTAAGTTCACCATTCCTCAGGACATGGATTACACCACGCACAACGCACAATTGACAGGCGAAGAGTCCGGCAACGTCTCGGGCACCTTCGATGTCATCTCCAGGCCAGCAGTACCCACTGGTGGCACCACCCTCCCCGGTTCCTACCTGCCCATCATGTTGATGGCACTCGGAGCCCTGATAGCGTTCGCAGGTGCAAGGACCACACTGAGCACCCAGCGAAACAAATAGGAGATCACCCCCTCCTAACCGACTGGTTTGAGTAATCCCCTCTCAAACCAACCAACGCGGAACCGCCCCACCCCCGGGGCGGTTCTGTTGTTGTGTGGCAGCTGTGTGACAGGTGTCACACCATTGCCGTCATTCTGCGCGAAGTCGCAGAATCCAGAATCCACAGTCCAACATCTGTATGACCGCCCGCGGGCGGTCACATCCTCCGAACTCCTGTTTCCTGCACAGTGAGACAAAAGCAACAACCAATGACCGAATGGTGGAAGGATGGAATGGCAAGACTTCCGTCTTGAGTGCCTGCGTCCATTGTTGGGGATGGACTTTGGGAGACGTAACTTCGTGTTGTGGGGAACACACCGAGTGAATGTGGGGCAATGATGCTACCGGGAAATAGCACTGCTACTAATACTGTGCACACACAATCATCCAAGGCTTGGTTCAAGCCTTTAGCGGTGATCACATCTTTTATCATGATCGTCTCAACGATCCTTCTATCATCGGACACCTTTGCTCCGCCTGCGAGTGCTAATGGTGGGTGGGCTACTCATCCGACTGACTGGGCGGGTAGCACTAACACGATTACTTCGCCTGGTAGTTCTGTTATGCCGATGGTTGATGATCAGGTGATCTATGGATCCAACGCCGGCACTATGTCGTATTGGACAATCTCCAACAATGGGCTAACAGCAACTAGGGTACAATTCGCAACCGCCACCGGTTTCGATACGTCTACCTTTGCTGTTGATGGACACCGAACTCAGCGAGATACAGAGGCAGGTCGACCTAACCCGCGCCCAAACATCTATTATCTATGGAGCTTTGCGAATGCCAGGATTTATAGAGTCGAGGAGGGTTCTAACACAGCACAGAGCGTTTCCCTGCCAACTCCTGCTACCCTGACTCCTGGCACTGGTGGTGGCTGGTCAGGTGGTGAAGTCGTTCAGAAGACCGGCAAATTGTTCCTTTCAGGTATGAACGACACAACTCTCAATAACAGCCTCGCCAGTTGCCGAGGCACTACGGGATTCAATTTCACGATGATGCTCTTTGATCCTGACACTCTCGAGTATCAATGGTCTGGCCGTCTTTGCCCGAAAACAACAGGGGATGCTATGGGGGGAATAGTTGGATCTGACATGGCTTTGGATGGTAATGGAAATGCCTACATCATGGTCTACAACGGTTCGCCAGCAAACTCATTTAATCTTGTTCGCGTGGTCCCCCCTCAATCGAGGGAAGGAGACCAAACATGGTGGTACAATAGAGTAAAAGACAATATCCCCACTGGTTCTACGTCCATTTGGGGTATGGCCTTTCTCAATGGAAAGCTCTATATAGGATTTGGGGATATTAATGCACAGTTTAGAGCTGTCAATCCCCTCGCGGGAACATCCGACCAAGTCTTTACTCGTGACCAGATTATTCTTGATCTTGGTTCAGCCCAAACTGCCTTTGTTGTAGATGGTTTTGTCTACAATGACGAAAACGGTAATGGGCAGATTGATTCTGGTGAAGAGGGGCTTCCTGGCGTCACCATTGCTATCTACCAGGAGATGAGTGGCACCTATCGTCTTCAAGGAACCCTCGTCACAGATGATTCGGGATCATACTCGGCGTTACTTGGTGGCCGAGGCGAATACGTCATTCGTGTGGTCCAACCACGAATCGACGGCATCAATGCTGTTCAAACCTGGGCAAGTGGTGAAACCCTAGTTGCATCCGATGGCACCAATGCAACCACCCCAGTCTGTTATAACGAGGGTGGGGTTGTGACCGACCCTCTCTTTGATGGCCCCTGTTATGGCGCTAAGAAGATGCCAGCCCCCGATCCTAAACTCGGCGATTTTAACAGCGTTGGTGATCCCGCAGATTTCATGATCTACACCAAGGCGAGTGTTGACTCTGTCAATGATGTCGCTTCAGCAAATTTCGGTGTTCATGCCAGTGGGTCCTTCGGTGACCTTGGTCCTGCCACTATTGCTACTGGTGCTCCGTACCACAACAATGCCGATGCAGAGGAACCTCCCGTCTGGTTGGGTGACACCTTGGGTCAATACACAGAGCCCGGAGCTAATGTCAACGCCCATGCGACTGATGATGGTATGGAATTGGTCATGGCATGCCCCGATGGTGGCGACTGCTCCGAAGGGGAAGCCTTGAATGGGCAGATGTTTGCTCAGGAATATGACTATACGTTGAAAGCCACCTTGAATGGTGACGAGGCGAACACCGCCAAGGTGCGTGGCTGGACTACAACCAACCCGACTGCGGCTACACCCACCTGGGGTACGGCACCGTACTGGTCTCCTGCTGATAGTGGCGATGTTCGTGAAGAGGACATCAGATTCTCAACCACAGGAACCTATGGTTTCCGTGTGAACGTGAGCCCCGCGGACACCAATATTACTGAAGCCACGAATACAGCTAATCGCCAGTACTATGATTCCACAGGTGACGGAGATGTCCCCTGGGTTACCTTCGGTGAGATCGAGGATTATTCCTTCCGTGTGGTGGAATCTGTCGTTCGTCCGGCACTGAAGACTATCGGTGGACCGGGTTCGGCGACGATTGCTCGACCCGCCGGGACTGACTCGTGGAGCCAGGCGTTCACTAATGTCAATGGTGGACCGAAGGTTGCTATGCCTCAGGTTGCTCAATCACCGTCTGGTAATTACACGGTGACGAATGTTCCTGCTGACTTTGATGTCCTGGATGTCATTGTGACCGACACTGAGTCGGGTGAACCTCGTACCGGTATGGGACCGATCACGAAGAACAGTGGTGGAGCCACCTTCACGTACGCTCCTGAAGAGAAGTCTGATGTGATCATGACTGTCATCATTGCGAAGAAACCAGATCCGGGTAAGTCCACGATCGAACTCGTGACCCCCTCGGGTGTGAGTGTGGGTAATGCCCAGCAGGCTAAAGCCACAGTTGTGGAAGCCGGGAACTCTCCTTTGCAGAGTGTGGAGGTGACCTTCACTGTCACCGACACTGATCTCTATCTGTGTCCCGCTGATGCCGCCACCAAGGATGCATCAACCTGTAACGTGAAGACTGCCACCTGCACCACCGATACTGACGGTGAATGTTTCGTTGACGTGTTCTCCACCCTCGCCAAGACCTACACCGATTCCCTGTCGGCAACCATGGAGGTTTCTGGCACCCCGGCGAACCTGGGTATGCCACAACCAGCTGGAACGAAGCTCTCCCCGATCTTCACCCAGTCAACCGTGGATCCCAAGAATTCAGTGTTCTCGGTTTCCCCAGAAGCAGATATGTCTGATCAAGACTCATGGCCGATGGTGACCACGCCCTCCACAGCTGGTGGGTCGTACACTGCAATAGCTACCCTCAAGGATGCCTATGGAAATGGTGTGTCCGGTTTGACCTCCACTGAAGTGGTCTTTGGTACGAGCGCCTCTCAAGCCACCTGTACGTGGGTGGGTGAAGGATCAACACCTGGTGTTTACACCGCGACCTGCACCTCCACCTTGGCTGCTGACGACATCACAGCCAATGTGAAGGTCAACAATGAGCAAATCACCACAGATGACATCACGGTTGCATCTGACCCTGGTGCTGTGGTTGATCTTCCGATCCCATTCAAGGCTGGCGCCCCCTCAGAAACCTGCACTGATTCCAGTGGAACTGGTCGTGAAGGAACAGGCATCTGGGCTACCCCCACCACCACTGGTGTGGGTGGACAGTCAACCATCACCGTACTGGTGACAGATGAGCTGTGTAACCCAGTTCCTGATGTTGACGTGACCTACTCCCTGGTTGCTGGTTCTGACGCGACCTTCGTCGGTGACACCAACACTGCCACCACCGGTCAAGACGGCAAAGCCTCCGTGGCTATCACCGACAACACTGCTGAAACCGTCCAGGTCAATGCAACCGCTGGTTCGATCACCTTCAGCTCTAATGTTGATGGCAAGAATGCGCCAGTTGATGTGGAATTCACTGCTGGTTCCTTCGATCCTTCCACCTCCGAGTTCTCTGTGGCGATGTGTGATTCCCTGACTGAGGTCAAGGCTGATGACACCGAATGCTGGACGGGAACCCTGACAGCCAAGGACGCAAGCGGAAACCCGACCACGTTGGATGCCACCGAACAAGGCAACCTCGACTTTGACGTACCAGACGAAGTAACCGTCTCCTCCACGATCACCGATAATGGTGACGGAACCTATTCGGTGACCTACACCTCCAAGGTGGCAGGGGACCACACAGTTTCCTTGTGGTACGACGATGGTACGAGGATGCAGGTGGGAACAGATGAAACCATCACCTTTGTGGCTGGCGATCCATCAGAAACCTGCACCGACTCAACGGGAACAGGTCGCGAAGGAACAGCCCTGTGGACTGATACGCCCACCGTATCTGTTGGCGACAATGCGATCATTACGGCCCGCGTGACCGATGAATTCTGTAACCCGATCGAGAATGCTCCCGTGGCCTTCACCCTGGTTGCCGGTTCAGATGCCTCCTTCGTGGGTTCTGCTGCCGCTGTCACAGATGCTGATGGTCTCGCCTCGGCAACCATCACCAATGACACTGCTGAGACGGTTGGTGTGAAAGCCACCTCTGGCACGATCAACTTCTCGGACACCACTGTTGATGTGACCTTCATTGCTGGTGACATTAGCGCCACCAACTCGCTGTTCACGGTTGAACAGTGTGACGCGACAGCCACAGAGGTTGTTGCTGATGGTATCGAATGCTGGAAGGGAACCGTCACACCCAAGGATGCCATGGGTAACACTGTTCCTGGTTTGTCCGCTGAACAGTTGGCCAGGTTCGATTGGGGTGTTTACTCTGGTGGAACAGCCACCGATCTGGTGACAGTTTCTGGTGTTACCCCCAATGGCGACAACACCTATTCGGTGACCTACAAGTCGACCACAGCTGGTGATTACACTGTTGACCTGGCCTACAACGGAACCCAGGTTGGCAGCGACGAAGACATCAGTTTTGTTGCTGGTGACCCCACGGTGAATGTTCCCCCGACCTGTGATAATGGTCTGGATGGAACACGGATCTATGGTGAAGCTGGTTATGGCAACCTGACCACGAAGGTGGCAGGCGAGTCGGCAACGATCACCGCTTTGATCACCGACGCGAACTGCAACCCAGTTCCTGGTGTGACCGTGACCTTCGATCAGGATTCTGACACTGCCGAGTTGGATCCGCTGACAGCTGTCACGGACGCTGATGGCCTAGCCACCGTGTCCTTGACTGATACAGTGGCTGAGCTGGTCAATGTGACTGGTTCTATTCCAACCAATCAGCAGATCATCAATGGTTCACCTGCACGAGTGGAGTTCACTGTTGGTGAGCCCACGGTGAATGTTCCCCCAACCTGTGATAATGGTCTGGATGGAACACGGATCTATGGTGAAGCTGGATATGGCAACCTGACCACAAAGGTCTCCGGCCAGTCAGCAACGATCACTGCTTTGATCACTGACGAGAACTGCAACCCCGTTCCTGGTGTTGCCGTGACCTTCGCCAAGAGTTCCACCACCGCCGAGTTCACCTCAGCTGTGACTGTGAACACTGATGCGGATGGTTTGGCAACAGTCACCCTCAAGGGTACGGTTGCGGAAACTGTTGATGTGACTGGTTCTATTCCAACCAATCAGACCATCATTAATGGCTCACCTGCTCAGGTCGAGTTCACTATTGGTGGACCCACTGTGGATGTTCCCCCGACCTGTGACAACGGTCTGAGTGGAACCCAGATTTATGGTGAAGCTGGTTACGGTAACCTGACCACGAAGGTGGCTGGGGAGTCTGTAACGATCACTGCTTTGATCACTGACGAGAACTGCAACCCGGTTCCTGGTGTGGTTGTGACCTTCGATAATGATTCTGACACGGCGGAATTTGATTCCCCGACAGCCACCACCGATGCTGATGGTATCGCCACAGTAGTGTTGACTGGCACGGTCGCTGAGACAGTGAATGTCACAGCATCAATTCCGACTGATCAGCAGATCATCAACGGTTCACCAGCTCAGGTGGAATACACCGTTGGCGAACCCACCGTGAATGTTCCCCCGACCTGCGATAACGGTCTCGATGGAACACAAATCTATGGTGAAGCTGGTTATGGCAACCTGACCACAAAGGTCTCCGGCCAGTCAGCAGCGATCACAGCACTCATCACCGATGCGAACTGTAACCCAGTTCCTGGTGTGACTGTGACCTTCGCCAAAGACTCCGACACTGCAACCTTCGATTCCACTACGGCAACAACAGGTCCTGATGGCAAGGCAACAGTGAACCTGACCGGTACGGTTGCTGAAACTGTTGATGTGACTGGTTCTATTCCAACCAATCAGACCATCATCAATGGTTCACCTGCCCAGGTCGAGTTCACTATTGGTGGACCCACTGTGGTGGTTCCACCGATCTGTGACAACGGTAACTCCGGAACCCAGATTTATGGTGAAGCTGGTTACGAGACCCTGACCACGAAGGTGGCTGGGCAGTCCGCAACGATCACAGCATTGATCACTGATGAGAACTGCAACCCGGTTCCAGGTGTGGTTGTGACCTTCGATAATGATTCTGACACGGCGGAATTTGATTCTCCGACAGCCACCACTGACGCTGATGGTATAGCCACAGTAGTGTTGACTGGCACGGTCGCTGAGACAGTCAATGTCACAGCATCAATCCCAACCGATCAGCAGATCATCAACGGGTCACCAGCCCAGGTGGAGTACACCGTTGGCGAACCAACAGTGAACGTACCGCCAACCTGCCCCAATGGTTTGGAAGGAACACGAATCTATGGTGAAGCTGGTTACGAGACCCTAACCACGAAGGTGGCTGGGGAGTCGGCAACCATCACTGCTCTCATCACTGATGAGAACTGCAACCCGGTTCCTGGTGTTGCGGTGACCTTCGATAAGAGTTCCACCACAGCAGAATTCACGACAGCTGTGACCGTGAACACTGATGCGAACGGTTTGGCAACAGTCACCCTCAAGGGTACGGTTGCTGAGACTGTTGATGTGACTGGTTCGATACCAACCGCACAAGAGATCATCAACGGTTCACCAGCCCAAGTGGAGTTCACTATTGGTGGTCCCACAGTGGACGTACCCAAGACCTGTGCTAATGGTCAAGAAGGAACCCAGATCTATGGTGAAGCTGGTTATGGCAACCTCACCAGTGTTGAGGTCGGACAATCCGCCACCATCACTGCGCTGATCACCGATGAGAACTGCAACCCAGTTCCAGGTGTGGTCGTGACCTTCGCTCATGATTCCGACACAGCCGAATTCACACCAGTGACGGCAACAACCGATGCTGATGGATTGGCTGTTGTCTCGATCTACAACGAGACAGCTGAGATGGTTGATGTGACCGCATCGATCCCCACCAACCAGTGGATCATCAACGGTTCACCAGCTCAGGTGGAGTTCACTGCCTCCGATCCATGGACAGGTGACTGCACCCTGCCAGATGGCACCAAGGGTGTGGGGACCAACATTTCAGCCTCACCTGCGAGTGCTGAAGTCAACGGAACCTCCGAGGTTACCGCCTATGTGACCGACAAGTATTGCAACCCATTGACCGGTATCCCTGTCACCTTCGACGTGACCGGTGATGCCACCTACACCACAGCGACCACAGTGGACACTGTGGATGGGTATGCACGCGCAACCATCACCGATACCACTGCTGAGACAGTAGATGCCACAGCAATGATCAACACCACGATGCCAATCGTCACAGGATCCCCCGCCCAGGTGGAATTCCTCGCTGGCGAAGCTGATCCCAGCCGGTCCACCTTCACGGTCGCCCAGTGTGATACAGCAGCAACCAAGGTATTGGCCAACGGTGAAGAATGCTACACCGGTACGCTGGGTGCCTTCGATTCCTATGGCAACCCACTGCCAGGTTTGAGTGCTGCGCAGTTGGCTCTGTTTGTGTTCGAAGCCCCCGATGAGGTCGATATGTCGACACTGAATGACAATGGTGATGGAACCTACACCCTGGAGTACACCTCCATCGTGGCCGACACCTACACCGTAGCCCTGAAGTACAACTCTGCTCCCCAGGTTCAGGTTGGATCAGATCAGAACATTACGTTCTCCGCTGGACCAGTCGAACTCGATGTGGACGAATCCAACTGTGCACCAGGACGCAAGGGAACAGGCATGGAGGTCACACCAACCTCCCTGACCACCGACCAGAGTGCAGACGTGAGCGTACTGATCACTGATGCTTTCTGTAACCCAATCGTGGGCGAAATGGTCACCCTGACCGTGACCGGCAATGGTGAATTGGGAACCTACTCCCAGGCCACCAATGCTGACGGTCTCGTCGAAACCACACTGAGCGACACCACAGCCGAAACTGTGACCGTCCACTCCAGCGTGGCAGCCGGAACCGTACCAGAAGATACCGATGTCACCTTCACGGTGGGCGCACTCGACTGGACTGCATCCGACTTCAACGTCTACATGACCGCCGGAAACCAGCACACCGACAAGGTACGCGCCGACGGAATCGACTCGTGGACTGCGGAATTCATTCCCAAGGATGCCGGTGGAAACCTGATCACCGAGCCACTGTCACCCAGCCATCGCGATGCGTTGAACCTGGTGACCTCTGCCGACGTGACCTACGTGCCAGGGCCCTCAGGAACCTACACCTGGTTGCTCACCTCTGATGTCCATGACACCGAATTCCTGGTTGAGCTCTACGGTGGAACCACCAAGGTTGCCCCGATGCGAACCAACATGATCGAGTTCTCTCGTGCGATGCCACCGGAACCACCGGTCATCACCGAGCCAGCACCCGGTGCCGACGTCAACACCCAGACACCGACCATCTCCGGTGAAAACGGTGAACCCGGTTCAACCATCAAGGTGAAAGACGCCGATGGCAACGTATTGTGCGAGACCACAGCCGACGATGATGGCAACTGGTCCTGCACCGTGGACGAACCACTCGACGAAGGTGAAGTCACCCTCTATGTGACCGCGACAGATTCAGAAGGCAACGAATCCGATGCCTCCGATCCGATCACGATCAACATCGATGTGACGCCACCGGATGCACCAGAAATCACCTCACCAACACCAGGTGAATACCTGAACACCTCTACCCCAACCGTGACAGGTGAAAACGGTGAGCCAGGTTCAACGATTACCATCAAGGACGAGGACGGCAACGTATTGTGCACTACGACAGTGGATGCTGATGGCAACTGGTCCTGCACCGTGGACACACCCATGGACGACGGCAACCGTACCCTGACGGTGACCGCCACTGATCCTGCTGGCAACGAATCCGAGGGCACAACGATCGACTTCATCATCGACACTGTTCCCCCGGATCCGCCGATGATCGAATCCCCGGCCCCAGGTGCCGCGGTCAACACCGATACCCCCGAATTCAAGGGTAAAGGCACGAAGCCCGGTAGCACCGTTGAGGTCAAGGATGAAGACGGCAACGTACTGTGTACTGCGACTGTTGGACCAGAGCCCGATCTCGCGTGGGCCTGTACGCCAACAGATCCGATGCCTGAAGGAAACCACTCGATCACAGCGGTCGAAACCGATCTGGCTGGCAACGTGTCTGATCCATCCGACCCACTCGAAATCCGTGTGAAGACCACCCCACCGGCAGCGCCCAGCGTTGACGAACCGGAGAGGCCCTTCGGCAAGGATGTTCCTGTGATCATCACAGGTAACGGTGAAGAAGAAGGAAACGACATCATCATCCGTGGTGAAGATGAAAATGGCAACATCGTCATCCTATGCCAGACCAAGGTTGGCCCCGCGCCAGACTTCGCTTGGTCCTGTGAACTCGATGATCAGCCTGCTGATGGAACCCATGAACTGACTGTGGTCGAGAAGGATGCTGCTGGAAACGAATCCGAAGGCACACCTGTCGTCATTGAGGTCAAGACTGTTCCACCGACCGATCCGGTAGTGGATCCCACCAATGGATCACAGATCACTGGTACAGCTGATGATGATTCTAAGGTGACCGTCACTGATGAGAATGGCAACCCGATTCCGGGATGCACCGATTTGGTGCCCGTTGATGGAAAGTTCTTCTGTGAGCCACAGCCACCACTGGCGCCAGGTTCAACGATCAAGGTTCAGGCCACTGACCGTGCAGGAAACATCTCAGGCGAGGTGACTGCAACCGTCCGTGCCCTCGAAAGCGCTATCACTCATCCGAAGCGTTATCGCGGCGAAGAACAGATCGTGACCGGATACAACTTCAATCCTGGAGAGAAGGTCAACCTGACCGTCTATTCAGATCCATTCGATGCCGGTACGGGTACAGCCAATTCTGACGGCACAGTGACCATCAAGTTCACTGTTCCCCAGGACATGGAATACACCACCCACACCGCAAGGTTGACTGGTGAACAGTCAGGTTCCGCGCCTGACGTCACCTTCGAAGTCATCGCTCGACCAGTCAGTGTCCCGACTGGTGGAACCACACTCCCTGGTGCCGCACTCCCACTCTCCCTGATGGTGCTCGGTGCCCTGATCGCTCTCGGCGGATTCCAAGGTCTTTCAAGAACCCGCAACGGAGCATAACCCCTAACGATGGCCCCCTAAGACCATCACCAAGGAACCGCCCCTTCCCCCAGGGGCGGTTCCTTGTTTCTGGGGACGGGGCGTTTGTCACACCGCAGACGACCACCTTGGGAGTCAATTGACGTTGCGTGACAACTCACCAAGGGGACGGGGCGTTTGTCACAACTGACTACTCACCAAGGGGACGGGGCGTTTGTCACAACTGCCCTCCGTCTCCCTGCGCGAAGTCGCAGGGTCCAGGCTACCCAGTCATCCAACTGTGGATTCTGGACCCCTGCGAGTCGCGGAGCCTGTGCTACGGAGTGCTCCAGCGCGACTCGCAGTACTCCGCAGGGTGACGTGTAGCGACCCGTGCCGTGTGACAGTTAATACCGTCCCCCTGTCACCATGCAACGTCAATCGATTCCCATGGTGCGCAGGTGCGGTGTGACAAACGCCCCGTCCCCATGTGACAAACGCCCCGTCCCCGGAATAAAACGCCCGTGCTGGGTGTTACTTATGTCATGAGGAGCTTGAAGAGTGTGGGGAATAGTTCCCGACCCCACTTGAACTGCTCTGGTAATTTCGCGCGGAAGTCCACGGAACACCCTCAGGGTGTGGTGGATGATGTCAGGACACAGAAGAAGGCGAGCATAATGTTCACGAAGAAAGAATCGACTCAGACCCGCAACATGGAAGCTGAGAAAATTACACGGAGTTGGGTGAGGGTGTTAGCGACACTAACTTCTCTCATTTTGATCATCTCCACACTCACGCTCGGATCAGCCACCACCACACCGAGAGCCGAAGCTGGCACACCCGGTAGTGGTGTTGTTACTGCTTCGACCAAGAACCCCGATGGAACCTACACTGCGAACTGGTCGACATGGACGGGCAACAGCGGACAGGTTTTCACGACCTGGTTTGGTGATTACAACAACGCTGCCAGCCCGCTCTACCACAAGGTCCCCATCATTGACGAAAACAAAATCTATGGCATCGTCTATGATCGTGGTCTCTTCGCGTACGATATTGCCCCAGATGGTGTGACCGTCACACTCACCCGGATTGGTGAGCGCGCTGGGGAAAACCTCACCACACTCGCCGTGGATGGGCATCGCCAAGAACGACTGAGCAAAGACAATCTCTACTACATGTGGGCCTGGGATGGTCGCACCCTGTGGCGCGTACCTGAAAACTCCAACACCGCTGAACGCCTCGACGTACCCCGCCCCTCCGATATTTATTCGAATGCTGGCCAAGGATGGTCCGGTGGTGAAGTCATCCAGAAAACGGGGGAACTTTTCTTGTCCGGGTACGAGGGATACCGCCTTTCGACGAGCGATAACTGTATGAACTCCTCCTCCGGTGAGGCTTTCGTGATGATGATCGTCAACCCGGAAACCGGTGAATACCGTTACTCCGGCAAAATCTGCCCCCATACTCCATCTGATGCTGTGACCCACAATGATACTCGTGGCGGCCGCGTGTCCTCAGATATGGCTCTCGATGGCGCAGGCAACGCGTACATTCTTGTCCAGGAGGGAAGCGACTCCACGAAGAGGGCAGCACTGATGCGTGTTGTTCCTGCTCCTGTGGATGCCCCCAACACTCCCTGGTCTTACAACCGGGTGAAGGGCGGAATTTCACTCGGCAACCAGTGGATGGCGTGGGGGATGGCCTTCCACAATGGCAAGCTTTATACAGGGCGCGAATACTATGACACCTACTATGACATCATTAATCCACTGTCGGGTGAACGTCAGGCCTTCAACGGCTCCACCTCCTTGTGGACCCAGGATTTTGCTGCCACCCAGACTGCGATGGTCATTGATGGTACGGTCTACAACGACACCAATGGCAACGGTTCTATCGAAACCAGTGAGGTGGGTGTTGCTGGTATTACGGTGGCCATCTACCAGCTGATCAGCGGCAGTTATGTTCTCCAGGGTTCCTTGGTGACCGACGCATCGGGGTCTTATTCTGCTCTGCTGCCGGGCAAGGGTGACTACATTGTCCGTGTTGTTCAGCCCCAGATTGATGGGATCAATGCTGTTCAAACCTGGGCCAAGGGCGAATACCTTGACGAGGGTGATGGTATCGATTCCACGACCCCTGTCTGCTGGAATGAGGGCGGTCCTGTGGGTGCCACAGACTTTGATGGCCCTTGTTTTGGCGCGAAAAAGATGCCTGCTGCTGATCCCACTTTGGGCGCTGTTGGCAGTACGGCCGATCCTGCTACTTTTGCGATCTACACCACCGCTACCGTGCAGTCCTACCGGGATGTTGCTGAAGCCGATTTCGGTATCCATGCTGCTGGTTCTTTTGGTGACCTGGGCCCCGCAACAGTAGCCACCTCCATGCCGTACCACATTAATGCTGGTGCTGCGAAACCGCCGGTATGGTTGGGTGAAACCCTGGGAAGCTACACCGAGGCGGGCAACAACGCCAAGGCCCACGCCAGCGATGATGGTGTGAAGCTCGCAATTATCTGCCCCGACAATGGTGACTGCGGTGAGGGTGAGGCCCTCAACGATCAGCTCTTTGCCCAGGGCAAGGATTACACTTTCGAAGCCACCGTGAGTGGTACGGAGTTCAACACTGCCAAGGTTCAGGGATGGACTGCCACCAGTGGTTCGTCACCGATCCCAGCTGCTCCCGCGTGGAATAACACACCAGCGTGGACTCCCGGTGACACAGGTGAGGTACGTGATGGAGTGATTCGCTTCGATTCGAGTGGCAACTATGCCTTGCGTGTGAATGCGAGCCCACTGAATTCTGCGATCACTCGCCCCACGAACTCTGCCTATGAATACTATGATTCAGCAAAAAATGGCGCCGTCGCATGGGTGACCTTTGGTGAAATCGAGGACTATCAGTTCCGCGTGGTTGGTTCCGTCGCTCGCCCGGCTTTGAAGACCAGTGGCGGCTTGGGTTCGGCAACGATTTCTTCACCAATGGGTACGGATTCGTGGAGCCGTGAACTGAGCGCCAATGGTGGACCCAAGTTGGGGATGCCTGGTGTTGCCCTCAGTGGAAAGTACACAGTGAGTGACTTGACCGCTGACTTCGAGGTTCTCGGTGTTGTCGCCAAAGATTCTTTGACTGGCGCTGAGGTGGCTGGTGTGATTACTGGGTTCGTGTCCAGTACGACTGGTGCCACCTTCACGTACACCCCGCAAAACTTCTCCGATGTGATCCTGGAGGTCACCATGGCGAAGAAACCCGATCCGGGTAAATCCACGATCGAGCTACTCACTCCTGCTGGTGTGTCCGTTGGATCCACCCAGGAGGCCCGTGCAACCGTGGTCGAATCCGGTGGGGTAGCGATGGCTGGTGTTGAGGTTTCCTTCACCTCCACTGATAGCGATCTGACCATGTGCCCAGCGGATGCGGTGAGTGTCGATGCAGCCACATGTTTCGCGAACACTATGACGTGTACGACCGATGACGCTGGACAGTGTTCAGTGGATGTGTTCTCTATTGTGGCGGCCACGTACACAGAAAAACTCTCTGCGTCGGTTTTGGTCTCCGGTTCGCCGGTGAACCTGGGTGTGGCCCCCGGGACCAAGCTTTCCCCGGTCTTCACCCAGGCCAGTGTGGATCTCAAAAACTCCACTTTCACGGTGAGCCCAGTGGCTGACCCCGCCGATGGGACTAAAGAAAACTGGCAGGAAGCCAAGTCCTCCAGTTCCGCTGGTGGGTCCTACACGGTCACCGCTACGCTGAAAGACGCGTACGGTAATGGCGTGGCGGGTTTGAGCGACACCGAGGTGGTTTTCTCCACGAACACAGCGAAAGCAACCTGTGACAACTGGACTGCTTCGTCAACTGCTGGTGTCTACACGGCGACCTGCTCCTCGACCCTCGCCTCTGCAGAAATCACTGCCTCGGTCAAGGTGAATGGGGTGAATGTGACCACCAACACCACCACGGTGGCTGGCGATCCTGGCGCGGTGACTGCTTTGCCGATGCCCTTCAAGCCCGGCCCGATTGATCCTTCCGCTGTTTGTGACGACCCATCGATGGTGGGTTCGGGACTGTCGGTTGATGAGGACAATCTGCCTGTGGGGGAGACCTCTACAGCAACCGCACTCGTCACTGATGCCAGCTGCAACCCGATCTCGGATGTGATCGTTGACTTCGTTGTTGATGACCCATCGATGGTGACTCTCGTGGTCACCCAGGCCGAAACTGATTCCGACGGCAAAGCGTACGCCGAAATCACTGGCGTGGACGCTGGTGTGGTGAACCTCACTGCGAGTGTCGACATTGATGGTGATGATGTTGCTTTGGCAAACTCTCCGTTGCCGATCACGTTCACAGTGGGTGCAGCTGACCCGGCTAAGACCGAGTTCACAGTGGCCTCTTGTGCTGGGTTGACCTCATCGACTGTGGTCGCCAATGGTGTGGATTGTTGGATGGGTACGATCGTGGCTAAGGATTCCACGGGCGCTGTGATCAAGAATCTGACTGCTGATGATTTCGATGGATTCACTTTCTTCGTTGATCCCGACGGTGTGGTGGCTGCGTCATCGGTTGATTTCTCTTCAGCAAGCTCTGGGGCGTACACCGTGACCTACACCTCCACGGTTGCTGGTTCCTTCGAGGCTTCGGCTGCGGTGGATGGCAAGGCGATCACTGGTGGTACGGGTGGAGGAGTCCTCACCTTTGTTGCCGGTGCAGCGAAAGAAACCTGCACAGATTCCACCGATAGTGGGCGTCTCGGTTCGGCACTGTGGACGTTGAGTGATGAGGTCACTGTGGGTGATCAGGCGATCATTCACGCTCGTGTGACCGATGAGTTCTGTAATCCGATTACTGGGGCTGAGGTGGACTTTGCCTTGGTTCCCGGTTCGGCTGCTTCCTTCGTTGGTTCTGCTACCGGGACCACAGGTTCTGATGGTTTGACCTCTGCAACCATCACCGACAGTTCTGCTGAGACTGTGGGTGTTCAGGCCTCCACTGGTGTGGTCACCTTCTTAGATGTCACTGTCCAGGTGAAGTTCACTGCGGGTTCGATCAGTGCTGCGAATTCTGAGTTCACTGTTGCCCAGTGTGACACTTCTGCCGCCTCGGTGGTTGCTGATGGTGTGGACTGTTGGGTGGGAACCCTCAAGCCCAAGGATGAACTGGGCAATACTGCTCATGTGTCTGCTGAGATGCTGGCCAAGTTTGCTTGGGGCGCTTATGCTGCTGGTGAGCCGACTGACCTGGTGGTTGTCTCTGGTGTGTCCAATAACGGCAATGGAACCTACTCGGTGACCTACAAGTCGACTACTGCTGGTGATTACAGTGTTGATCTGTCGTTCGATGGTACGTCAGTGGGTGCGACTGAGCCGATCAGCTTTGTTGCTGGTACGCCGAGTGTGGTTGTTCCTGAGTCTTGCACTGATGGTCGCCCTGGAACACGGATTTATGGTGATGTGTATGGTGAGTTGACCACTCGTAGTGCCGGTGAATCTGCCACGATCACTGCTCTTGTCACTGATGAGAACTGTAACCCGATCACGGGTGTGGAGGTTTCTTTCGCATACGATTCTTCGACTGCTGTTTTGTCCCCTGAGTCGGCGACCACGGATGCCAATGGTCTTGCCGTTGTGTCGCTGACTGGTTCTGTTGCTGAGATGGTGAATGTGACTGGGTCGATTCCGACTGATCAGATGATCGCCAATGGGTCTCCTGCTCAGGTGGAGTTCACTACTGGTTCACCGACGGTGGTTGTTCCTGAGAACTGCATCGATGGTCGCCCAGGCACGCGGATCTATGGTGACGTGTATGGTGAGCTGACTACTCGCGTGGCTGGTGAATCAGCTACGATCACTGCTTTGGTGACTGATGAGAACTGTAACCCGATCAGTGATGTTGAAGTGGGTTTCGCTCACGATTCTTCGACTGCCGAGTTTGCAGTTGATACTGCGACAACGGATGCCAATGGTGTGGCGACTGTTTCCCTGACTGGCACTGTTGCGGAAACGGTGAATGTGACTGGGTCGATCCCAACTGATCAGGTGATCGTCAATGGGTCTCCTGCCCAGGTGGAGTTCACGACTGGTTCACCGACTGTTGTTGTTCCTGAGACCTGTGACAATGGTCTTCCTGGAACGCGCATTTATGGTGATGTGTATGGTGAGTTGACCACTCGTACCGCGGGTGGATCTGCAACGATCACTGCCTTGGTGACTGATGAAAACTGTAACCCGATCACGGATGTTGAGGTTTCTTTCGCTCATGATTCTTCGACTGCTGAGTTTGCGGTTGATACTGCGATAACGGATGCCAATGGTTTAGCGACTGTGTCCTTGACTGGTTCTATTGCCGAATTGGTGAATGTGACTGGTTCGATTCCGACCGATCAGATGATTATCAATGGTTCACCTGCCCAGGTGGAGTTCACGACTGGCACCCCCACGGTGGTTGTTCCTGAGAACTGTTCGAATGGTCTTCCTGGAACACGCATCTATGGTGATGTGTATGGTGAGACAACTTCGCGTACTGCTGGTGAATCAGCAACGATCACTGCCTTGGTGACTGATGAAAACTGTAACCCGATCACGGGTGTTGAGGTTTCTTTCGCTCATGATTCATCGACTGCATCCTTCGCGGTTGACACTGCGACCACGGATGCCAATGGTCTGGCGACTGTGTCTCTCTCAGGCGCTGTTGCCGAGATGGTGAATGTAACCGGGTCGATCCCGACTGATCAGGTGATCATCAATGGTTCACCTGCTCAGGTGGTGTTTACTGCTGGTTCTGTGAGTGCTGCTCATTCTGTGTTCACCGTTGCTCAGTGTGACACTGGCGCAACCTCAGTGGTTGCTGATGGTGTGGAGTGTTGGACTGGCACCCTCAAGCCTAAGGACGAGTTGGGTAACACTACTCATGTGTCTGCTGAGATGCTGTCCACGTTCGTGTGGGGTGCTTACCTCAATGGTGAGCCCACTGATCTGATTGCTGTTTCTGGTGTGGGCAATAATGGTGACGGAACTTATTCGGTGACCTACAATTCTGTGACTGCTGGTGATTACACTGTTGATTTGTCCTTCAATGATTCACCGGTGGGAGCCACTGAGCCGATCAGCTTTGTTGCTGGTACGCCAACAGTGGTTGTTCCTGAGTCCTGCACTGATGGTCGTCCTGGAACACGGATTTACGGTGATGTTTATGGTGAGACCACTACTCGCGTGGCCGGTGAATCAGCAACGATCACTGCTTTGGTGACCGATGAGAACTGTAACCCGATCAGTAATGTTGAGGTTTCTTTCGCGCATGATTCATCGACTGCATCCTTCACGGTTGATACAGCGACTACGGATGCCAATGGTCTGGCGACTGGGTCCCTGACGGGTACGGTTGCGGAAACTGTGAATGTGACCGCATCGATCCCGACCGATCAGATGATCGTCAACGGGTCTCCTGCGGTGGTGGAGTTCACTACTGGCGCGCCGAGCGTGGTTGTTCCTGAGACCTGTGACAATGGTCTTCCCGGAACACGGATCTATGGTGATGTGTATGGTGAGACCACTACTCGCGTGGCTGGCGAATCAGCAACGATCACTGCTTTGGTGGCCGATGAGAACTGTAACCCGATCAGTAATGTTGAGGTTTCTTTCGCGCATGATTCATCGACTGCATCCTTCGCGGTTGACACTGCGACTACGGATGCCAATGGTCTGGCGACTGTGTCCCTGACGGGTACGGTTGCGGAAACTGTGAATGTGACTGGGTCAATCCCCACCGATCAGGTGATCATCCATGGGTCTCCTGCCGTGGTAGCCTTCACTGCTGGTTCGATCAGCGCTGCGAATTCTGAGTTCACTGTTGCCCAGTGTGACACTTCTGCCGCCTCGGTGGTTGCTGATGGTGTGGACTGTTGGGTGGGAACCCTCAAGCCCAAGGATGAATTGGGCAATACTGCTCATGTGTCTGCTGAGATGCTGGCCAAGTTTGCTTGGGGTGCTTATGCTGCCGGTGAGCCGACTGACCTGGTGGTTGTCTCTGGTGTGTCCAATAACGGCAATGGAACCTACTCAGTGACCTACAAGTCGACTACTGCTGGTGATTACAGTGTTGATCTGTCGTTTAATGGTACGCCGGTGGGTGCCACTGAGCCGATCAGCTTTGTTGCTGGTACGCCGAGTGTGGTTGTTCCTGAGTCATGCACGGATGGTCGTCCTGGAACACGGATATATGGTGACGTGTATGGTGAGACCACTACTCGCGTGGCCGGTGAGTCTGCCACGATCACTGCGCTGATTACGGATGAGAACTGTAACCCGATCACGGGTGTGGAGGTTTCCTTCGCTTTTGATTCATCAACTGCTGACTTGACCCCTGAGTCTGCAACCACGGATGCCAATGGTCTGGCGACTGTGTCATTGACCGGTTCTGTTGCTGAGATGGTGAATGTGACTGGTTCGATCCCGACCGATCAGGTGATCGTCAATGGGTCTCCTGCTCAGGTGGAGTTCACTGCTGGTTCACCAACTGTGGTTGTTCCTGAGAACTGCATCAATGGTCGTCCGGGCACGCGGATATATGGTGACGTATATGGTGAACTGACCACTCGCGTGGCTGGTGAATCTGCCACGATCACTGCTTTGGTGACTGATGAGAACTGTAACCCGATCAGTAACGTTGAGGTGAGTTTTGCTCACGATTCCTCGACTGCTGTGTTCGGTTCTGATACTGAGACCACTGATGAGAATGGTTTGGCTACTGTTTCCCTCACAGGAACTGTTGCTGAACTGGTGGATGTCACAGCCTCGATCCCGACCGATCAGGTCATCATCAATGGTTCACCTGCCCAGGTGGAGTTCACTGCTGGTTCACCCACGGTGACTGTTCCTGAGTCCTGCTCGAATGGTCTTCCGGGGACACGGATATATGGTGAAGCTGGTTATGACAAGCTCACCACGAAGACTGCTGGTGAGTCAGCCACGATCACTGCTCTTGTTACTGATGAGAACTGTAATCCGATCAGTGATGTTGAGGTGAGTTTCGCGCATGATTCATCGACTGCGGAGTTTTCGGTTGATACTGCAACCACTGATGCCAATGGTCTGGCAACTGTGTCTTTGACTGGTTCTGTTGCCGAATTGGTGAGTGTGACTGGTTCGATTCCGACTGATCAGGTGATCGTTAATGGTTCTCCTGCTCAGGTTGAGTTCACGACTGGTTCACCAACTGTTGTTGTTCCTGAGACTTGCACGGATGGTCGCCCCGGAACACGGATTTATGGTGATGTGTACGGTGAGTTGACCTCTCGTACTGCTGGTGAGTCTGCCACGATCACTGCTTTGATCACGGATGAGAACTGTAACCCGATCAACGGTGTTGAGGTGAGTTTCGCTCATGATTCATCAACTGCTGAGTTCGTGGTGAACACTGCAACGACAGATGCCAATGGTCTGGCGACTGTATCCTTGACCGGTTCTGTTGCGGAAACTGTCAATGTGACCGGGTCGATTCCGACCGATCAGGTGATCGTCAATGGTTCACCTGCTGTGGTGGAGTTCACTGCTGGTTCGCCGACGGTTGTTGTTCCTGAGAACTGTTCGAATGGTCTTCCTGGAACGCGCATCTATGGAGATGTGTATGGTGAGCTGACCACTCGTACTGCTGGCGAATCAGCAACAATCACTGCTCTTGTTACTGATGAGAACTGTAATCCGATCACTGGTGTGGAGGTTTCCTTCGCTCATGATTCATCGACTGCGGAGTTCTCGGTTGATGCTGCAACCACTGATGCCGATGGTTTGGCGACTGTTTCTCTCGCGGGCACTGTTGCCGAATTGGTGAATGTGACTGCTTCGATTCCGACTGATCAGGTGATCGTGAATGGTTCTCCTGCTGTGGTGGAGTTCACTACTGGTTCGCCGACTGTGGTTGTTCCTATGACCTGTGAGAATGGTCTTCCTGGAACGCGCATCTATGGCGAAGCTGGTTACGACAAGCTCACCACGAAGACTGCTGGCGAGTCTGCCACGATCACTGCACTAGTGACTGATGAGAACTGTAACCCGATCACCGGTGTGGAGGTTTCCTTCGCTCATGATTCGTCAACAGCCACCTTCGCAGTTGGTTCTGCGACCACCGATGTGAATGGTTTGGCGACTGTGTCCTTGACGGGTACGGTTGCGGAGACTGTGAATGTGACTGCGATGATCCCCACAGCGCAGACCATCACCAACGGGTCTCCTGCCCAAGTGGAGTTCACTACTGGTTCGCCGACTGTGGTTGTTCCTGAGAACTGCACTGATGGCCGTCCAGGTACACGGATCTATGGTGATGTGTATGGTGAGTTGACCTCTCGCGTGGCTGGTGAATCAGCAACGATCACTGCCCTGGTGACCGATGAGAACTGCAACCCGATCTCTGGTGTTGAGGTTTCCTTCGCTCATGATTCGACTACTGCCACATTCTCGGTTGATACTGCAACAACGGATGCCAATGGTTTGGCAACTGTGTCTCTCACGGGAACTGTTGCTGAACTGGTGAATGTGACTGCGATGATCCCCGCCAACCAGGCCATTATCAATGGGTCACCTGCCCAGGTGGAATACACCACAGGTGGTGTGTGGACTGGTCAGTGCACTATGCCTGATGGAACCGTGGGTGTGGGTACGAATCTGTCTGCCAACCCGACCAGCGCTGAGGTGGGTGGGAACTCCCAGATCACCGCTTATGTGACCGATGAATACTGCAACCCGTTGACCGGTGTCGCAGTGAGCTTCGCGACCACTGGTGAGGCAACCTTCACTACGGCAACCACCGTGGAAACCGTTGATGGATATGCTTACGCAACCATCACTGACACCACCGCTGAGACAGTGAACATCACCGCAACGGCTGAGGGCACACCTATCACAACTGGTTCACCAGCTGAGGTGACCTTCCTCGCGGGTGCTGCTGATCCGTCGCGCTCCAGCTTTGCTGTCACCCAGTGTGACACGACAGCGAGCGCCGTACTCGCCAATGGAGAAGACTGCTACCTCGGGACGCTCACTGTCCGTGACTCCATGGACAACCCCCTGGCTGGGTTGAGCTCCGAGCAGTTGGCTCTGTTCATGGTTGATGCTCCAATGGAGGTCACCAAGACAAACCTCAAGGATATGGGTGACGGCACCTACACGATCGAATATACCTCCATCGTGGCCAACACCTACACTGTTGGTGTGCGCTACAACACGGCGACACCCGTCCAGATCGGAGCCCTCGAAACCATCACCTTCACCGCTGGTTCGGTTGAGCTAGAGGTCGATGAGAACAATTGCGCCCCTGGACGCACCGGTACGGGCCTGGAGGTCACACCCACCACGGTGACCACCGACCAGAGTGCGACAGTACGCGTACTGGTGACGGATGCCTACTGCAACCCGATCACAGGTGAACTCGTGAACCTGACAGTGAGCGGGAATGGGGTCCTGGGAACCACCTCGGCAACGACCAATGAGTCGGGCCTAGTGGAAACCACTGTGAGTGATGCCACAGCCCAGACGGTCACCGTTCATGCGAGCGTTGCTGCTGGAACCGTACCCTCGGATACGGACGTGACTTTCACGGCTGGATCAGTGGATGCAACCGCCTCCGGGTTTGTGGTCTACCGCAGTGCCGGAAACACTAATCCTTCGAAGGTACGCGCGGATGGTATCGAATCGTGGACTGGGGAATTCACCCCCAAGGATGCTGGTGGAAACACCATCACCCAGCCACTGGCCCCCTCCGTACTCGCCGAATTGACTGTGGTCGTGGATGCTCGTGTGACCGTGAGCGCTGGACCAGCCGGGACGTACACCTGGTTGTTCACCTCGGAAACCTACGACGTGGACTTCGATGTGCAACTGTTCATGGGCACAACCAAGGTTGCACCCATGACCACGAACACGATCGCGTACACCCGCGCTGTCGCCCCAGAAGCCCCGGTGATCACCGAACCCGCTCCTGGCGAGGACATCAACACGACCACGCCGACCGTGTCCGGTGAGAATGGTGAACCCGGTTCAACCATCACCGTCACCGATGAGGACGGGAACGTGTTGTGTACGGTGACTGCTGGAGCGGATGGCTCCTGGTCGTGCACCGTCGAAATCCCCTTCGAGGAGGGCGAACACGCGATCATCGTGACTGCCATCGACTCTGAAGGCAACGAGTCCGAAGCCGATCGCATCGAGATCACTGTTGATGTGACCCCACCGGTCAAGCCGATCATCACCGAACCCGCCCCAGGCGAATCAGTGAACACTGCCAAGCCCACGGTGGCTGGTGAAAACGGCGAACCCGGTTCCACGATCACCGTCACCGATGAGGACGGGAACGTGTTGTGTACGGTGACTGCTGGAGCGGATGGCTCCTGGTCGTGCACCGTCGAAATCCCCCTCGATGAGGGTGACCACACGATCACTGTCACTGCGACAGATTCGGCTGGCAACGAGTCCGAAGCTGATCGCATCGAGATCATCGTGAAGACCGTACCACCAACTGTCCCCGTACTGAACCCCACCAATGGGTCCAAGGTGACAGGCTGGACTGACGCAGACACACTCATCACGATCACTGACGCAGCTGGCAAGCCCATTGTCGGATGCATCGATGTCGAGCCGAATGCTGCTGGTGAGTTCACGTGCAAGCCCGCACCCATGGTGTCCGCTGGCCAGACGATCAAGGCTGTTGCCACTGACCGTGCAGGAAACGAGTCGAAGGTTGCCACTGTGGTGGTCCGTGGACTGTCCTCCGGGGTGACGCACCCTGAGCGTTATGTTGGTGAGGAGCAGGTCGTGACAGGGTACAACTTCAACCCTGGCGAGACCGTGACCCTGGTGGTCTTCTCTGATCCGCTCGAGGTGGGTCCAGCTGTCGCAGATGGTGATGGTACGGTGACCTGGACCTTCACGATTCCTGGGGACATGGAGGTAACTGTTCACACAGCCATGCTGACCGGTGTCGAATCGGGTTCCATCACCACCACCTTCGAGGTGATTGCCAAGCCGGTGACCCCCGAGCCCCCCGCGGCTCCTGAGGCACCAGCCCCCGTGGTTGTCCCCACAGGTGGAGTGATCCTGCCCAGCGCAGTACTGCCCCTGGCCCTGGTCATCCTCGGCGCCCTGCTCGCTCTCGGTTTCGTGGTGACCACCCGTAACAGGAGGTCAACTGACAACTGAGTCTCACCACTCAATCCCAACTCGCGTCCAGAGTAAACGGTCATTATGACCGCTAACTCTGGACGCGAGTGGTTTTCCCCCCTTGTCAAGCATGGGTGTGACAGTTACCCCGTCCCCTATGAGAACTCACGTGAGGTTTCTCCTAATTGTTGAGGGGGGTCTTGGGTGGGCAGAATACCGGTGGCATAATCACTGGACGAGAGTAAATCTCGCCAACCTGGTTGAGTGGGAAACCAGGAAAAACCCAGTGTCTAGGGGGGAGCACGCCTAGAGAATGGGGAGCGACGATGCTACCGACTACTCGCACGACAGTGCCGAAGACCAAGGTCTACACAAAACCTTTGGCCATTATTTCTTCTTTTGTTTTGATTATTTCTACGATTGTGCTCGGGTCACAGAACTTGTCTGCACCCGCCTACGCCAATGGTGGTGAGGGTACGTTCACGGGAACATGGACACTCAACAGCAACACAGCTTCATGGACGATGCCTGTGCTCAATGATCAAATCCTTTATGGTGGCGCCGATGGGAGTTTCTTTCAGTGGACACTCAATGGCGACGGTACGGTCGCGACACGATCGCTCATAGGGAACGTCCCCAGTGGAATGAATGCCTCCACGATTGCTCTCGACGGCCACCGCAGCACCCGTACCGATAAGGATGGCAATCCTATAGGTGGCAACGTCGCCTACTTCTGGAGTTGGACCGGGGTGAGCCTGTCGCGCATGGAGGAAGGGTCCAACCGTTTCTATAACGTCTCTATTCAGTCCCCCCTCACTGTTGGTGGGTCTAATGGTGTGACCGGTGGTGGCTGGTCTGGTGGCGAGGTGATCCAGAAGACTGGTGAAATTTTCATGTCCGGTTATGAGGGTGCCACATTGTCCACCACATGTTCGGGTTCCGGCGCCAATGGAACCTTCGGCCTGATGATTCTCAACCCCGAAACCTTGAAATATCGCTATTCAGGTCGTCTATGTCCTAAGAACCCTTCCGATATCCAAAGGAATCAACAGGGGCAGGCTCAAACCAGAATCGTGAGTTCTGATATGGCTCTCGATGGTCAAGGTAACGCCTACATTATCGTTAATCAGATTTATCCTAATGCTGACCACTACACCATCTATCGTGTTATCCCAGCTGCCGAAGGTGCTACCGATAAAACCTGGTATTACAACAAGGTGAAAGAGAACATCAACATGGGGTCTGGTGTTGCTGGATCTTTGTACGGTATGGCCTTCCTCAATGGGCGCTTGCACACAGGGACGGGTGCCAATGCGAACAACTTCCAGGCGATTAATCCCCTCAGTGGCATTAGCGTCAAGGTTAGTGGCCTTGGCACTGGTGGTGGCATCCAGGATCTGGGTTCCATCCAAACAGCTATGGTGATTGATGGGCATGTCTACAACGACGAAAACGGTAATGGTGTCATTGATGATGGTGAAGGTGGCGTCGAAAACATCACGGTAGCCATCTACCGCAAGAACACCGCCAACAACACTTATCGTCTTGAAGGTACGCTTCTGACTGATGCTGAGGGTTCCTATTCTGCTTTGCTTGGTGGTAAGGGTGAATATATTGTCCGTGTGGTGCAACCGCGCATCAATGGGATCAATGCTGTTCAAACCTGGGCCAGTGGCCAGTACCTGTCGGAAAAGGACGGGGTCAACTCCACGACTCCGGTGTGCTGGAATGAGGGTGGCACAGTGTCTGACCCGAACTTCGAGGGCCCGTGTTATGGCGCCTTGAAGATGCCTAACCCTGATCCGGCGCTGAAAGCGTTGGCAGCCACCGATGATCCGGCATCGTTCATGATCTACTCCAAAGCCGATATTAACTCTGTTGAGGATGTTCCCTCTGCTGACTTCGGCATTCACGCACGTGGGTCTTTTGGTGATCTGGGTCCTATAGAGGTCAGTACGGGTATGCCGTACCACATCAATGCTGCGATGGATGAACCGCCGGTGTGGCTGGGTGCAACCTTGGGTGACTATGATGAAGCTGGTTCTAGTGCCCTGCTTCACCCCACTGATGATGGTGTGACCCTGGTGTTGGATTATGACGAGGATGGGGATGGTTCCCAGCTCAACAATCAGATGTTCGCTCAGGGAGTGAACTACACCTTGCAGGCAACCCTCAGTGGCAAGGAACGAAACACGGCAAAGGTGTTGGGTTGGGTGGCTCCGAGTGGTTCTGCTGCTCCTCCAGTAACGCCCGCGTGGAATGCAACAGCGGTGTGGACTCCAGCTGATACAGGTGAGGTACGCGAGGAGCCGATTTCTTTCGGTACCACCGGTTACTATGGGTTCCGGGTGAATGTGAGCCCGGCGAATAACACGATTACTCAGCCGACGAACTCCCCAGCCCAGTATTATGATTCCGCAAAGAATGGTACGGCACCGTGGGCAACCTTCGGTGAGATCGAGGACTACATGTTCCGTGTGGTTGGTTCTGTTGCGCGTCCGGCTTTGGTGACCAGTGGTGGTGAGGGTTCGGCAACGATCGCTAGCCCCACGGGTAATGCTGATTCATGGGAGCGTACGCTCACTGTTGATGGTGGACCGAAACTCGGAATGCCTGGTGTGGCGATTGCCGGAACCTACACAGTGAAGAATGTTCCCGCTGAGTTTGATGTGACTGGTGTGGTGGCTAAGGACACGCTCACGGGCGCAGTTGATGCCACTGCGGTCACGAACTTTCTCGCGAACACCGGTGGGGCAACCTTCACCTACACTCCACCGCAGTTCTCGGACATGATCCTGGAGGTGTCGATTTCGAAGAAACCGGATCCTTCCCAGTCCACGATTGAACTGTTGACCCCCGCTGGTGTACCTGTGGGTACCACCCAGATGGCTCAGGCAACTGTCAAAGAGAGCAGTGGGAATCCTCTGGCTCACATCGATGTGACGTTCGCATCAGCTGATTCGGCTTTGACTTTCTGCCCTGCTGGCACAGTGGACAAGGATGCTTCGACGTGTCTGGCCTCCACAGCAGTGTGTACAACGGATGCCCAGGGTCAGTGCAGTGTTGAGCTGTTCTCCGTACTGGCGTCAACGTTCACCGACAAGGTGTCAGCGACCATGCCAGTGTCGGGTTCACCGACAGCTATTGGTCCCGCACCGGGAACGAAGCTTTCCCCGATTTTCACCCAATCCTCGGTGGATTACTCGAATTCTTCCTTCTCGGTGAGCCCTGTGACTGATCCAACTGATTCAACACAGACCGATTGGCCGCAGGTGACTACTGCCAATTCCGCTGGTGGTTCCTACACTGTAACGGCCACGGTGAAGGATGCCTATGGTAATGGTGTTGCTTCGATGAGTTCTTCAATGTTCTCGTTCTACACCAATAAGACCGAAGCAACCTGTGGTGATTTCACCGAAACCACCCCGGCGGGAACCTACACTTCGACGTGTACCTCCACTCTCGCTGCTGCTGATATCACCGCTTCGGTGAAGGTGAATGACGTGAATCTCACCACCGACACCACCACAGTGGCTGGTGATCCGGGAGCAGTCATCGCTTTGCCGATCCCGTTCAAGGCTGGAGAGATTGATGTTGATCCGACGTGTGATGATCCTTCGAAGACGGGAACCAACCTGTCGGTGGATGAGAATTCTCTCGCGGTGGGGCAGACCTCTCATGGTGTTGCTCTGATCACGGATTCGAACTGTAACCCGATCGCGGACGTGAGCGTTGATTTCGCTGTTGACTATCCACTGATTGGTACCCTGGTGATTGTTCAAGCACTCACCGATAGTGAGGGCAAGGCGTACGCCGATGTGACTGGCGTGGACGCTGGCACGGTTCGTCTGTCTGCGCAGGTGGATGTCAATGACACGCCGACAGCGATCAAGGACTCTCCACAGGCGATCACGTTCACCGTGGGTGCTCTTGATCCTTCGCGTACCGAGTTCACTATTGCTCCATGTGATTCGTTGACTGCAACCACGGTCAAGGCTGATGGTGTTGATTGTTGGGTGGGTACGATTCTGGCTAAGGATTCCACGGGAACCCTGATCAAGGATCTGTCGCCTACTGATCTTGCCGATTTTGCTTTCCCGGTTGATCCGGAGGGTATCGTCAGTGTTTCATCGATTGATTCCTCGAAGGCAGCTAGCCAAGGCAAGTACGAGGTGACCTACACCTCACTGGTTGCTGGTGACTATGCTGCGACCGCAACATACCTCAACACCCTGGTCACTGGTGGTACTGGTGGTGGAACCATCACCTTTGTTGCTGGTTCACCAACGGTTGATGTTCCCGAGACTTGCAGTGATGGGCGTCCTGGTACGCGTATCTATGGTGACGAATATGGTGAACTCACCACTCGTGAAGCTGGTCAGTCCGCAAGGATTTATGCCCTGGTCACCGATGAGAACTGTAACCCTGTGGGTGATGTTTCGGTGAGTTTCGCAGCTGATTCCTTGACTGCGGTCTTTGATCCGACACCGGCGAGCGCCACCACTAATTCCAGTGGTATCGCGTACGTGGATCTCACGGACACAACCGCCCACGTGGTGAATGTGACCGCGTCGATCCCCAGTGATCAGCAGATCATGAACGGGTCACCAGCCCAGGTGGAGTTCACCGCTGGTTCACCCACAGTTGATGTTCCCGAGACTTGCAGTGATGGGCGTCCTGGTACGCGTATCTATGGCGATGAGTATGGTGAAATCACCACCCGTGGAGCTGGTGAGTCCGCAAGGATTTATGCGCTGATTACCGATGAGAACTGTAACCCTGTTTCTGATGTCACCGTGAGTTTCGAACAGGATTCGATCTCCGGGGCCTTGGATCCAACTCCAGCGGTTGCTACAACTGATGCTGATGGCATCGCGTACGTGGATCTCATCGATACGACTGCCCACGTGGTGAATGTGACCGCCTCGATTCCCACCGATCAGCAGATCATCAATGGTTCACCGGCACAGGTGGAGTTCACCGCTGGTGGCCCCACAGAAACCTGTACGGATTCAACGAACTCTGGTCGTCAGGGTTCCGAGATCTGGACTGACACCCCCTCAGTGTCGGTGGGTGACCATGGGATTATTAAGGCCCGCGTCACCGATGAGTTCTGTAACCCGATCGAAGATGCAGTCGTGGACTTCACCTTGGTTCCCGGATCGGATGCGACCTGGGTGGGTTCGGCAACGGCCACCACTGGGTCTGATGGCGTGGCTTATGTGACGATCACTGATGACACTGCGGAAACTGTGGGTGTCAAGGCTTCCACTGGTTCGGTCACATTCTCTGATGGTACGGCGACTGTCACCTTCACCGCTGGTGACATTAGTGCCAGCTACTCACTGTTCACAGTCACCAAGTGTGATGTGTCGGCTAGTGAGGTGGCTGCTGATGGTATGGAGTGCTGGAAGGGAACACTGACCCCGAAGGATTCCTTGGGTAACACTGTTCCTTCACCTGAACCAGCACAATTGGCCAATTTCGTCTGGGGTACGTACTCCTCAGGTGTGGCTACTGATCTGGTGTCCCGCACAGGGATGAACAGCAATGGTGACGGAACCTACTCTGTGACCTACACTTCGACAACAGCTGGTGAATACACGGTTGACCTGTCCTACAACTCTACTCAGGTTGGCAACACTGAACCGATTAGTTTTGTTGCTGGTTCGCCCACGGTTGATGTTCCAGAAGAGTGCTCTGATGGGCGTCCTGGTACGCGTATCTATGGCGATGAATACGGTGAGGTGACCACTCGGGTTGCGGGTGAATCAGTGACGATCACTGCACTGATCACTGATGAGAACTGCAATCCTGTGGCGAATGTTGATGTGACTTTTGCTCATGATTCCGACACTGCTGAGTTCACTCCACCGGTGACGGCGACCACTGACAGCAATGGTCTTGCGACTGTTGTGTTGACTGGTTCTGTTGCTGAGATGGTGAATGTGACTGGTTCTATTCCCACTGATCAGTGGATCATCAATGGGTCTCCTGCTCAGGTGGAGTTCACTACTGGTAGCCCAACGGTTGATGTTCCTGAGACCTGTGACAATGGGTTGCCTGGGACACGTATCTATGGTGACAACTATGGTGAGTTGACCACTCGCGTGGCTGGTGAATCAGCAACGATCACTGCTCTTATTACTGATGAGAACTGTAATCCGGTGGCGAATGTTGATGTGACCTTTGCTCATGATTCTGACACCGCTGAGTTCACTCCACCGGTGACAGCAACCACCGATAGCAATGGTTTGGCGACTGTTGTTCTCACGGGCACGGTTGCTGAGATTGTCAGTGTGACTGGTTCTATTCCGACTGATCAATGGATCATCAATGGGTCTCCTGCTCAGGTGGAGTTCACTACTGGTTCACCAACAGTGGATGTTCCTGAGACCTGTGACAATGGTCTTCCTGGAACCAGGATCTATGGTGATGTCTATGGTGAGTTGACCACTCGCACAGCTGGTGAGTCGGCAACGATCACTGCTCTTGTTACTGATGAGAACTGTAATCCTGTGGCGAATGTGGATGTGACCTTTGCTCATGATTCTGACACTGCTGAGTTCACTCCACCGGTGACGGCGACCACCGATAGCAATGGTCTTGCGACTGTTGTGTTGACTGGTTCTGTTGCTGAGATGGTGAATGTGACTGGTTCTATTCCCACTGATCAGTGGATCATCAACGGTTCTCCTGCTCAGGTGGAGTTCACTACTGGTTCCCCAACAGTGGATGTTCCTGAGACCTGTGACAATGGGCTTCCTGGGACACGGATCTATGGTGAAGCTGGTTACGGCAATCTCACCACCAAGACTGCTGGACAATCGGCAACGATTACCGCGCTCATTACTGATGAGAACTGTAATCCGGTGGCGAATGTTGATGTGACCTTTGCTCATGATTCTGACACTGCTGAGTTCACTCCACCGGTGACGGCGACCACCGATAGCAATGGTCTTGCGACTGTTGTGTTGACTGGTTCTGTTGCTGAGATTGTCAGTGTGACTGGTTCGATTCCGACTGATCAGCAGATCATCAATGGGTCTCCTGCTCAGGTGGAGTTCACTACGGGTAGCCCGACGGTTGATGTTCCTGAGACCTGTGATAATGGTCTTCCTGGAACTCGGATCTATGGTGACACCTATGGTGAACTCACCACTCGGGTTGCTGGTGAATCAGCAATGATCACCGCGCTCATTACTGATGAGAACTGTAACCCGGTGGCGAATGTTGATGTGACTTTCGCTCATGATTCTGACACCGCGGAGTTCACTCCTCCTGTGACAGTGACCACTGATGCTGATGGTTTGGCAAGCATTGTCCTCACGGGCACTGTTGCTGAGATTGTCAGTGTGACTGGTTCTATTCCGACTGATCAGCAGATCATCAATGGTTCTCCTGCTCAGGTGGAGTTCACTACTGGTTCCCCAACAGTGGATGTTCCTGAGACCTGTGACAATGGGCTTCCTGGGACACGGATCTATGGTGAAGCTGGTTACGGCAATCTCACCACGAAGACTGCTGGACAATCGGCAACGATTACCGCGCTCATTACTGATGAGAACTGTAATCCGGTGGCGAATGTTGATGTGACCTTTGCTCATGATTCCGACACGGCGGAGTTCACTCCTCCTGTCACGGTGACCACTGATGCTGATGGTTTGGCGACTATTGTTCTCACGGGCACTGTTGCTGAGATGGTGAGTGTGACTGGTTCGATTCCGACTGATCAGTGGATCATCAACGGTTCACCAGCTCAGGTGGAGTACACCGTGGGCGGTCCCACAGTGGACGTACCCGAAGAATGTGCTGATGGGCGTCCAGGAACACGCATCTATGGTGACAACTATGGTGAGGTGACCACGCGTACCGCCGGAGAAACGGCCAACGTGTGGGCGCTCGTGACCGACGAGAACTGCAACCCGGTTAGTGGTGTTGAAGTGACCTTCTCGAAGAACTCGACGGATGCTCAGTTCTCCGCCCTCACCGCAACCACCAATGAAAATGGGCTCGCAACAGTGACCCTGACCGATCAAATCGCTGAAATGGTGGACGTCAATGCGACCATCCCCACCAACCAGCAGATCGTCAACGGTGCACCCGCGCAGTTCAACTTCACCGGTGGTGAACCCTGGCCAGGATCCTGCACCCTGCCTGATGGAACTGAAGGGGTGGGTACGAATATCTCGGCCAGCCCAACCAGTGCTGAGGTGGGTGGCAGCTCCCAGATCACCGCTTATGTGACCGACCAGTATTGCAATCCGCTCGAAGATGTGATGGTTGACTTCACCACCAGTGGAGACGCCACCTTCACCACCGCTGCGAGCTTGCTCACTGGCGCCGATGGGTACGCCCGAGTCACGATCACAAACGACACCGCGGAAACCGTGGATGTCACCGCGGTGATGGATTCGGCGACATTGATCACCGAGGGCTCCCCAGCCCAGGTCACCTTCCTGGCTGGTACGGCTGATCCCACCAAGTCCACCTTCACGGTAACTCAGTGTGATGCAGCGGCCACCAAGGTGATGGCTAATGGTTCAGATTGCTATGTGGGTACGCTGGGTGCGGTCGATGCGTACGAGAATCCACTGCCTGGTCTGAGTGCTGAGCAGTTGGCTTTGTTCATCTTCGAAGCACCCGCTGATGTCACAGTCAGCTCGGTTGTTGATGAGGGCGACGGCACCTACACGGTGACCTACACCACTATTGTCGCTGACACCTACGCAGTGAGTCTGTGGTACAACTCGGCTCCACGAATCCAGATTGGCTCCGATGAGTCCATCACCTTCGTGGCTGGCAGTGTTGAACTCGAGGTTGATGAGAACAACTGTGCACCAGGACGCAAGGGCACCGGTCACGAGGTCACCCCGACCACGTTGACCACCGACCAAAGCGCCCAAGTGAGCGTGCTGATCACCGATGCGTACTGCAACCCGATCACTGGTGAACTTGTGACTCTCACGGTCACCGGCAATGGCCAGCTGGGAACCTACACCCAGATGACCAATGATCAGGGTCTAGTGGAAACCACGCTGACTGATTCCACAGCCGAGACGGTGACTGTCCACGCTTCTGTGGCAGCGGGCACCGTGCCATCGGATAGGGATGTCACCTTCACCGCTGGTTCGGTGGATGCGACCGCATCGTCGTTCATTGTCTACCGCAGTGCCGGTAACTCTGATCCGTCGAAGGTACGCGCTGATGGTGTCGAATCATGGACAGGAGAGTTCATTGCCAAGGATGCGGGCGGCAATGTTATTACCGAACCGCTGGCTTTGTCCGTACTGGCTCAACTCAGTGTTGTTGTCGACTCGGCAGTGACAGTGACAGCCGGACCTGCGGGAACCTACACCTGGTTGCTGACCTCGGAAACCTATGACACCGACTATCTGGTTCAGTTGTTCCTTGGTACGACCAAGGTTGATCCGATGAACACCAACACCATCTCCTTCACCCGCGCAGTGCCGCCGGAGCCACCGGTGATCACCGAACCCGCACCAGGTGAAGAAGTGGGCACCCAGACACCCACAGTGTCCGGTGAAAACGGTGAACCCGGTTCCACGGTCACCGTCAAGGACGAGGATGGAAACATCCTGTGCTCGGCAACCCCCGATGAGGACGGCTACTGGTCTTGTGTGGTGGACACACCACTCGACGAAGGTGAACACACCCTCGTGGTGACCGCAACCGACCCCGAAGGAAACGAGTCTGATGTCTCCGATCCGATCACGATCATCATTGATGTGACACCACCCGAGGCGCCGGTCATCACCGAGCCCGGCCCTGGTGACCACATCAACACTGAGACACCCACGGTGGCTGGTGAAAATGGTGAACCCGGTTCAACAATCACTGTTAAGGATGAAGAAGGCAACGTACTGTGTTCGACAACCGCTGGTGATGATGGCAAGTGGTCCTGTGTGGTGGAAACCCCCTTTGAGGATGGTGATCACACTCTCACGGTGACCGCAACCGATCCTGCGGGCAACGAATCCGAGGCTGATGTCATCGAGATCACAGTGGATACTGTTGTTCCCGAAGCGCCAGTGATCGAATCCCCAACCGCTGGCTCAGCGATCAACACAGTGAAGCCAGAATTCAAGGGTAAAGGTTCGAAGCCGGGGAGCACCGTGACCGTGAAAGACGAGGACGGAACCGTACTGTGTACTGCCGAAGTTCAAGAAGACCTCTCATGGTCGTGTACCTCAGATGAGGAGCTCACAGAGAGGAACTACTCCATCACAGCGGTCGAAACCGACAAAGCCGGAAACGTGTCTGATCCATCGGATTCACTGGATATCCGTGTCAAGGTCACACCACCAAGCAAACCCCAGGTCAACAAACCTGACAAGCCATTTGGCAAGGGTGAAGAGGTTGTTTTGACTGGTACTGGTGAAGAAGAAGGCAATAAGATCATCGTCACCGATGAGAAAGACAACGTACTGTGTGAAACCGAGGTTGGTCCTGGACCGCAGTTCGCTTGGACCTGCGTCTTCGACAACGTACCTGAGGATGGTAAGCATCCATTGACGGTTGTCGAGGTCGATCAGGCTGGTAATGAATCGGAGGGGACTGAGATCGATGTTGAGGTCAAGACCACCCCACCATCTGATCCGATCGTGGACAACACCAATGGTTCGAAGGTGACCGGCAAGATTGATCTTGATTCCACGGTGATTGTCACCGACCAGAACGGTAACCCTGTTCCTGGGTGTGAACCAGAAAATGTCACACTGAAACCCGGTGGTTTCTTCGAGTGCTACCCGAAGGTGCCAGTGGCTCCTGGTGAGTCGATCACCGTGGTGGCGATCGATCGCGCGGGTAATGAGTCGAAACCTGTGACGGTCACGATCAAGGGACTGGATATTGCTGTCACCCACCCATCTCGCTATCGCGGTGAGTTGCAGGTGGTGACCGGATACAACTTCAACGCTGGTGAAGAAGTTTCTTTGACGATCTATTCGGATCCATTTGATGCAGGTACGGGTGTGGCTGATGTCAACGGAACAGTGACCATCTCGTTCATTGTTCCAGAAAACATGGAATACACCGCGCACATTGCTAGGTTGACTGGAAAGGAATCAGGTTCGATTGAAACCTCCTTCCAGGTCATCGCTCGACCAGTGGTCATCGTACCCACTGGTGGAACCACATTACCTAATGCTGGAGTCCCTCTCGCCCTGGTGGCGTTCGGAGCCCTCATGGCTCTCGGTGGGCTGAGAGTCCTCCCGCGTATCCCCCGCGAGGTGCGCATAACCCGCTAACGGTTAGTCCACCTCCATCTGCAGGGACCGCTCCTCCTTTCGGAGCGGTCCCTGTTGTCACAGGGGACGGGGTAACTGTCACACACTAAACGCCCCGTCCCCTATGAGAACTCATATGAGGATTCTCCTCAATATGGTGGAGATTCTTGAGTAACCATTTTTCCCCTGGCATACTCACTCGACGAGAGTAACTTCTTGTCAGCCTGGTGAGTGGGAATAGCCGGGAAACCCTGTGTCTAGGGGGGAACACGCCTAGAGAATGGGGAGCGACGATGCTACCGGCTAATCGCACATCTGCGCATGATCAATTCACGACGGCCATGAGGAAACCATTGGCCATCCTTACCTCCTTTATCCTGATTGCTTCGACTGTTGTCTTGGGCTCTGCCACACTCGCTTCACCGGCGAATGCGGTGACCTCGACTGTCACCACCTGGCAGCAGTTGCGTGCGGCGATATCGGATCCTACTGTTGACGTCATTGAGTTGGGGGCTGACATTTTGCGTGATGCGACACCTACCAACACCACAACAGACCTGCCCTTGATCAATCGCACGTTGACCGTCGATGGCAAAGGGTTCTCCCTTGATTTCCGTCCCGGTGGTGGTACGACTGTCATCGCTCGAAGTGGTTTCCAGCTGGCCTCCACTATTTCGGGGACCTCGCCTGCGACCTTCACCTTGACCAATATTGATATTCGTCGCCCGAATGGTGGGGTCTATGCCCTGATTAACGGGCAATACGGCACTGGTGGCGTTGGATGGTCGGAATGGGATACCAGTGCGGGTGCTGTGAATGCCACCAAAAACTGGATTGTTGATTTGAGCGAGATTTCCCACAGCCTGGTCCCCAGCTCGGGTTTGGCGACGGTTGCTGGGGCGACTATCCGTATGCATGGAAATGTCAGTTGGGATTCCACCACAGGAACCAATAGCAACACCTCGACGATTAATGCTCGCCAAGTGATCATCAGTGGGTCGGACACGAACGTCAGTTTGCGCAATAATGCCCGCACCAACGATGATCATCCTTTGGTGATCATGAGTGCCACGGAAATGAGAAACTCTTTCATCGTCAATGATGGTGCGAAGGTGTTCTTGGAGAATCTGGGCACTGCTCGTACCCAGGTGGTCAGTATGCTTGCTGGAACCACCAATGGCACTATTTCTGAGTTCATCGTTGACGGTGAGGGAACAGACCTGGAGATCAAGGGTTGGGGAGCCGGGACTGACACCAAAGGGGCTACCGTCACGATGACAGCTGCGCCAGCAACCAGTTCCAAGGGTGGTGGCGGTGGATTCAAGATCACCGGTGGAGCAACCATGAATGTTCACGCTGCTCGGCCATCCAATGGTACGAATCATGGCATGCCTGGTCTGATTCAAGAAATTGATGGAGGGGAATTCATTGTTGATGGTGAAGGAAGTATCCTCACCGTCCGCTCCGATGGCGCTGATAATGATTATGCTGGTGCTGTTCGAATTCGTATCGTGGGCAACCAAACACTCAAGGTGTCTAATCTGGGCACACTCACGGTGTACCGTCCCTTCCGAAATACTACCCTCCAGGCTCCTGGTATTCGTTTCGGTGATGGGCAAAGGAATAGTTGTATCGTTGAATCAGGTGGTTTGATTCTTGTCCGCAATGAGGGAAGCAACACCATTTCCACCGTCGATAACTCGTTCACGAACGCCGCTGTGGTGTTTAATGCCCCCTACTTCAATTTTGATGTGTCTGGCGGAAAAATGAACTCTGAAGGGGAGTGGATTCCCTCGGCTATTGAGCTGATCGCTGACAGGGGCCCGGCTATTGGTGGTGGTTCAGCTAATGGTTCGATCACCGTGGGGGATGGAGCTGTCTTCCTTGCTGAAGGTAATGTCAATGCTGCCCAAGCGAACAATTCCACAGGAACAGGAACAGCTGCTGTCATCAGTGCGGGGGACAGGTTCTCTTTCACCACGAACTCTCCGCAGTATTACAACTTCATGAACACTAATCCCCGCACGGGTGCTCTGGTTTTCTCTACAGGTGCCTATAGCACCTATCAGTCGATTGATACAGATGTGGCTGTGTGGGGTAATGGCATCAATCGCATGGGTACGGCCGCCGTTACTCCTGCGAATAGTTCCTTCAATCCGGTTGATGGCGATCCGTACAAATCCTGGACCCTGGCTGACTTTTCTCTTAGTGGGGCGAACTTCCCCACCTTGGTCTCAACTGCCGACTCCACCTTCAACATGGGGGTTGATAGTTATGGTTCACGCGGCATGGTTCCCTACCACCGTGTCTCAGGCAATAATGCTCCCCCCACGATTCGCGAGATGATTCAACCCACCAATGCTGACCTTTACGTGCGTGCCACAGGTACGGTCGCTGAGGGCCTGGATTTCCGTGGTCGCCCCGTGTGGACTGACGAGGTGTGGAGTCGCTGGACTATCACCGATCCCAACAATGTGACCACGTTGTCTGGTCAAGGTGATTCCTCCTCGGTTCACGAAGAGTCTCTCTATACCGTGGAGGAGGATGTGGAGACCCTCTATGGTACGGTTCGCTACACCAGTGGTGATCTCTTGGTGACAGACACCACCTATGAACTCACCTCAGCATGGCGTGGGCCGTACGATGATCCCGACAACACGAAGAAGCATGCAGCTGATCCAGCCAAACATATTCTCACCTCCCCGGTCACAGTCATCGATGTGATGCCCCCGGTTCCTGCAACTATCACCAACCCCAGTGAGATTCTCGTTGGTGGAACCAATACGGTCACCGGCACCTGGTTGGTGGCAACCGATCAGGCGATCGCTGAGCCGAACAACCCTGATCCGGCGGTGAAGATATTTGCCACCACTGAAGACGGCAGTACGACCGTACCTGGAACTCTCAACGCGGATGGAACCTGGGAGGTGGAACTGCCCACCACCTTGACCGATTCTCTGGCTTCGGGTGACAAGATTTTCTTTGTCCTGGCTGATGCTCTCAACAATGCCAACCCGCTGGTGGATACTCCTTTCCATGACACCACAAAGCTGGCGGCGCCCTATCTGAGTGCTACCTTGGCCAAGATTTTGGCTGAGGATTTCACGGTGGCTGCTTTCTATGCCGATCAGGTGATGGGTGCGAGTGATCGTGACGCTCAGTTGATTGATTTGGCTGGGGCCGTTGGACGTGCCAATGATAGCGATCCTTTGACCGCTGGTGCCGTTGAGGTGGTGTCGGTGGGTATCCCAACACCTGCCACACCTGGGGACTACCCGGTGACCTTCCGCGTCATCGGTAAGCCTGCTTACACGATCACTATCACAGCCACGGTCACCGACGACGTGTTCTCTTGCGGGGACTCGTCCTTCGCGGTGAGCCCGGTTGTCTCCACCACCGATAACAGCAACTGGATGGTTGCCAACGGCTCGGATTTTTACACCGGTACGTTCACAGCTATCGATGAGGATGGCAACCCGATGGCTAAACTGTCGGGCATCCATTTCTCCGCATCCTCAAGCAATGTCGATCACTCCTCGATGGTCAACCATGGTGATGGAACCTACACGGTGACCTATTCGTCACTGGTGGCTGACCCCTCGTACACTGCAAAAGTTGAGGTGGCTTTTGATGGTGACACCTGCCAGGTGGGATCAGTTCAACCTATTCCGTTTAAGACTGGTTCCCTGGACCAGGGCAAGTCCACTTTCACTGTTCACCCCGCGGCATCCACTAGCGACAAGACCACGTGGATGGTTGCTGATGGTGTGGATTTTTACACCGGTACGTTGACCGCTGTCGATGGGGCCATGAATCCGTTGACATCCTTGACCGGTGTGGTGTTTGCTGCTTCTTCAGCCGATGTCAACCTCACTGGTTTCGCAAATAATGGTGACGGCACCTACACCGTGAAGTTCACCACCACGAAAGCCAGTGGTTCCTACACCGCCTCGGTGAGCGTCCAAGGGCTCAAGATCGGAACCGATCAACCGATTCCGTTCAAGGCTGGTGAGGCTGATCCTGATCCGGATTGCCCCGGGCGTACGGGCACCCACCTGTGGGTGGAACCCAACAACGACCCGACCTTGTCGACTGACCTGGTTTCCGGTGACGTAGCCCAGGTGTCTGCATTGATCACAGACGCCAACTGCAACCCGGTGGAAGATGTCGTGGTTGATTTCTTGGTGGATCCCTCCAATGTCGGCCTGTTGGGTAACGTCTTTGGCACCACCGATGAGTTTGGGATGGCTTTCGCAGAGTTGAGCGCTGCTGATCCTGGGACTGCGAATCTGATCGCCAAGATCGATGTCAACACCACACCAACACACATCAAGAATTCCCCCTGGCCTGTGACTGTCACAGCAGGAACCTTGGATTCAGTGAAGTCCGATTTCGCGGTTGAGCAGTGTGATACGAACGCAACCAAGGTTGTTGCTGATGGGATGGAGTGCTGGAAGGGTATCCTGACGGCCCGCGACTCACGGGACAATCTGATCACCACCATCCCAACCAGTGAGTTGGATGCCTTGGATTGGGTTGTTCCCCAGTATGTGACCAAGTCTTCACCGCTGTCCACCGACAACGCTGGACACTATTGGGTCCAGTACACCTCAAAGGTTGCTGGTGATTACACCGTGAAACTGATGTATTCCACAACCAAGCAGATTGGGTCAGATGAGACCATCACCTTCGCTTCGGGTGATCCTTCCGAGGGCCCCTGCATCGATGAGATGGTTCCACCTCGCGAGGGTACGGCCCTGTGGACCGACACCCCGTCAACTGGTGTGGGAACCCAAGCGGAAATCAAGGCAAGAATCACCGACAACTACTGTAACCCGATTGCAGACCAGAGTGTGTCGTACTGGTTGGTGGCTGGTTCCTCCGCAACCTTTGTTGATGGAATCACCACGGGCACTACTGGTAGTGATGGAATAACCTCGGTGAAGATCACCGACAATGTGGCGGAAACGGCTCGCGTCAATGCCACCTCGGGTTCGATTAGTTTCGCCTCCAACCCTGATGGGAAGAATGCTCCGGTCTCGGTGACCTTTACCGTGGGTGATGTTGATCCTGGGATGTCGTTGTTCACGGTGAGTAAATGTGACGCAGCGGCAACTCGTGTCATCGCTGATGGTGTCGGGTGCTGGAAGGGAACCGTGACACCCAAGGATTCCCTGGGTAACACTGTGGCGGCCTCGCCCGCACAGTTGGCTGGTTTTGACTGGGGTGTTTACGTGGGTGCGACCCCCACTGATCTAGTGACGGTGTCTGGTGTGGCTAACAATGGTGATGGAACCTACTCGGTCACATACACCACCACCAAGTCTGGCGACTATCACGTGGATCTGAGGTACAACGGTGGTCAGATTGGCGGCACCGAACAAATCACCTTCTTTGCTGGTGTGATGGACCCGAATAATTCCGATCTGACAGTGAATCCGACCCAGGCGGTTGCTGGGGACAAGGTGACGATCACGATCACTGCTCGGGATACCAACATGAACCCAATCACTAACCTGCCCTCCACTGATCTACAGGTGCAAGGTCAGGGGGCTGGTCTGCCCAACATGACCATTGATGAGGGTCCGATCCCTGGTGATCCTGGTGTTTACAATTACCGTGGAACCTCCTTCAAGGTAGGCACCTTCGAGGTGTCTGGTTCTGTGGGTGGGATCATGCTCACCCAGCGTCCCACGGTCAGGTTTGTTGCTGGTGAAACCTGTCTGAGGGATTGCACCACTGATGATCCGTCGGAGCAGACCCGCTTTGAAGAGGTCACCAATGGTGCCCTGGCTAATGGTGTGATGAAGAATGTCTATCGCGCCTGGGCTTTCGACACCTATGGCAATGCGGTTGGTGGTGCAACCGTCCAGGTTCTCGACACCACAACCAGTGCCGCGTTGGCAGGCAAGATGCAACCACCGGTGACGGGTGGTGTGACCAATGCTCAAGGGTGGTTCACTATCGAGTGGACCTCCACGGAAGCTGGAATGTATTCCGCTTCTGGTTCCATTGGTGGATTGGGTAGTGCCTTCTGGCCCACCTTCTCTGATGGTGCCAATATCAATGGTGGAATCATCTCCAATATTGAATTCACTGGCGGTGATGTGGATGCTCAGAATTCAACACTCACCGTGGACAAGACCTCCCCACAAACTGTGGGTGTCGACTACGAACTGACCGCCACGATTATGGGAATGAACACCTTGCCCAAGGCTAATGTTCAGGTCTATTTCACCTTCGATAAAGACCCGACACCGGCGTCGATGAGTGCCCCAACCTGTACGACCGATGCGACCGGGCAGTGCTCGATCACTGTCGCCTCCACCAAGGTGGAACAGGTGGTCGTAGCCGGAAAGGTCTCTGTTGGTGGGACGCAGACCCCCATTGGTAAGTCGAGTGTTCCCGCCACCTCCAGCCCGAAGAATCTGGCGTGGACCGCTGACGTATTGTGTACCGTAGCACCCTGTCTGACCAGGGCAGTGGTGGAAGAAGACTATGCCAAAGCCGATGGGACCTCGGTGAACACCATCAGGTTCTATGCCTTCGATAGGTACGACAACCCGCTGGTCAAGCCAGTGACCTCCGTACGTGTGGATACTGGTAAAGCCCTGCTCATTACCCCATCCTCGGGTGGTTTGACTAATGCGCAAGGCGAATTGCTGGTGAGGTATTCCACCACGGTCAAGGGAACCCACGAGGTGACTGCCAAGATCGATGGTGTGGATGTACCCGTGGAGAACTATGGGACCACCGCTGCCGGGATGGGTATCGCCACCCTCCACTTCACTGCTGGAACTGCTGTGGCCTCCCGCTCCTGGCTGGAACTTGATCCTGTTGGACCCCAGGAGGTCGGTTCCACTTACACGGTGATCGCCCACCTCATGGATGCCAACAATAATCCTGCCGAAGGTACGGTGGTGTTCCCCGCAGTGGCGAACCTCATCTATGCCGCTGGTCAGATGACCTGTGACGCGGACACCAGTGGAACCTGCTCGGTTCAGGTGACCACCACGAAGGCTGGTTCCTATGACATTTCGGGAACCATTGATGGTGTGGCAGTGTCCAACTCGCCTGTGACTGCAAGGTTCACTGCTGGGGCTCCCTGCTTCACTGGTGCCTGCAAGTCCAAGGTCACTGTTTATCCCAATGGTGTGAAAGCTGATGGGACCAGCCGCGATATCGCGACAGTGGAGGTCTTTGACTCCTACGACAACCCGATTCCTGGCCTGATGGTCACCTCGGTGGCTGCCAATCCGAGTCAGGTGAAGGTTCAGCCCACTGGTGGTGTTGAAGCGATCCAACCCACCGACACCGAGGGCAAGACCACCATCTGGTATACCTCGACCTTCGCTGGTGACCATCAGGCAAGTATCCTGATTAACGGAACCCCCATGGGTTCCTGGTCACCGATCACGGTGAGCTTCACCAATGGTGATGTGAGCGCTGAGAAGTCTTCGTACACGGTGACCCCCCTGGGTCCACTAGTGGTGGGCAACACAGCCGTGTCCATGTATACCGTCGAAGCAACAGCCCGTGACATCAACGAGAACCTTGTTGGTGGGGCAGTGGTCAGCTTCCAGATCAACCCTGATGGTCCGGTCATGTCGAGTTCGTCGTGTTCGACCAGTACGGTGGCGGGCCCAGCTTTGGGAACCTGTCGGATCACCATCTATTCTACTGTTGCGGGCACCTATTCGCTGACCGCCACAGTGATCGAAAACAACAACCCGACCAATATCAACAACTCGGACACCTTGGTCAATTCAACATCCTTGCAATGGAATGCTGATGATCCGTGCGTGGAAGGGTGCAGCCCTGATATTTCAACACCGCCATCGAAGTGGAGCCGGGTTGAGGTGGAAGTCAACAACCAGTTGGCGAACAATAGTGCGCGCGATATCGTACGCGTCTATGTCTTTGACAAGTGGGGTAACCCAGCTTCAGCTATCGTCTCCACCAAGCCATCGACTGGTTTGAACGCTCAGTCGAGTATTGCCGGGCCGAACTCCGCTGGGGAAACCACCATTTGGTATACCTCCGCGATCGCTGGTGATCACACAGCAACAGTGATGGTGGACTATGACAAGGGTCTGCTCACTGTGGCAGGGTCCCCTGTGACTCTCACCTTTGTTGCTGGTGCGCCCTGTGTGGGGCCGGATTGCCCGGAATCCTGCGACAATGGGCGCCTCGGTTCCCGCATTGAAGGTGCTGAGGGTTATGGCAAGAAGGTGAAGGTGACCGCTGGTGATACCACCGAGATTCGCGCACTCATCACGGACGCGAACTGTAACCCACTGGAGGGTGAGGAAGTAACCTTCTCCCATGATTCCTCGGATGCTCTGTTCTCATCCACTCCACCTGTGGCCACCACTGGTGCAAACGGTTGGGCGACTATTTCACTGACCGATAAGGTTGCTGAATTGGTCTTGGTTGAGGGCGCTATCTCCACTGGTGAGAAGATCTACTATGGTTCTCCGGTCGAAGTTGAATTCGGTGTTGGCGGGGCCTGTGTTGGTCCGCAGTGCCGCGAAACCTGTGATGATGGGCGCGAAGGCTCACGCATCTACGGCGACAAGTACGGTGAACTGACCACCCGCGAAGCTGGTCAACCCGCCAACGTCTACGCTCGCGTGACAGACATGAACTGTAACCCGATTCCTGGTGCCACCGTGAACTTCACCAAGACACCAGCAAATCCGGCTACCTTCACTCCTGCCTCCACAGCAGTGACAGACAACAACGGCATCGCCACCCTCGTACTGAATGATAAAAAGGCTGAGACGGTGGATGTCAGCGGTTCGGTTTCTGGTGTGACCATCTACTGGGGTAATCCAGCCCAGTTCAAGTTCACAGCTGGTGAACCGGCCACTGAATGCACCATGCCTGATGGCACACCGGGGATAGGCACGCATATTTCTGCTGACCCAACAAGCGCTGCCGTGGGTGGGACCTCGTTGATCTCCGCTTACGTGGCCGACGAGTACTGCAACCCGATTGAGGCTGCTTCGGTGAGGTTCACTGTGGATGGTCAAGCGAGGTTCACCACGTCGCCGGCAACAGTGCTCACCGGTGCTGATGGATATGCGCGCATCACAGTGACCGACGAGAAAGCTGAGACAGTGAACGTCACCGGTGTGGTGAATGGGTCATTGGCCATCGAGACAGGTTCACCAGCTCAGGTGACCTTCCTGGCTGGCAACATTGATCCACAGCAGTCCAGCTTCACTGTGACCCAGTGTGATCCTTCGGCGTCCAAGGTCGTTGCTGATGGTGAAGACTGTTGGAAGGGTACAGTCGCGGCCTTCGACTCTCGTGGAAACCCACTACCAGGGTTGAGCTCGACCCAGTTGGGGATGCTCCAGTGGAATGTTGATACGAAGGTGACCAAGTCTGCTGTGGTGGACCATGGTGATGGTACGTACACCATCAACTACACCTCTGTGACAGCTGGCGCCTACACGGTGAATGTGATGTATAACTCCAACCCAGTCGCTCAGATTGGCAAGGACGAAACCATCACCTTCACCCCCGGTGAACCCTGTGTGGGTCCAGAGTGTCCAACCACCTGTGTGGATGGGCGTCCAGGTTCTTCCTTGAGTGTGACCCCAACCTCGTTGACCATTGATGACACGGCCGCGGTGGTCGTACTGATCACAGACAAGACCTGCAACCCTGTTCCGGGTGTGGCCGTCAGCCTGTCGGTGACCGGACAAGCATGGTTGGGTGCCACCGCTGGTACGACAGGTGACGATGGCTTGGTGACAACAACCCTGGGTGATCTGAAAGCTGAAACCGTGAAGGTGCATGCCAGCATCGCGCAGGGGACCGTACCATCAGATACTGATGTGACCTTCCATGTGGGTGCCTTCGATCCGGCAAGCTCGGACTTCGTGGTTTACATGACCGCAGGCAACCAGAGCGCCGACAAGGTTCGCGCCGATGGTGTCGAATCGTGGACTGGTGAACTGATCCCCAAGGACAAAGGTGGAAACCTGATCACGACACCGTTGACTCCTGCTCTGGTGGCTTCGTTGAGCACCAAGGTGGATTCAACAGTGGTGTCCACTAGTGGCCCAGCGGGAACCAACACCTGGTTGTTCACCTCGACCACCTATGGCAAGACCACCGATGTGTCACTGTATGTCGACGGTGTGCGGATACCTCATGGCGTGAAGACCATCTCCTTCACCCGCGCCGTACCACCAGAGCCCCCGGTGATCACTGAGCCTTCCGAAGGTGACCAGATCAACACCTCACGTCCGCCAGTGTCCGGTGACCGCGGCGAGCCTGGGTCGACGATCAAGGTGAAGGATGAGAACGGGAACGTACTGTGTACGACTGTGGCTGATGCTGAAGGCAAGTGGGGGTGTACTCCCACCAAGCCATTACCTGATGGTGACCACGAGTTGACCGTCACAGCGACCGATCCTGCTGGCAATGAGTCAAATCCCTCAGATCCGATCAACATCACTATCGATACGGTTCCACCCTCAGAGCCGATCGTTGATCCCACCAATGGCTCCAAGGTCACTGGTTCAGCTGAACCCGGCTCCAAGGTCACCGTACGTGACAAGGGCAATAAGCCGGTACCAGGGTGTACTGACGTGTTGGTGGAAGCCGATGGCCGCTTCACTTGCGAACCAAAGATTACCCTCGAACCTGGTGACACCATCACGGTGACAGCCAAGGATGCCGCTGGTAATGAGTCCAAGCCGGTGAAGGTGACCGTACGTGGCTTGGAAGTCGAGGTGATGTACACGCAGCGCTACCGTGGTGAGGAACAGATTGTCGTTGGCAGGAACTTCAACCCTGGTGAAACAGTCTCCTTGGTGGTCTACTCCGATCCGTTCGCTGCTGGTACGGCTGTGGCTGATCCCCAAGGAACAGTGGTCATCTCATTCATCGTCCCAGGCAACATGGAATACACCACCCATATTGTCAGAGCGACCGGCAACCAGTCCGGTTCAACTGAAACCACCTTCCAGGTCACCCCCCCACCAGTGGTCATCGTACCCACCGGTGGAACCGTCCTGAGTCCCTAATGACCGCTCCCGTACAGAGTAAACGCCCATCAAGGTCGCTAACTCTGTACGGGAGCCCCATCAAGGTGCCACCAAGTCCCACCGCTGATGTCCGCTGTGGCAGTGTGTTGACGTTGCGTAGTAACTCGCCACGGCGCCAAGAGTCATTGTGGGGGCAGGCACCGGCGTTTACATCAAAGGGGACGGGGCGTTTGTCACAAGGGGACGGGGCGTTTGTCACAAGGGGACGGGGCGGGTGTCACACCCGGCACCGTAGTGAGGCGGCGCGCGTCCCCCC